>TARA_R110002072_G_scaffold299632_1_pt1 | contig 152559 bp, 107 predicted proteins | sample TARA_R110002072 | Tara Oceans TARA_R110002072 (sample SAMEA4397118) | marine metagenome | biome: Polar Biome; feature: [SRF] surface water layer (ENVO:00010504); material: water (ENVO:00002006), including particulate matter (ENVO:01000060) such as... | depth 5 m
AAAAGACCGTTTCTCAGGGTCTCCAACCAGGTTGTCAAAGAACAATAACAGCGTTGTCGCTGTGGGCGACGCTGTCGTGAGGCGGGAGTATGTCGGGCAGAGTCCGAACTGTCAACCAGTCGGAGACTGAAAAATTTGAGAATCAACGAGACCTTGATCGGGCCGCCAGAATCCCCCGCAGGATGGCAGAGAACCAATCAGATCCAACAATCAAACGGGAGGTACAAGCCCACTCAGAAGTGGAACCTGGTCCAGCGATGTCGTCACTCAGTCCGCAAATGTTTCAGAGAGATCAATCTGGTAGTTCTTATCGAAGGCTTCTTCGAAATCGTACACATCGAAGAAGTCGGTAAGCTGATCGCGTTCAGTCTTCCGCATGGCGCCGCGCTCGATGAAATCAAAGACGATGCGGCCAAAGTCGTCAGTTGTCCGGATCCCCCAGTATTTCAAAACAGGGATGGTCAACAGGCCGAATTCCTGAATCGCCAGTTCGCGGACCCCATCGAGTAGTTCAGGCCCTGAAATATGGGCACTGTCTTCGTCGAACTCATGGTCATCCTGAACAGCATCAGGAGTGCGTCCCAACCGGCGCTGTGTAAACCTCAGCGCCTGATCGACGAACCGATAAGCATCCGGGTGATACTTCAATGCTGCCGCTGGAGTTTTGATCGTGCTCATTCTCGTCGACCTCGGTCCACCATCCGGTCAAATGACATCCGCTGTTCGAATGACGTTTGCCGATTAAGGAATTCGATGGCGCCAGACTGCATCTGGCGAATTCCATTTCATCGTGACACGACTCTCTTGGTTATACAAGATCTCAACAGGCAACTGAAGGCAGTGTCTTGATGCGGCCTGAGCCTCGGCGGCATATTCGCCATTTTCCTGCAAAGGCTCTACGTCCACCACGCTTAACGCTGTACGCCCAGAATACACGCGACACAGACTCAGGAACAGAAGAAGCCGAACGGTTTTGACCAGTCCCCGCTCATTGCCCCTTCAAATCAGGGATTGCAGACGAACCGCGCGATCAGTCACGGTTTCCGAGCCAGTAAGTACTGCCTAACCCGTCTCTCCCGACGCCTGTGACCGTTGAACGATCAGTTGCTCCAGCCGAGCACCTGTCTGAGCCGGATCTTCTCCGCTTGAGACTGGCACTTCGACACACTCTTCGAGGTTGCGGTACCAGGTATGTTGCCGCCTGGCGAACTGACGGGTTCGTGTCTGGATCAGCTCGGCGACGGCGAGACAATCTTCAGCTGCCAAATCACGGTCGCTATCGCCGGACAGAGCATCAATCACTTCCTTGTAACCTAAGCCCTGCGAAGCCGTCTTTCCGATTGGTGGGTCGCGTTTCATCAACTGACGGACTTCGTCGACGAGACCGGCTTCGAACATCGCGATGACCCGTTGATTGATCCGGTCGTGAAGCCAGTCACGATCTGGAGACAGCCAGTACACGTGCGGAGGTCGCTGTCCCTCAGCCAAAGGATGCTGCTTCTGCTGAGACGACAACGTCGAACCAGTCAATTCAAACACTTCGATCGCCCGAATGATTCGACGCTGGTCATTTGGGTGAAGTCTCAATGCGGCATCGGGATCGATTCTTTCGAGCTGCCGCATCAGCCAGAAGTGATCGTCGCGTGCCGCCGCTTCATCAGCCTGTGCCTGTAATCGATTGCGAATCTCCCAATCGGCGGGCGGCCCTTCAAAGACGCCACGCAACACAGCCCTGAGATAGAGTCCTGTCCCTCCGGAAAACAGCGGGACTCCCCCTCGATCAACGATGTCTTCACAGACTGACCGTGCAGTTTCAACGTATTCCGCGACACTGAACTCCTCGTCCGGGTTGCGGATATCGAGGAGATGATGCGGAATCTGTTGCTGAGAATCTTCAGATGGCTTTGCGGTTCCGATGTCCATGCCTCGGTAGATGCACATGGAGTCCAGCGAGACGACCTCAATTTTCGGAATGCGGGATGCAAGTTCCAGCGTCGCGTCGGTTTTTCCGACAGCCGTTGGGCCAGCCAGAAAAATACATTGCTGCAGGAGTTCAACGGAAAATTGTTGATGCATGAAAACACTTTCAGCCGAGTCTTTCGAATTCGAAACGAGCATCGTCGCCAGAAACCGGCGATCAGTTTCGTGATAACCGGTCGACCGTGACACTGGAGTGAGCATTACGCCCGGTCGCCAGGAAAAGCAATGACGTCGCCGATCTCGCTCTTTCCAAGAACCATCATCAGGAGTCGATCCAGCCCCAGGGCGACGCCAGAGCAGTCTGGGAAACCTGCCCGCATTGCCTCAGCAAGAAGTGGAGCGCCTGGTAAATTCTGATGCCCGTCAGACTCAGCGTTTGCCTGTTCTGTGTGAGACCTCTTTACAAACTCATCGGCGTCAGACAGTTCGTGGTAGCCGTTACAAAGTTCGACGCCGTGATCGTAAAGCTCGAACCGCTCCGCAACGGCCGGCGAGGGCTTCATCGTCCTCTCTGAGTTGCCGCTATGATCGCTACTCTGAAAGTCCTCGCGAACTTTCGCGAGCGCCGCCTGAGACGCAGGATAGTCGTAAACAAACTGCGGCGACTCGCGCCCCAGATTCGGCTCGACAAGTTCAGCCAGCAGCAGATTCAGCCATCCATCGCGGTCTTCCGGGTGCAATGACGCCGGGGCTTCCAGCAGGTGTTCAGCGGCCAGCCTGCGAAGATCGACTGGCAAGAGATGCAGCACTCGAGTCCCGACGAACCGATCGAAAGCCTCGTCGTAGGACAGCTTTTCAAATGGTTCACTCGAAAGTTGTCGAACCGCGTTCGGCGACAGGTCGCCGTCTGTCTTCCGAGCTGCCTCTGAATAGATCGCCCGAACAAGCTGCTCCACAAAATCCATCTGAGCATGATGGTCGTCGCCAACTCGGTACCACTCAACCATTGTAAATTCCGGGTTGTGACGTTGCCCGGATTCGCCTCGTCGCATCGCACGAGTAATCTGAAAAATGGCGTCGGCTCCGGCGCTCAGCAGCCGTTTCATCCCCGCTTCGGGCGATGTCTGCAGGTAGTACGCATCGCCGGTTACGTCGTGAGTGACGAACGGATCGAGATTCGCATCGATCACCACTTCACGAGACATGATGGGGGTTTCGCACTCCCAATAGCCGTTTTCGCGAAAGAACTCACGCAGCGACACCGTCAGATGGGACCTCAACTTGAGCGTCTGTAAGCTTGCAGTCGGAAGAAATCGCGGCGACATGAGAAACAGGGCTCCGACCAAGGTGAATCAGGGCTCGGAGCGTAACGCACAGCGAAGCCAGAATCATGCGGAGCGGCGGCGTTCTTTCGGAATCTGAAACGGAATGACCGATGGGGTCTCACCACTGTCCGGAGCGTCGGCCACCATCGGGTCGACCGGAGTTTGCTGCGGCTTCAAATCTTCCTCCTGAACGACTCGTCGAGCGTAGACAAGACGAAGGAAGTCTGGAAACACACTCCACGAGCGAGGATTACGATTCCAGAGTTTGGCGATGCTTCGGAAAAACTGCATTTCGTACCGGGCGACGACCAGGTCGTGCAGAGGCTGAATCGGGTCGAGGTCGGACGGCTCCCACGGTCGCGGGCAAAGATCGTAAACCTCGGCGTCACCTTCGCGTGATCGCGCGGGGATGTCCTGAATGACGGCCAGTTCGTTGGCTGGATCGAACTTTGTCGGAAAGACTCGGCAGGCTCCAGGGCGATAGTTGTAGATCCCGCACCGAGCCTGCCCCAGCGGATGCTCTGCGTCCGGTGCCCCTTCGGTCAGGAACCGACAGCGGGTCGTTTCTTTGAAGTATTCACTTTCGTGATGCATTAGCGAAATCACGAACTGAGTGTCCGGCTCGTCCTCAAAGAAAAAGTGAGGCGCATGATTCAGCGCGATACGCCCGTCCGGATCTTCCCAGCGGCAGACGAAATCCCAGAATGAAAGCCCAAGACCATTTTCGATCCGCATTATGTCGGCACCGGAAACCGGCACGGCAAAAGAACGGCAACAGCCAGCGTGGCAACCCTCACAGGGACCCATCCATAAACCCTTCAGAACTCGTTGACAAACCAAGGTGATGAAGAGTGGACAGAGTCCGTCAATTCACCTCCCGGGTATCGTTCTGATCGTTCAGGGATGTTGAGTCCTGACCGGTTCTGACAGTCAGGATCTCAATGGTTGAGGGTAAACACTCAGGATCGCACGGCGAATCCCTCCGCGAAACGAGAGCCTCAATTGTCAGAATCAGACAGAAATATCTGCGATTGCGTTACAGATTCGGGAGAACAGGTTTCGGTGGCGGCGTTGACTTCTGAGGCGCCTGTATCTTCTGCTCAGGTAGAAACAGAACCTTCTTCTTCGGAGCGGCTGGCTTTTTCGCCCCCGGTTTCGGAGGAGGCGGAGGTGGGATGAAGCGTTGCTGAATGTTGATTCCGTATCCGTCTTTCAGTTCGCGTTGAGCCAGGACGGCCCACGGAGTTCCCGGAGCTTCTTTGGTGACCATTTCAAGCAGGTTTTGCGAAGTTTCGGCGACACGGCGGTAGTTGCCTGCGTAGTTGATTTTCGTATCCGGTCGCACGATCCAGTGGTTGGATTTTGTCGCGACGTCCTCGTTGCTGAGGTTTGTCTTCATCGCCGCGAAGGCAAAGTTGTACTCCATGCTGCGTACTTTTTGAGCCAGCAGCCGACCGTAAGTCAAAGCGAAATTGACTCGCCACCTCGACGATGGTTCCAGCGACAGCGAATCCTCGATCCCTTCAGGAAACGCTCCCTGCAGAATCGTATCAACAGCTAACTGACTGACCGCGACGGTTTTCTGAGCGTCACTGGCCACCTGCCGGAAGTTGCCTGGGTTCACCCGGAAATCAAGCCGCGGAGTGCCGTTCGCTCGATACTCCCGGCTGAGAAACGCAGCCTTCACCACCGCGACTCGAATCGGATGCTTCATCAGCTCTCGTTGATACTCTTTGGGTGAGCCAAAGCTGTAGTCAGGAGTAAACGGTTTGAGCGCCGCTGAATCAAAAACCCCCAGTGGCGTAAGACCGCTCATTGTCGTTGTGTTTGTCATGAAGTAGACGCCGCCCGTCTCATGAACAAGGCGTGCCAGCGCGTACGGAGCGTACCCTGACGACAGATAGGTGTATTGGTCCCCTGAGTACCAGAAGGGAAGATCGACCACTTCGATCACCGCCGACTCTGGCCCAAGATCAATCGGCAGCTGGTAGGTTTTTCCGTCTTCCGGAGCTCGGTACGGCACAAAGCCTTTGCGACGTCCGAAGACGGCCGAAGGACCAATGACGTAAGCCTTGGCACCGTTACGCTGGCAAAGAGCGATCGATGGTTCCAGCTGCTCAGCGAAATCGTCGCCGGCTTCGTCAGTCACGGCAACGAGCATGATTCGACGGTGCTGCTGCACGCGGAAGCGGCCCCAGACATTCAGAACCTGCTTCACCGCTGTGAAGATGTTCTCACGACCGGACGGATCGACCGGCGAATTCTGAATGGCATCGAGAATCTTCTCGAACTTCTCTGTCGGATTCTCGGTGAGAAATTTCGTTTCTGCTCCGAACGAAACGACGGCGCTCAGCAGTGGAATCTCGTGCCGAGGAATCTGGTCTGTCTTCTGAAGGGCGTCGAGTTCTCCATAAACGCGACGCAGCCGTTTGGAGATAATCTGTTTCTGTTTCGCAATGCTGCCCGAACCATCGAGCATCCAGACCAGCAGAACTCGCTTTTCCTGGAGATTCTTCGCGACTTCCCAGGTGACTCGGTCAAGTGCCGATTCCAGTTGAATCATCGCCTCGCCGTTCGTTCCGTTGACGACGATGTTTTCGTCCATCCGCGTTCCTTCAGGAACGTCGTAAACCCGAGTTTCGCGAAGCTGCGGAATCAGTTCGTTAACTGGTCGCGGCTCAACTTCCTTCTTTGGCTGATCGGTTACGGCGAGGCCAATGCTCGCTGCGTTGATAACTTCCCGAACTTCCAGCTCCCGGTCGTCAGGATTGGCGAGCTGATAATCGACAATCTCGACCTCTTCCTCTTTTTCCTGAATGTCGACAATCCGGGAATCAATCGGCGGCTCGTACCAGTGTGGCTCCTCTTCGACAGCCATCTGAGCCAGATTCATCAGCAGCCAGACGTGAGCAATCACACTGACAAGCGTTCCGGCAATGCTGCCTCGGCTGGCGTCTGACCGAAGATCGTCGTCATCGGCGACTTCGAGATCGATGATTTCTTCGAACCCAACGCCCGCGAATTCATGCTCAAACGGCGCGTACTCACTGATGGTTGAGTCGAACACGTCGTCTCCAGGACCATCCTGAGTATCAGCCATGAGCTGCTCCGCTTTGTCCAAAACCCAGCGACGGTCTGACCAAAGCCAGTCAGACCTTATCGATCAACGACTTACCACCATACCACGACGCAGGTTCGTCGCAAATCCTGAACAATCTTTCGACATCAGGAGACTGCATTATTCGATCAGATCCTGCAGAACGAGTCGCAAACGCCGACGAATGCGGTAATTTGCCTGCCGAACGACCTGAGCATTGACGCCGATTGACTCGGCAATTTCGACCGCGCTGCACCCGTCAATCGCGACCTTGAGAAACGCATTCCAGTTCTGGTTGCTGAATTCCGGCTTGATCATATCCATCGCCCGCTGAACCAGCAGCGCGTGGTCAGCCCCCGCTTCTTCCTCGTCGTCATCGCCCAGCGGGTCCGGCACCGTACTCATTCTGTGGTTAGCGTCCGTACCGCCCTGCCCCGCTGGCTGCTGACTCAGTTTCCGGAAATGATCGGCCACTTTTGTCCGGCAAATCGTTCTGAGCCACGAACGGAACGAGCCGACATCGCGGGTCGGCGAAAACGTCTTAAGGTGTGTCGATACCGACCGAAACGTCTCCTGAAAAACATCCGCCAGGTCGTCATCCTGAAGGTTCGACCGGCGACACCACTTATGAACGAGCGGCCCGTAAAGATGCACGATCTGATGCCACGCTTCCTGATCGTTCGATCGGGCACGCTGCAAAAGGCTCATCGAGGTCGGGTCAAAATCATTAGCCGGCACTCGGGCTCTCCTCGATTCTCGAGACAGCGAGCGATGTTCGGGCGTCGCCAGAGAAGTACGAACTGCAAAGCATAACGGCATTAGCGGCTGAACTCTCGACCGATGAGCGGAGCTCCACAGAATTTCGCGCGAAACCGGAACTGCTTTCAACGTGGCGAACTGCCCTCCACAAAATTGCTCTGCGCAGCAAAACTGCTGAGCCTCAACAGCCGGGCTCACCAGCGATCTACCGTAAAGTGCGTCGTGATGCACCACAGAACCAGGAAAGTTGGACATACAGTGAAACGGATTTCGAGATGGATTGATCGACTAACCTGCCCGGCCATCATTCTGTGTCTCACCGGCTTGTCCGCAAGCAACACGTTCGGCCAGTCAGACATCCCCGCGGTAGCCATCGAAGCTCAGCCCGCCTTGCCCGATTCTTCTGCAGACGCCCTGTCTCATGCCGTCGAGTCAATCACCAAAGCGGAACTCAAGCGGCACATCGACTTTCTGGCCAGCGACACTCTGCAAGGACGGGAAGCAGGAATGCAGGGCAACTACGCTGCCGGAGCGTACCTCGTCGATCAGCTCAGAAAATCAAACGTCCTGCCGGTTTCGAGTGGGGAAGGCTACTTTCACTACTTCCATCCGAATTTTCGAAACATCCTCGCAGTCATCCCCGGCAGCGACGAAAAACTCCGAAACGAATTCATCCTGGTCGGCGGACACTACGACCACGTCGGCTTTGGAAATCAGACGAACAGTCGCGGCCCGTTTGGCGTCGTCCACAACGGAGCCGACGATAACGCCAGCGGAACCGCAGGCGTTCTGGAAATTGCCCAGGCACTGGCCGGTCTGGCTGCAAAACCAAAACGCTCAGTTCTGATCGCCTTCTGGGATGGTGAAGAAAAGGGACTGCTCGGCTCGAAACATTTCGTCGATTATCCGGCAATTCCGTTGTCGAAAATCCTGTTCCACCTGAACGCTGACATGATCGGTCGCCTGCGTCCCGACGGGCTTGAGATCTCTGGCTGGCAGACGGCGACCGACTGTCGGCAGTTTCTTGCTCGACAGAATGCCGACAGAGTCAAGTTGCGATTCATGTACTCCTACAAGCCGGAAAGTGACCACTGGCCTTTCTTCGAGCGACGCATACCGAGCCTCATGCTTCACACTGGGAAGCACGCCGACTATCACCGACCGAGTGACGATACGCACCTGCTGAACGTAGAGGGAATTCGGCAGGTTTCGCAGCTCATGCTGCGCTGCACCGTGGCCGCAGCGAATGCCGAGACTCTTCCCGGTTTCCGAAACTGGTCGGCAGAAAACGCCGAGGCGTTCGCACAGACTTTCCACAGGCCACCAGAGAGTGAACCGTCGCGACTCGGCGTTACCTACGATGCGGCGCTCGCGAAGGAAGGAACGATTCGCCTGACATCAGTTGCCGCCGGCAGTCCCGCCGATATCGCCGGGCTATTGGCTGGTGACGAAATTCTGGCCGTCGATGGTAACATGACTGCCGAGTCACTCGACTTTCGAATGCAGGTTATGGAAGCCTCGACCAGAGCAATCTTCCGGATTCGCAGAAACGACTCCGAGCTCGAAATTCCTGTCACTCTGCGCGGCAACCCTGTCCGCTTTGGGTTCCGATGGACGATGCACGACGCCGAACCAGACTCGGTAATCGTGACGCGAGTGTCCGAAGGCTCGTCAGCAGCGGCGGCACAGCTAAGACCTCAGCATCGCATCCTCAAAATCAACGAAAAAAGAATCACAACGCGAGACGATTTCGAAAGGCTACTGGTCAGCGGTGATGACTCAATCATCCTCGACGTGGAACTCAACGGACGCTTCGAAACTCTGACAATCGCCAATCAAACGAAATCAACAAACGGGCAAACCGTAACGGGCGATTCGAAACAGGCCCTTTCAAAATAGAATAAGCCGGGCATTCCACATGGAATGCCCGGCTTATAGTTAGCTGATGATCGACTTCGAGCTTTCGAATGAGCCACTCTTAATGACGATGTCCGTGGTGCCCGTGGCGACCTGAATGACCGTACGAACGACCGAAGCTGAACCCACTGCGTCCCGATCCAAACGTGATGCTGAATCCTGGTCGCGAGTAGCCGAACGATGGCTGCGAGTAACCGTAGGTCGGGCGATGGCCGTAGCTCGGTTGGTAATAGCTGTTGCTGTATCCGTAACTCGGACGGTAATAGCTGTTGCTGTATCCGTAGCTGTAGCTCGGTCGGAAAGTCGGGCAGTGATCAGCCTTCGCTGAATCCAGTGATCCCATGAGTGCGACAGCGGCAACAACAGCTCCCAGTGCGATGCGACGTTTCATAGCTTTTCTCCTGATTGGGGGTCCCAGTCGACCATCCAGCGAACTGCCAATGGTCGCGCCATCCTCGTTGTACAAACGCGAGAAAACTCTCTAACAGGATGGAAATCTCTGTTGGAAAACTGGCTGGCCGCGTCCATTCGTCCTCGCCAAACACGTTGACTCTTTGGAGCATTCATGGTGCCAAACGGCATCAAGAACTCAAGAGAAAGTCATAAGTCGTTTCAAAACAGCGGGTAACTGCTTTTGCGAGAAATTCTGACGTTCAACGATTCTGACTCAAGTCGATCAAACGGACCTCTGCGCACTCAATCTGACAACGCACTGAAGGTCTTCGCTGAGCCTGCGGTGTCTGAGATTTACCGCTCAGGCATTCATATTTCGTAATCGCAAACAAATATTCCCAACGGCAGCATTGTTTCGACAGTTTCCGGACCACAAGAGCGAGGCGAATCAAGCCCAACGCCCGACACGGCTCAACATGATGGCGACAGGCGCAGCACACTGGCTTCGCTAATTGTCAATCGAGCTCTACTTGTGCCTGGCCCGGTAATCTCCGGTACCACCAGCCGGTTCGACTCCGGCGGGACGTGCAAAGATCATCCGACCAGCACTGCTTTGCAGGACGCTGGTCACCGTTGCTTCAATATCCGTCCCGATCAGCGACTGAGCCTGTTCACAGACGACCATCGTGCCGTCATCCAGGTAGCCAACACCCTGCCCATGCGATTCGCCTTCCCGCTGAATCTTCAGGGCGAGCGTATCGCCGGGGAGATACCTTGGTCGAAGCGCCGATGCGACGTCATTCAGGTTGATCACGTCGACACCTTGTACGCTCGCGACTTTATTCAGGTTGAAGTCGTTGGTGACGATGCCAGCACCAATCTGCTTGGCAAGCGAAACCAGTTTCTGGTCAACTCCCTTGCCTTTGACCGCGTCGCGATCGTCTGCGTCGCGAACTTCGATTTCAGCATGAGGAATACTCTGTAGTTTGCTGAGCACATCCAGCCCGCGACGACCGCGAGTGCGACGAGTCTTGTCGCTGCTGTCGGCAATATCCTGAACCTCTTTCAAGACAAAACTCGGCACAACCATTTGCGTATCAATAATCCGAGTCTCGACGACATCACAAATGCGACCGTCAATCAGCGCACTGCTGTCAAGAATCAAAGGCCGACCGCCCTTCAATTCGCGAGCAAACTCGACGTAGGGAATAACGAACCGAAAATCATCCTTTGTCTGCAGCAGAAACGACGTGCTCATGTACGAGAGAACCAACGTTGACAACGCTCCAATAATAGGCTGCCAACCTTGCAGCCGAAGCGAAACAATGACTGGACCAATCGCCAGCATCAGTAGGAAACTGAGCAGGACACCGACCAGGAGGCCGAAGTAGATCGCGGAAATCAGCTCGATTCGTTTTCGCTTGACCAGAATGTCAAGAACGGTAACCGACTGGCTGAGCAACAAGAGTCCGATAAACGTCGCGATGGTGTTTTTCTGAACAAACTCGGGTTGAGTTGACTGCTCGGTACCCAGAAATGCTGCGATGGCTCCAGCGCAAATTACCGCGTAGAGAATTCGAATGATCAAAAGAAGCATGGCTGAGCCTGTGTCTGGGCAGGTTGCGAGTTAGTCGCAGACGCGAATACGCTCGAAACAACGCTGGGAATCGGGAAGGGTTCGGGGTGGCCACAAGGCCCCCCGGGCGGGACTGTTCGATTTCTGGACTGTTTTCGACAGTTGCTAACAGCCTAAGGAAGACTCGTAGCAACATTTTGTCCGCGGAAGTACGACAACTGCAACTCAGACGTCGATCCTATTGCCTGAGTTTTCGAAAATCTCCTCGATACCGATCAAGTTGGCGCATTCACGATGGCATCGAATCCGGACAACACCTCGACAACTCGCATTCCAGATACTCGACCAGGAAAGTCAAGTCACTGTCGGGTTCACCATTCGACGAGGCATCGTCAAGACATCAGCCGTCCTGGATTGCCTGATGTCCCCTTTCGGTCAGTTGACACATAAGAAAACCCTGATTCTAATTGCCTTCCCTCGTTCGAAGGCAAACATCCGTGAGTACTCAAACGTACGAGTAAAGCTGTCTGACCGGGGTCTCTGAAAACAGACAGTTCACCTTCGAAAAATTTCAGGTTCGAACACTGGAGGAATTTCTCAATGCGTAAGTTGATTGCTGTGGCGGTTGCTGGCCTGATGCTGGCTTCTGCTTTCACCGGTGGTGCTGATGCACGACCAGGCTACTTGAAGGAATTCAAGACTAAGTACACGAAGGTCGCCGAAAACAACAAAGTCGATTGTAGCGTCTGCCATCCTGGCAAAAGCAAGAAAGACCGCAACGACTACGGCAAAGCCTTGGGCAAGAACATTGCCAAGAACGAGAAGGACGCCACCAAGATCGGCGAAGCTCTCGACAAAGCCGGCAAGGAAAAGAACGCCAAGGGCGAGACTTTCCAGTCACTGCTCGATGCTGGCAAACTGCCAGGCACCGCAGAGTAAGTATCGGTGGCGACACCGAATGCTGAATGAACGACGAAGGCCGTTTCCTGAGAAGGAAGCGGCCTTTTTTGTTGCGGCAGAAATGTGCCCCGAATCTTTCGATATCCGCAGTAGACAGGCAGAACGCGATGGCCGAACGATTCTCCAGACCTGCAATTCTCACGACGGTTGTTGTACTGACCGCGGCATTCGCGAAAGTACCACAAGCGGTCGAAGCTGAGGACATCAAAACCTGGGATGGTCGTCACAACATTTCCAGTATCGAAGTCACGCTCGCCTACTTTGTTCCTCGCGACCGCCAGCCACTCCCCGACTGGCATGATCGAGTCCGCTATTTTGCGAAACGCATCGAACGGTTTCACGCTCGCGAATTTGACGGTCAGTCAACACTGACAGCGAAGGTTCTCACCGAGCCATTCACGTCCGCTCGAACAACGGAGCAACTGCGAGCTGGCGATGCAAACTTCATTTTCTTCCAGACTCTGCGAGAAGTTGACGAGGAATTGCAGTTTGGTCGGGAGAAGAAAGATTCCTTCCCGATCCTGCTTGTGCTCAGCGAAATCAACTGGCGGCCGCTCGATGACTTCTTCCGAGTCAGCCCGCAGGATGGCAAGCTGAAATTTGAAGGGCAGATCATCAACGGGCGTCATTTTCCCGGCGCCAGTTCCGGAGGTTCCCGAGCGACCTACCTGGCGGATCGCGGAGTCGGCTGGGGGCTGGTCAGTGCCGACGGATGGCGAGTCCCCTACTCGGGTGCAGATTGTGTGATCTACCACGAAGGAGTCGGGCATCCAATCGGCCTGCCTCACCCGGAGCCACAAAACAGTTCTGTTATGAGTCTCGCTCAGTACCGAGGCTGGCTGAGCGAGTCTTCTGTCGACGAGACTCAAAAGAAACGCCTTGGCTGGCACCCGCCCGAAACGAAGTTCGATCGCACGACGGATCTCTTTTCAACGTTTACCGCCGTACCAGATCCTTTGATTCCAAAGCCCAACGAGCCGGTAAGCCTTCAACTCACCTGGCCAGAGAACTCAACGGTTTCTTCGATCCACTGCCGAATTCAGACGGAAGTCGACGGTCCCTGGGTCGACTCTCTTAATGACGAGCCACGCGGCGCGAAAACGGCGGACAAAATTTCACTGGGGACATTCGACCGACCAACACCTGTCAGTTACCGGGTTGACGCGGCACTGAAGAATGGCGAGACGATCGAACTCTGGGGTTACTTCCAGGTTCGCGCTCGTGCGTCGGAAACTCTTCTTCCACGAGGCAGCTCAAACGAGCTTTCCATCGCCGAAAAGGACACACCCCGGCAACCGGCAGAATCGATCGACCTGCTTTCAATGATCAACGTAGATCACGATGCCGTGGCAGGAGAATGGAAGAAAGTCAACGGCGTCCTCGACGCTCCGAAACTCTTTGGAGCACGCATCGAAGTTCCATTCGAACCACCAGCCGAATACGAACTCACCGTCATCGCAACGCCGTTCGACGAACCCAACGGTTTGATTCTCGGCCAACTGATGGATGGTCACCGTTTTCTGACGTTGATCAACCACAATGTTCAACAGGAGGCCGCTGCCAGCGCCTTGGAAAACGTCGACGGCCAGAACGTCAGAAATAACGCGACAACGTTAATGGCTGATTTGCTCCAGAAAGATCGACCGTCGCAGATCATCGTGACCGTGAGGAAATCTTCGGTTGTTGTCCGTTGCGACGGTCGAACGATCATTGAATGGCAGGGCAAACCCGAGCAACTCAGCTTGGGCGACTACTGGAAAACCCCCAATGCCAGTGTGCTTTTTCTGGGCGCGTACGACTGTCGGTATCGGTTTTCGAGAGTTTCGCTCACCCCCCTGTCAGGAACAGGCAAGCCGATTCGTGAGTCTTCCACAAGAGCAGATTAAGCCATCAGCCGTTCGATCGGTGTTCCATCGCTGAAGGCGATTGGTCGACCGATCGGTGTAATAAACTCTTCGGCATAATCGACGCCAAGAGTCTGCAAAACAGTCGCATAAAGATCCTTCACTTCGATCGGATCAACGGCGTCTTTCTTACCAAGCGGGTCTGTCTCACCGATTACTTTGCCGGCGGTCAAACCACCACCACCTACGACGCACGAGAACCATTTCGGCCAGTGATCGCGACCGCCGACAGGGTTGATAGCCGGCGTTCGGCCGAACTCGCCGATACAAAGCACGACTGTCGAGTCGAGCAAATCTCGCTCTTTCAATTCCGCCGTCAGCGTTGCAAATGCCGGATCGAGAATCTGTGCCTGAGTCTGATGTCCGCCATGGTTTGAAGCATGAGTATCCCAGCCGTTGAGCGTCACTTCGACTGCTCGCACACCCGTTTCGATCAGCCGGCGAGCTACCAGACAACCACGACCAAAGCGATTGTCTCCGTACGCTGCTTTAATTGCCTGAGACTCATCGTCCAGTTCGAGAGCCTTAAGCTGCTCAGAACTCATCATCTTCAACGCTCGTTGAACGGTGAGCTGGTGTAGCGTGTTTTCCGTCTGAATTCGTCGCCCACGCGCAAAAGCCTGCGTCACGATGTCCAGGCTTGCCAGCCGCCGATCCTGACGTTCTTCACCCACCAGCGGCCGCATGTTGTTGATCTGCCGACCGGGATCAAAAACCCGAAAGGCATCGTACGAGGCTCCGAAATAACCGCCTCGAGCTGGCCACTGACCACCGCCAAGTGAAACATGCGCTGGGATTTCCAATCCTTTAACCGGCTGCTGATGCGACACGATGGCCGACACCGCCGGATGCTTGAACACCGGGTCCGGTCGGTATCCCGTCTTCACGAAATAAGTACCTCGTTCGTGGTCGCCTTCCTTCGAAAGTAGAGAACGCACAACGTTCAAATTGTCGATCTGCTCGGCCATCTGCGGATACATGTCCGCAATCTGCAGCCCCTTGATGCGAGTATCGATCGCACCGACCTCGCCGCCGGTTTCTGAACCAGCGTGCGGATCCCACGTCTCGAGCTGGCTTGGGCCGCCAGCCATCCATAGCACAATCAGTGACTTCTGCCGCTTCGGCCCTCGCTCCTGAGCGGCCTTTGCCCCAAGAGCCGGCACCAGAAACGAAAGCCCCAGTCCAGCAGCCGTCTTCAAAGCGTTTCGACGTGTGACTTCAGTTTTCATAAGATGACTCGCAAAGAAGTGCACGCCTCATGTCCAGCATAGAATCAGTGATTCCACGAGAACTCGGGCGAATTGAACAGCGTCCAGAAGATGTCCTCGATGATCGGATTTCGGCGATTGTCCGTGTGATCGCCCAGGAGTCCCAGAAAATGCTCCCGTTCTTCGGGAGTCGGCTTCCTTGTCAGGCATACGAAGTACGCCGCTTCAAGAGCTTCCTCGTTGGTCGTGCTCATGTTTGAAATACGACCGCACGCTGAAAAGAAATTCGACTCGACCGCCCCCCGCGTCATGTTGCTGTTCATCCTGAGCAGAGCTTGCGGAATCGTTCCGGACTGTTCGACCAGTTCCTGATCACCGAGGTCACCGTACTCGTTGACGAAATCACGTTCGTTGGTGAAACGTCGGAACCGGGTAAGCAAGTGCGAGTTTTGATCGATCGTCCGAATCGACGAAGCCTGCAACATCGCCCCGATGATCTGCTCCGGCCGCAAACGAGTCATCGGGAACAGCCCCCACGATTCGTCCAGCATCGAGACCATCTCTTCGTAGCTGACGTCGGCCAGCGAGTCGTTATTCGGCTCGGCGACACTCTTCAGGCGGAACGGTTTCGATGATGAGATCGTCATAATCATCCGCTTCAGGTCGTAATTGTGCTTCCGAAAATCCTGGCCGAGCATATCCAGCACATCGCGATCGGCCTCGTCGCTGGGGTCAGGCATGTCGTCGACTGGCGTGATGAACGACCGGCCAAACATCAGCCCCCAGATGCGATTGGCAATCGCTCGCTCAAACCGTCGGTTCTCGGGGTGAGTCATCCAGTGTGCAAACTTTTCACGCGTTGTCCCTTCAACTGGAATCCAGTCTTTGCCAAAAGGCACAGCCGGATCCACCTCACGCATGGGGATGTTTTCAGGCTCCTCGTCGACTTCGTCCAAAGCCGCCAGATCCTGGACCTCGTACTTCTTTTCAGGCGAATCGAAGACGCCCAGCCCCCCCTGCTGGACCTGACCAAATTGAGCGGCAACGCCTTCAAAGTGCCCCTGTTTCCAGTTTGAGTCGAATGGATGATCGTGGCACTGAGCACAGTCCATGCTCTGACCAAGAAATGCTCGCACAGATCGAGCGGCAAGCTTGTTCTCATCCAGATCCTCGTTGGCAACGGCTGACGTGATGAAATTCGTCTGAGGCTCGCCAGTCCACAGCCCTTTGGATGAAATCATCTGCCGAACGATCTGATCGTAAGGCGTGTCTGCCTCAAGCTGATCACTGAGCCAACTGACGAATCGATCTCGGCGAAACACGATGAACTGCCCCCCATCGACACCGACAAAACATCGCGCGAGACGCTCGGCGAAGTAGTCTGCGAAACGAGGGTCGTTCAGGTATCGCTGCGTCCAGCGTTCGATGCGGTCGGGCTGGTCGTCGATTTCAAACTGACGGATTTCTTCCAGCGACGGAACGGTGCCCATCAGTGAGAGCGCCAGCCGTCGCAGGAGAAGAAGTTCATCAGCCGGCTGCGCAGGTCTCAGCTCCTGACGTCTCCAGAGTTCTTCGAAGTAGTCGTCAACCTGCGTGATGACTGTCGGCAATTCGGCATCAACGTAAACAGCTTCCGTCGGCGTGGCATTCAGCGAAACGGACGGTTGAACAGCCCACAGACAAAGAACAAACACCGCCGCAACCACGAGTAATGGCAGAAGTCGTGTTTTCATACGATGTTTCCTGAATCCAGATCGCCAGCATGCAGTGGCGGGTTCACCATGCTGACAATCTGTTGAAACCGACAGAAGTTCTGATTCGACGTGCGCGACTGGCTGCTCCAGGGCATTGCCTGCGGACCGGAATTCGCAACACACTGGTAGAACCAGTGGCACGCTTTTTCAACTGGCAGCCAACGTCTAACACTGGTACCGCTCGAAAGTCGCCGCGGTTTCGTAAATTCTCACACAGAATGCAGGAATCGCGACCAGAGCGGGCTCGAAAAGGAAACCTGTTGTTCTTCCGGCGCTGACCGATACACCAGCCTACTGGCTTTTGCCGCTACTTCGTCGTTTTGTCGGAGTCAGATGCAGGAGCTGCCGGCGAGCTTGCGGGAGCGTCCGTTTCAGGCAGCGTCTTCAGATCGTCCTTGCTGCTGAGTGCCCCCGGAGCCGGTTCCGCACTCTGATCCTTGTTCTTCGAAGTTCCTGCTGCCTCTTTGAGTTGCTCTTCCGTAGCAATCTTGACTTGCGGAGCCGACGACCGGCCGGTGGCGTCAATCGCTTTATCCAGCTGATTGGTCATGACCTTTTCCGCGAGGATCCGGCGAACCCAGGTCAGCGCTTCTGTCGCAAACACCCGTGAGCCGCCTTCCTTGTTTTTCGATTCACTCACGATGTGCATCATCTTCCGCACGGCATCGCCGTACTGCTTTCGGAGATAAAGGATCCGAGCTTCAAAAAAGTCAACCAGCAGTTCGTCCTGCAGGTACTTTCGATGCTTTCGCAGATACTCTTCGGCAACTGACGGAGCATTCACTTCAAGCGGCATCGTGATCGAGACAAAAGCCAACGATTCACGTTCTTCCTTATCCGTCTGACGAGCAATTGCATCTTCAAGTTGTTTTTGAGCGGCCGGCAGTCGACCGCTTCTCGTCAGATAAATCGCGTACTTCGAAACGACAAGCGTGCTGCGAGGAAATCGGTCGATCATCTTCGAAAACAGCTGATCGCGGTGCTCGTTCTCGGTCGTTTGCGACAGGACCGCTGCAAAATATTCGGCTCCCTGGAGGCTCGCATCAGTTTCCTTATACAGAACTTCCGCCAGCGCCGCCGCGTCGTCCACTCGTTCGAGCGCCATCAGAACACGAACCTTCTTGCTTCGCAGGGAGATACTTTCAGGATCGAGCTTCAGCAACCCGTCGATCAACGACAACGCTTCGTCGGACAGCTCTTCTCGAATTGCGAAGGTCAGCAGCTCAGGATGAAGCTCCGGAATGTCAGCTGCCATCGTGATCGCTGTGTCGAGTGTTTGTTTCTTTCTCTGATTGTGATACTCCGCCGACTTCGGATTGCCATCCTGCTCAAGCAGCATCGCCTTGGCCTTGAATCCGTACGCTGCAAACAGAGCAACCGCGGCCGTCGATGCGTATTCCCGATTCAGTTCGATCAGCTGGTCAACTGCCGAACGCTCGCGAGCCATCATGCGAAACTTCAGCTCAAGCCCTTTGTATTTCGGGTCGTTCGGCGCAGCAGCAATGGCTCGACGAATCTCAGCGTTGGCCGGTTCGTACCTCTGCAGGCGGTCCAGAGTGATCGCTTTCAGATAACGAAACTCCGGCGGAGCATCCGTGTCAGACGTCAGACTAAGTGTTTCCAGCGCCGCCTGATCACTGGAAAGCTGAAGATGTCGTCGTGCTTCGGCGATCTTCTCAGCGTACATTTTCTGCCGACTCACCGTGGACAGCCAGTACCAGAGACTTCCTGCTCCAATCACGACGACCGCCGCCCCGGCAATGACAAGCCAGCGGGCAACTCCACGCCGCAACGACGCAGGCTGCTGAGTGACTGGCAAATGACGGCTGGACGAATCGGAGTAGGACAAAATCCGCACGGCGGACTCCCTGAAACTGAAAAGACTTTGAGATGAATCTACCTCTGAGTTGTGTGCCAATGGCACCACCGATGCTCGATTTTCGTCGGGTAACCCCGAAAAAGTAGACTCAAGAATTCACTGGCAGAGCCAGTGGCACCCGTCATGACTGAACTGCGATCGATGAACCGACCTCGAAGAACCAGCACAGGCCGGTCGATTCGGGCCATTCTGAAATCCAGCATGACCAGAGTCGATAAGTAATAAGTAATCTTACGTCGCAAGCCGCCGCCTCGCCGACGGGAAGTCAACCGGATCAGCAACCGGACAGCGTCAGAATGACTGCAACGATCCCAGCCAGCCCGATCATTACCCACGGCAGAGGTTTTCCCTGCCAGGCTGACGTCGAAAACTCAACATACTCCCCGCACGTCGGGCACTGCTCAGCATCCTCGTAGACATCCGTGCCGCAGTTCGGACACTGCACGGTTTCCGTTACGTCATCCGAATCGTCATCGGAATCGGGATTCGGATACTCGTTATCGTCAAATTCGTCGGACCAGTTGTCCACAAAACGCTCCCCGAAAGAGGCGAACTGAAAGAGAACACCGCGCGTAAGAAAACCCCGGTCACGACTTGCGTGACCGGGGTTTGAACGATAATCGGTCAGGTGTTGAGCGTCAGCCTCGAATCACTTTGTCGATAGTGCCTCGCAGGACGCTGCCTGACTTCTGCAGAGCCATCTTTTCTTTTGGCCAGAGGTCGATTTCGTAGCAGTCGACGACGCCCTGGCTGCCAACAACGGTTGGCACCGAGATGCAGACGTCCCGCAGTCCATACGCTCCGTTCTGCAGAGACGAGACTGGCAGAATGCGACGCTGATCCAGGGCAATCGAGTGAATGACGTCGGCGATGGAAGCTCCAACGGCGAAGCCGGCTCCGCCTTTCTTTTTGATGACTTCCGCTCCGCTGCCGCGAGTTTTCTTTTCAACTTCGGCGATCAACGCAGGAGTCACGCCAGGGTACTTATCCAGCGGCAGACCAGCGACCTGAGCCGCCGACCAGATTGGAACCATGCTGTCGCCGTGCTCGCCCAGAATCAATGTTTGAACCTGAGTCGGCGGCATGTTGAGTCTCTGAGCCATCATGCTTCGCAGACGCGTGGTATCGAGAACTGTCCCAAGACCAATCACCTGATTCGCTGGCAGACCGAGGTCTTTAACCGCCAGGTATGTCAGCACGTCAACTGGATTTGAAACAACGAACACCTTCGCCGTTGGCTTCAGGCCGTGCTGCTTCACGTCTGCAAGAATGTTTCGGAACAGAGCCACGTTGCGGTTAATCAGGTCCAGCCGACTTTCGTCGGGCTTCCGTCGCAGCCCCGCCGTGATGCAGATCACATCGCTGTCTTTGACGGCTTCGGTACCGCAGCCGTAAATTTTCTGGTCGCTGATCAGCGATGCTCCGTGAAGAAGATCCAGCGCCTGACCTTCAGCCAGTTCCAGGTTCACGTCGACCAGCGCGATCTCGCGGACGATCCCGCCGAACTGCAAAGCGCTTGCGGCACAGGAACCAACAAGTCCACCGCCGCCAATAATGCTGACTTTCATAGCACTCTCCGTAATCTTCTTATGTGCTGAACGCAGAGTTCGCTGAGCTGTGAGGCAGAGAGAAGGAGACCTCTCCGTAGCTCTGCGCGTCCTCTGTGTTCCGTTCTAAAGGGAATAAGCCAGTAGCTATTTACCCATTGCTGCCATGACCTGCTCGGTGATCATCTTGACGAGAGCTTCGTTGTCGACGCCGGCGGCTGCGCCACCTTCGTACGTCGGCTTCTGAAGATAGCCAGGGTACGACGGAGCTGGCTCGAACGCACAGTTCTGTGGTGCTTCGCCTTCTTTGTAGCCGTCGCGGAAGGCACTGTTTCCACACAGGTCGCAGTCTTCGTTGTGGAAGCGGGGATCGTCGAATCCGAGCTTCTTCTTCAGATCGAGCAACTCGCGAGACTTCTGCTCGTTGAGATAATCGACCCGCCCCATCTGCTGAGCGAGCAGCAAAATACGGCAGTAAGCGTCGAGAATCTCGGTTTTCCAGTAGGCCTCTTCAACGGTCTTGCCGAAGCTGATCGTGCCGTGGTTCTTCAGAATAATCGTGTTGGTCGACTTCAGAAATGGAGTGACCGTTGACGCGAATTCCTGGCCGCCAGGAGTCTCATAAGGAGCGACAGGAATCTCGCCCATGAAGACTTCAATCTCTGGAAGAATACACTGTGGAATGGCTTCATTGGCGACGGCGAATGCGGTGGCGTGAGGCGGATGGCAGTGCACGCAGGCTTTGACATCTGGTCGGTGCCGCATGATCTCCAGGTGAAGCAGAATTTCGCTGGTGCGTTTCCGCTTGCCGGCGATCTGGTTGCCCTGCATGTCGACAGCACAAATATCGTCAGGCTTCATGAAGCCTTTGCAGATCATTGTGGGTGAGCAAAGCACAGCGTCCTCGCCGACCCGGATCGAGATGTTTCCGTCGTTCGCGGCGGCAAAGCCTTTGTTGTAAACGCGCCGACCAATCTCGCAGATGTCTTCTTTGAGCTGACGATCATTGACGCCGCTGTTCCACTGGTTGCTGCTCATCGTTTGATTCCTGTTAGAGGGGAGGGACGTGTGCTGAGTGTCGAGCAAAAACGTGCTCTTGCCCCTCAGTCCTTAGCCCTCAGCCAATTTCCACTTGATCCAGAATCGCGGCCGCGTAGCCATCGATTGGTTTTACATTCGGATGAAACGGAGCCGCCGCTTCCGCACCTTCGCTGACTCCGACGAGCGATCCTTCGCCGGCCCCCAGTTCGTCAAAAATGACAAACGGTTCGCCTCGTCCTGATTCTTCTCCAGCAAGCCCCTGCCGATCGAGCGGTACGACAACTTTCCAGGTCGCCCCGCGCAGAGACGGATGGCACCGACTGAGCGTCACCCTTCCGATAATCTCTGCAATTCGCATTTCGGCGCCTTTGTGAGTTCTGAACTAAGAGTTCTGAATTCGCCTCAAAATGTTTCGTAATTCAAAGAAGCTTCGGCCTTCCGGATTAACAACAAGCACGTTGCCATCCAGTCCCGACTTCACTCGCGCAACCGCTGCCGCATCCACGACGACCGCTGCCTTCACTTTCTCGTTTCGATTCGCCAAGCACGCGACGACTTCCGGTTCGGAAGTCAGCACCACAATTACTCGTGAGCTTTCACGTCTGAGTTCACCGATTGCCTTCTTTGCTGCCTCGTCGGCCGAATCAACACTCTTTCGATTCCATCCGCCGTTTGTCTGTCGCCCCGCGTCTTCCAGGATTCGATCAATCGTCTGACTCGCTGAGTGAGTAATCACCAGCCTGTCGGACTTCACCTGGACGGAATCTGCTGCCGCAGTCGTTTCATGGATCAATTCAACTTTGTTGTGCCGAAGCCAGTCTCGTGCCGACGGAGTGACGATCGCTCGTGCTCCGACAATTACGTTTTTTTGATGAGCCACTTTCTCTGCCAGCACATTTGCAGTGATGACAGCATCAGTCAGATGAGCCGATTGTGTGTTATTTGCCTCGGAACTCTCCGGCGCAGAAGAAGCAGCCGGCATGAGTCTCCTCATGACCTCCGCCACGATCTGCTCGATGAGTACCTGTTGAGTCATGAAAAGTTGATCGTGCAAGTGAGAGTTTTTGTAGGCTGGGTCGAGACCCAGCGTTGTCGTTTTGCTGGGTCATGCCCCAGCCTACACATCAATCAGCATCAGCAATTCCAAGGACCGCCCAGCGGATGGGTGATGCCTTGGTTCCCACAATTTCTGTGACGTATTTCCCGTCGCTCGTAATCATCACTTTGTCACCGCGTCCGCTGCCGAGATCGTCAATCACGATCACCGGTTCGCCATCATCCTGACCACTCGCCCCCAGCGGCTGCGCGATCAGCAACCGCCACCCATTCATGGATGAATGCTTCACCGTCGCTGTGGCTCGGCCAATGATTTCGGCTAGTTGCATGTTGATGTGGCTAAGGGCTTAGAGCTAAGGGACCAGGGGGTTAGGTCAATCCTGACCCCCGCCCTCAGCCCTTGCCTCTCGGCCCTTCCTCAAATGATTCGTAGATCGTCGACCAGTGTGCAGCGTCGCTGCCGGGTGAATGTCAACGGGTTGGTGACTCCTTCGCCGGTTGGAGTGGCGATGGAGAAGCTGAGGTAGCCCTCGCCGCCAAGTCCGAGTCCTGCTCCGCAGGGGCCGTTCTTGATGAAGAGTGTTGTCTCCATCAGACGACCCATCTTTGTCATGTTTTTGACGTTGGTGGTGTGAATGATTCCGGTGTGGCGGAAACCGTGTTCGAACTCGAGTGCCATTTCGATCGCGTGGTCGGCATTGCGAGCACGGACAAACGGGACGAATGGCATCATCTGTTCTTCAGGAACAAACGGGTTCGAGGTGTCCGTTTCGCCGTAGAGAATCTGAGTGTTCGCTGGCACCGTCAGGCCGATTGCGGCGGCGAGAACCGACGGGTCTTTGCCAACCAGATCGCGGTTGAGCATCCAGTGCCCGCCTGGTTCTTTCGGTGGCGAGAAGGCTGTTTTTGTCAGAGCGGCGATCTGTGAAGCGTTCAGTCGGTAGCCACCGTGGCGACCGACGGCATCCATCAACTGATCGAAGATCGATTCGACAGCGAAGACTTCTTTTTCACCAATGCACAGCAGGTTGTTGTCGTAGGCAGCTCCGGTGACGATTGACCGGGCCGCGTTGTTGATGTCGGCGGTTTCGTCGACAACGACCGGAGGGTTACCCGGACCGGCGACGATCGCTCGTTTGTTGCTGGCCAGAGCCGCTCGCGCGACCTGCGGTCCACCGGTCACACACAGCAGTTTCACGCCACGGTGCTTGAAGATTTCATCAGCTGATTCGATGGTCGGAGTGCCAATGATCGTGACCAGATTATTGATGCCGATGGCTTCGTGAATCGCTTTATTGAATCGCCGCACGCCTTCACACGCGATCTTCGCGCCGCTCGGGTGAGGGTTCACAACGATCGTGTTTCCGGCGGCGACCATGTTGACGAAGTTGGCAGCCAGGGTCGGCAGCGAGTGCGTGACCGGAGTGATTGCGCCGATGACTCCAAACGGGGCATACTCAGTGACGGTCAGACCATTGTCGCCGGTCACGGCATCGCACTTGAGATACTCAACGCCCGGCACCCGACGGATGATCTGCAGCTTTTCGATCTTGTGATCGAGTCGCCCAATCTTCGTTTCGGCCAGTTCGGCGGCTCCAAGTTCTTCAGCCTGGTTGAAGCAGATATCTTTGACGATCTGTACTGCCTTATCGCGGTCTTCCATCGATGCTGACTTCAGCTTTTCGAAGGCTTCCGTGGCCGCAGCGACAGCGTCATCAACGTTGTTGAACACGCCCCAGTCACCACCACGTGAGTGTCCATTGTTCGACGCGATTCCATTCGACTTACCAAGCTGAGCGAGTACTTCCTGTACGACGCTGCGAATTGTCTGTTCGGTCGAAACGGCTGTCATTGATTTTGACCTTTATGAGTAGGGTGCGTCTTGACGCACCGTGACTCGGATTCTGTTTTCCAGTGGTGCGTCGAGACGCACCCGACGCAAGTCAGTTCGAGCCTTTGAACACAGTGCTCCCGTGCGCTTCGACGCTGTCTACGATGCCGATGATGGCGGCGTCGATCGGCAGCGTTTTCGTGTCTTCCGTGAACCGGGCACTGGATCCCTGCACGATGAGAACCGTCTCGCCTTCTCCCGCACCGACAGTGTCGACGCAGATGAATGTTCGCCCGGTTCCCTTCAGGCTCTTTTTGTCTTTCTCGTCCACACGCAGAGGCTCGACGACGAGCAGCTTCTGCCCGACCATCTGCTGAACCTTCTGTGTCGAAACGACGCTGCCTGTTACTTTCGCGAGAAACATGATGTTTCCTTGTCTCCTCGCGTCTTCGCGCCTTCGCGTGAGAACTCAATAAGATTCACGCGAAGGCGCAAAGACGCGAAGGAAGTGGTGTCAGTCTGATTGACCGACGGCCTCAACGGTCTGTCTCGCCACGACGATCTCTTCGTTTGTCGGGACGACCCAGATCTGTGTCTTTGAATCATCGGCCGAGATGCACACTTCGGCGTCTCGTTCGACAGCTCCGTTTTTCTCTTCGTCGAGACTGATTCCGGCCCATTCCAGACCGGCACAGACTTCTCGACGAATCCGCTGACTGTTCTCACCGATTCCGCCCGTGAAGACGATCGCGTCTGCTCCGCCAAGTACGACCAGGTAAGAACCCAGGTACTGACGAATGGACGCGACAAAAACCTTCAAAGCAAAGTCGGCTCGTTCATGTCCGTTCGAGGCGGCTTCTTCGAGATCCCGCACGTCGCTGCTGAGTCCGCTTAAACCGAGAAGTCCACCGTTGGTCGACATCTCTTCCAGCAGCTCTTCGAACGACTTTCCGCTCAGCCGCTTCAGAAGTGGCAGAGCATACGGGTCAAAGTCACCGACTCGATTATTGTGAAGCAATCCCGTTTGAGGACTCATGCCCAGGCTGTTGGCCTGTGACTTGTTTCCACGCTGAGCACACAGCGAATTGCTGCCGCCCAGATGGCACGAGATCACTTTCAGATCATCGTTGCCGAGAATCTCACCGATGCGGCCGCCGATGTATCGGTGACTCGCGCCGTGAAATCCCCAGCGTTTCGTTTCGTACTTATCCTGCCATTCAAAAGGCACCGCGTAGGCACGAATCTCGGGCGGGATCGTTTCGTGAAAGCCTGTCTCCAGAGCCGCGACCAGAGGAATGCTCGGAAACGCCTGCCGAAGCTGACGCATGGCCTTCGCATAAGGCGGGTTGTGAGCCGGAGCCACATCCGCCAGTTCCTCCATCCGCGTGAGCAACGTGTCGTCCACAACACGCACTCCACTGAGCTTGCCGGCGAAGACGGCTTTGAAACCGATCCCCTTCAGCTCAGAAGCATCCTTCAAACATCCGTGCTCCGGATCCGACAACTGTTCCAGACAGAGCGTTACCGCCGCTGCATGATCGGGAATGTTCGTGACTCGCTTGTCACTGTAATCACCGATCTCAACCGAACAGTTGCTGTCTTCAAGTCCGATCCTGTCGATGCCGCCGCGAGCCAGCTGCTGCTCGGTCGACATGTCGAAGAGCCGATACTTGAAACTCGTAGAACCCAGATTCGCGACCAGAACTTTCACAACGTTGTCCTCCATGTGCGACAAGTTGATATTGAGTTGTTGATCATTGAAAGCACTCACGATTGCGTGGCGTCTTGCCGGACACAATCAACTCTCAACAATCGACTATCAACTCTTAAACAAACGCTGCCAGCGTGCTGGCGTCCGGCCGTGCGATGACGTGAGCGGAAACCAGCTCGCCCGCCTGTGTGGCAGCCGATGCTCCAGCGTCAACTGCAGCTCGAACGGAGCCGACGTCACCGGAAACGATCGTTGTCACATAAGCGCCACCGATCTGAATCTGCTTAACGAGGACGACGTTGGCTGCTTTCAGCATGGCGTCGGCCGCTTCGATCTGAGCGACCAGACCTTTGGTCTCGATGAGACCGATTGCTTCACCCTTCATGGGTTGATTCCTGACTAGATTTTGAAAGTTGAATGTGAGTTGCTGATTACGAGTGCTTTCGATGGGCGATTCTGGTGTTGAGTCAACCATCGCTACTCACCATCAGCTACTTCGCTGTTTTTACAGCCGGCAGAACTGCGGCCAGCTCTTCGTGTGGACGAGGAATGACCTGCACACTGACGACTTCGCCGATCTTGCTGGCAGCACTCGCTCCGGCATCGACGGCGGCTTTCACAGCAGCAACGTCACCGACGACAAACGATGTCACCAGGCCGCTCCCCACTTTGTCCCAGCCAACGATTTGAACATTGGCTGATTTGAGCATCGCATCAACTGCCTCGATCATGCAGACAAGACCTTTGGTCTCGATCATGCCGAGGGCTTCCATAGCCTTAGCCATTTGGAATCTCCGAATTTGTTGAGGGTCAAGGATCGAGGGTCAGGAACCATTTCCTGGCCAACCACCCGGATACATAAAAACTGTGAACTCAAATTCTGTTTTGGATCAGCTCGGGCATTCGCCCGAAACCTTCCCTATGTTTTGCACGTGCCTGCGCCCTTGCAGCCACAGCCGCAGTCTTTCTTGATCAGCTCGACCTTCGTCGCCTTATCGAGTCGAGTCGCGTTTCCTTCGTCAGTGTCGAGATGCACTTCCAGCTTAATGTCGTCTCCGGCCCGAATCTTCAGGTCTTCCAGCACGGTCGTGCAGCCTTCGGATTCAATTCGCAGGTCCATGAAGTCGCCATCATTGACTCCGTAATATTCGAGGTCCGCCGGTCCCATGTGGACATGCCGCATGGCTCGAATGACGCCGGACTGAAGCTCAAGAACTCCCGCCGGTCCGATGAGCGTGCAACCGGGCGTGTCGTGATGATCGCCGCTGATCCGAACAGGCAAGTCGATGCCCAATGAGATACCGTCGGTAAATGCCAGCTCCACCTGGCTCGGACGAACCGGGCCAAGGATGCGGACTTCTGGCAGCATGCGCCGGCGAGGCCCGACAACAGCAACGGTCTGCTTCGAGGCGAAGTAGCCGTCCTGGTAGAGCCATTTATGAACTTCGAGCTCAGCTCCCTTACCGAACAGAACTTCGACATGCTCCTGCGAAAGGTGCACATGTCTTGCGCTGATATTCACGACCAGCGGATTCGGTTTGACGTTCGCTGCCGATCCGAGCTGCTGCTGCAGCACAGAGCGTACAACGCGTTCGATATCTGTCCTGGACAGTGACGTTGACAATGCAGTCATGGATGATTCCGTTAAACAGCGGCTTCGGCAGGCTCGCCCAGGCAGATGACCTCGACGCCTGCGTTTTCAAGTCGTTGTCGCCACTCATCCGTGAGTCCATCGTCCGTAATCAGTCGATCCATCGAGTCAAGCGGTGCCAGGTGAGCGAGTGCCGAACGGCCAAACTTGCCGCTGTCCGTCACGACCCAGACCTCGTCTGCCGACTCCATCATTTGCCGCTCAGTCTCCACGAGCAGCGAATTACTGTTGAATAATCCCGCTTCGGTGATCCCGCCGACACTCATAATGAGCCTTCTGGCATGAACCGCCTTGAGTGCCGCCTGAGCAATTGGCCCCAACGCCACTCCCGTGTTCGGATACACGTATCCGCCGATTGAAATCAGCTCGATCCCCGGCTGATTAAACAGCAGGTTGATGATCGGAACCGAGTTCGTCACCACCGTCAGCGACCGCCCGATCAACTGCCGAGCCACTTCCAGCGTCGTCGTCCCGCCATCCAGCAATACGACTTCACCTTGCTCGACCATCCTGGCGACGGTCTGAGCAATCTCCTTCTTTTCCTTCAGAGCGGCGACCGTCCGATCCTCGAACGACGTCATCGACTCGCCGATGTAAGCCGCTCCGCCGCGAGTTTTCTGAACCTTGCTGATTCCGTCGAGATATTCCACATCCCGCCGCGCCGTTGACTCACTGATCCCGAAGTGCTCTACAAGCTTCTGTAGAGACACAAAACCCTGTTCTTCGATATGTTTCAGAATCTGAGTTCGGCGTTCATTGAGCAGCATGTTCGCTTTCCCTGCGGTCCTACAGGTGACGTAGTTTTCGCAGTCTGCCAACTATTGCTGACGTTTTCAATGATCAAATGAGATTAAGTATCAGTTTCTGTCACAATGTTTCACAGTCTTGCGTAGGCATACGGGATGCCTGCGCAAACTGTAACAGGGGTATCTACCACGTTTTGAACAACGTGCAGGCTGAATCGGCCACCCAAACTGCGGAGCACAGGTCTCTTGCGAAGGATTTTCATGTGAACCGGGCTGAAACGACTGCCCGGTTTCAACAGGTTACTCCGATGCTTCCTTCCGAAGTCTTCAAGGCTATGCTCTCCAGCCATCACCCATCAGCAGTGACTGACGCGTTTCTTCAGGTCGGCGACAACTGATTTCAAACAAGGGGCTCGAAACATGCTTCGAACGATCTGCATTTTTCTTGGACTCATCGCTGCAGACATCATCAGTATCAAGTCGCTACTTGCCGCTGATCCGCCGAGGCTTGAGTTCACACGAATGGTGGCTCACTGGGCGAAGTACGACGATTCGGAATACCTCGCCTTCATCGACGAAGCCCAGCCCGAACTGGTTCAGCTCGGCTTTTACGGTGGCCACTTCTGGAGTCTGGCTCACACTGAGTCTTATAAAGGCTACCCGGCGCACCTGCCGGTGAGAGGGCATGATGAGTGCGGCCGCTGGTTCGAAGAAAGGAACTCGGCACTCAGAAAACGCGGCGTCAAAGTCGTCGGCCATTTCAACGTTGAGTTTCTCGTCGGGGACATCGATGGCGAGAATGGTCCGACCGGTTTTTTCGATTTCTATCGGAACCATTGGGGCGAGGAAGAGTTGGGCCCAAAGCCCGTCGACGATCCGGTCGATCTGCTGGAAACTGGTCCGGACGGAAAACCGATCGGGCAGAAGGGGTACGGCATCGGCGGCATGCACGAATACTGGGCCTGTCTGAGAAACCCTCACTGGCAAACGGTCATGAAAGCTTTCGTCAAACGCGGAATTGAACGCGGCGTCGACGGTTACATCGCCAACTACTTTTATCGACACAATTGCCTGTGCGAGCATTGCCAAAACGGATTCCGTCGTTACCTCGCTGATCGCCACGAACCAGCGAAACTCAAACAGCAGTTCGGCATTGAGGATGTCACGACTCACGAATTCGACGAGATCGTTTACTGGCACAAGCCGGAAGAATCGACACCGCTGCGCCGCGAGATGCTTCGCTGGTCGCAGATTTCGAACAAGCAGGTGTTTGACGAGGTCTTCCAGAAGTACGGCCGCTCATTGAAGCCGGATCTGATCACGGCACAATGGAATCATCTGGGAAAAATTACGCCGATCCGCGGAGACGAACGCAGCCTGATGCCCGCCGAACTGTGGGGGAAGGGCGAAGACTACCTGTGGTACAGCACCGGCGCCTCTGCTTACTTCACCGATCTGGAAAATCGGTTCCTCGGCGATGCGACTCTGCAGGCTCGATATATTCGAGGTTCGTTCGACGACAAACCGTACACACTCGGCAAGTACGAAAGTACGCGCATCCGCGCGGCGATTGCCGAACTGGCCGCCAACGGTGGAGCACCGATGGGCTTTTACACTCGATATACCGACCCGGAAGCTCGGAAAGTCATCGCTCAGTATTACCAGTTCCTGAAGAAGCATGACGCGATTTACCGGGCGAATCGCTCGCACGCGGAAGTCGCACTGCTGTTTCCTCGCAAAGCCGTTCACGCGGGCGACGTCGAATCGGTCGACCGTTTTAGAGAGATCGGCACAACGCTCCTGGACGAGCACGTGCTGTTTGACGTTGTTCCTGATGATCTCGCAACAGACAAACTACTGGCGAGGTACTCGCGAGTCGTTAGCGTCGATCAGCCCGATACTGAAGCAATTATCGCCGACAAGGTGCGCAGCCAGTTCGAGTTGCCTTACACCGTTCGGATCTCCGCCAGTCGACCTGCAGAAGGCGACGGTCTGGCCGTTCACTTTGTGAATTACAACCGCGAAGAACCACCTCGTAGAAAGAACGGTGAACCGAGCGCCGGACGAGGCATCTCGGACGAAAAGCCGATCGCGGTGCCGGAATCAAAGGTCGTGATCCGGCTGCCGGAAGATCAGAAGGTTTCGCAGGTGAAGTTTCTGACGCCAGAATCCAGAGAAGTATCGCTGCTGGAGTTTCAGGTAGAAGTTGATCGGCTTTCCGTCACGCTGCCTGAGTTCCTTGTTTACGGCGTGCTTCTGATTGAATGAAGCTTTCCAGGAAGCACGTGTTCGCCACCGGACAGCCACTCTACTGCCGCCGTGTTTATTCGGCAGGATTCTCGATGTCATGCTCGCCGTTGGTGGGAAGTCCGGCAAGTACCCGGAGTTCAAAGAAAACGTCGCCACTGCCTGCAGCCGCCCTTTGTCAAAATGGCGGAAGTTCCGGCAGTCACTACAACGGCAACGAAGAAACCTGCATGAATATCGGCGAAGCGATGGGCCGTGCGATGGTCGAGCCGCTGAAGAAGTGAGCCGACTACGAAGTTCAGGAGCGACACGCTTTCGTTGTGACAGACCGTTGCCTGAGTTCACCGCCGTGAAAGTTTAGCGAAAACTTGCAGTCCTCCGGTTTTTGCTGGAATTGGCAGCCGGAAATGCCGAATTATCGATAAGGCTTTCCCAGACTTCCTGGCCCCACACGGGACAGCCTCCTCCTGAATTCACTTAATTCAGTTGGATCTGCTTAATTCAGCACGTCAGGACAGGATGTCCAATGCTCAAGTTTTCGCTCTTCAAGTTCGGTCGTGTCAAAAGTCAACGACGGAAAGGTTTCAACCACCGCTGTGGGCAAACGCCGGCTCATCACGGCGAGAGACTGCAAGCACGCACGCTACTGACAACGTTCATGGTCTCATCCACGGCAGACAGTTTTGACAACGTCTTTGGCGATGGCGTGGCGGCAGACCGCAACGGCGTCGACTCTTTACGAGCGGCGATTCAGGAATCGAACGCGCTGGCCGGTCCCGACACGATTTACCTGACGTCGGGAACATTCACTCTGTCGTTTGACGGCTTCGACGACGACAACGCCATCAGAGGCGACCTGGACATCACCGACGACGTAACCATCATTGGTGCCGGCGCCGAGAACACCATCATCGACGGTGGCGGGATCGATCGGATTTTCGACATCTTTCCGGGCACCAATGTCAGCATTTCGGGAGTGACAATCCGCAATGGCACAGCTCGTAACGGAGCCGGCATCCGCAGCACCGGATCGCTCACGATCGAAAACAGCATCATTGAAAATAATATTGCCGAAGGAGCATTCGATTCGGTCGGCGGCGGAATCGCCAATTCTCAGGGTGGTAACCTGACACTGAATGGCGTGATCGTTCGCAATAATACGTCCGAGATTCATGGTGGGGGACTGTATTCAACGGACTCGACCGTGACGATTACCGACAGCGTCTTCGAAAATAACAGCACCGAAATGGATGGCGGCGGGATCTCCGTGTTCAACGGTCGGCTCGACATGACTGGAGGAGCCCTTCGGAATAACTCAGCCGACCTGGACGGTGGCGGGTTGAGTATGGAAAGCGCCATTGTGTCGCTGACTGAAGTGTCCGTCTCAAGTAATACCGCAACGGAAGAAGGCGGCGGAATCAACGTATTCGGAAACGGAGCCGAACTCCGAATTTTCACCAGCACGATCGCAGACAACTCAGCGACGAACGAAGGCGGCGGAATTCGCGCGGCTGGAGTGACGCTTGGGTTAATGGACACAACAGTTTCCGGCAACACGACAACGCTCGGCGGCGGTGGCCTCTTCAGCAACGCATCGCTCGTCGAAATTCAGAACAGCCTGTTTGCTTACAACACTGCCAGTGAAGATGGCGGTGCGATCAGCAGCAACGGTTTTACCGGCTCGCTCGGGGTCAGCAATTCGACCTTCTCCGGAAATTCGACTCTGCTTTCCGGTGGAGCAATTTTCAATGCGGCATCAGGCGGGACGTCCCTGGTCAACGCGACAATCACTGCGAATTCAGCCGGCACAATCGGTGGAGGAATTCGATCGACAACGCTGACAGGACTTGGAAACACGATCGTTGCCGAGAACACTGCTGTTACTAGAGACTTTGACGTTTCAGGCGCGTACTTCACACTCGGAAACAACCTCATTGGACGAGTCGACAACGCGACCGGTTTGTTCTTCGGGCGGAACAACGACCAGATCGGTTTCTCGAACTCGCTTGTCGACCCGGGGCTGGAGCCGCTGGCAGACAATGGCGGTCCGACATTAAGTCACGCTCTGATTCTGGCGAGTCCGGCAGTTGATGCAGGCAATTCTCTCGGTGCTGCACAGCTCGATCAGGCCGGCAACTTTCGTAATTCCGACGGTGACAGAGACGGTGTTTCTATCGTCGATATTGGAGCCGTCGAGTTCATCAATGAAACGATCACATTCATCGTCAACACGACTGAAGATACATCTGACGCAGTCACGGCTGACGACTTCGCATTTGACAGCAACGGAAAAGTCTCACTTCGCTCAGCGATTCAGGAAACAAACTCAATCGCCGGAGAGGCGATCATCGCCCTGCCGGCTGGCACGTACACCTTGACGCGAGCCGGCATCAACGAAGACTTTGCGTCGACCGGCGACCTCGACATCAATGATCACCTGACGATTCGTGGAGCGGGCGCCGACACGACGTTCATTGATGGTGGATCGCTCGACCGATTGTTTGACATCGCCCCGAACGTCACGTTCGTGCTGAGTGGCGTCACGATTCAGAACGGTGCGGCAGAATTCGGTGCGGGTATCTATAACGAAAGCGGCAACATCGTTCTTCAGGATGTCGTGATTACCGGAAACGTTGCTTCTGAGTCTGCAACTGGCGAGGCCAATGGTGGTGGGATCTTCAATAATCAAGGAAGCGTGCTGCTGGAAAGGGTGACTGTTACAGGCAACTCCGCCGAGGAAGATGGCGGAGGCGTTTACTCGCTCAACGGGTTCCTCGAAGTTAACGACAGCTCGATCGACAACAACACTTCGTCGAGATTCGGCGGGGGCCTGGCAGTTAACGGCGGCACGACTGATGTGGTCAGCTCGACCATTGCCAGCAACACGGCAACAGATGACGGTGGCGGGTTGAGTATCTATCCCGGCTCTACGGTAACGATTGAAACCTCAACGATCCGTGAGAACATCTCTGGCGATATTGGCGGCGGTGTTTACTCGCGTAGTTCGAGCGTGACATTGATCGACTCGACAGTTGCCGGAAACGTTGCCGAATCCGATGGAGGTGGACTGGCTGGCGATGAGATGTCGTTGCAGCTTCTGCGAAGCACGGTCCATACCAATTCATCAGGCAGAGCCGGCGGTGGAGTCGCGCTGGCGGGCAGCAGCGCAACCGTGGCACAAAGTACGATTTCGGGAAACAGCGCTGTCGGTAATGGAGGCGGAATCGCCAGCTTCGATCGCACGAGCATTGATGCGACCAACGCCACGATCGTGAACAACTCATCCGAGTCAACCAGTGGCGGGATCTGGAACGACGGATTTCTGAACATCGGCAACACGATCGTGGCCGGGAACACAGACTTCTTCGGTCGGCCAGACATCAGCGGAACCGTTGCCAGTAAGGGCTCCAACATCTTCGGAGTCAATTCCGGAATTCAGGGCGCAGCGAATCGGCTGAACGGTGACCAGATTGGAACCGCCGCGTTCCCGCTCGATCCGCTGCTGACAGAACTGCTCGACAATGGCGGCCCGACGTTGACTCATGTCCCGCGCACCGGCAGCGTTGCTATCGACACTGGAACCTCGCTGACGTTCCGTAACGATGCCAGCCTTTCGGCGGAATTCTGGTCGACCGACCAGCGCGGCCGCGACCGCATCCTGGACGGCAATCAGAACGATGCCGATCGAATCGACGTTGGAGCGGTCGAGTTCTTCGGAATGACGCTCGATGCCGGCGCGTTCGGCAGCGATCTTCAATTGAGCGTTGTGGATGGCGGTGTCGAACTTGCCGATCGCCCGGACATCGTTGCGACGGGTTCCGCAAAGGTCTACTTTCAGTTTGCTGACAACCAACTGGACCATCTTCAAATTCGAGGTACGAACGTTGACGAGTCGTTGACGGTCGATTTTTCGAACGGCAACCCGCTGCCGTTTGCCGGGATCGATCTACTGGGAACCGGAGGCGCTGATTCTGACTCGTTGAGTCTTTCCGGTGGCGCTGCTTCAGTTGTCTCGCACGAGCTGGACTCCGATGTGGACGGCTCGGTCACCGTGGACGGTCGACGGATTGCCTATACCAGCATTGAGAACCTGTCCGACTTGATTGACCCGACGTCACGCAGCATCGTCTTCTCAAGCGGAACAGACGACGTCACGGTTTCCGATTCTGGCAGTTCTTCTGACGGGATCAGCACAATCGACCGGGATGGTTTCGGAACAGCTATTTCCGTTCGACTTGGCTCCGGCGACCTGAGTCTGACGACCGGCGTCCGCAACAATATCATTCAGTTTGAATCGGTCGACGCGGCGTTCACCGGAAAAGTGAATATTGATACTGGTGCCGGCAACGATTTTGTCGATCTGTCGATCCTGAACTCGGACAATACCGTCGATACTGGAGCCGGCAACGACAGCATCATCACCGGCTCAGGCAACGATACTATTAACGCGGGAATGGGTTTTGATTCAGTCTTTGCTGGCGACGGCGACGACTTCATCTTCGGCGGCGGCGGTCGCGACACTCTGAAAGGTGGCAACGGCAATGACATGATCAATGCTCAAGGAGGCTCGGGCGACTTCCTTTCCGGCGGCAATGGTGACGATACGTTGAAAGGCGGCGGCGGAACCAGAGACCGCATTGTCGAACAGGGCAATGTTGATTTCGTTCTGACCGACGACTCGTTGACAGGACTCGGCAACGATGTGATCAGCGGAATTGACCTCGCCATTCTGACCGGTGGCTCCGGAGCAAACCGTCTGGACGCTTCCGGGTTCAGCGGCAAAGTCACGCTCGACGGAAGTACCGGAGACGATACCTTGACTGGCGGCTCGAATCGAGATCGCCTGGTGGGCGGTTCCGGAAATGATTATCTCGACGGCGGCGCGGACAACGATTGGCTGCTTGGTGGAACTGGTGACGACTTCCTGTTCGGAAACCAGGGAGAAGACACGATTCTGGGCGAAGGCGGCAACGACACGCTGCAAGGCGGAGGGGACCGCGACACGCTGGACGGTGGCAGCGGTTTTGACCGGGCGTTCGAAAGTGCCGACGTCAGCAGTTTCGTGCTAACGGATGAACAGATTCGCGGCTTCGGCACCAATACGCTTCGCAAGATTGAAGAGGTCCGCGTCGAAGGAGGAATCAATACAAAGTTGATAGACACATCCGGCTACACAGGCCGGGCAACACTCGTCGGGGCCGATGGCGTCGAGACGATCATCGGTACATAGATCGCTGCGTTGATTATCGAGTCGTGGTGCCGAAGATCTCGGCGTGGGCTGTTCGATATTCGAGTTCGGTCTTCGGGAATACGTCGTCGAAGGATTCCTTGTCGACGGCTCCGTGCTGGAAGCGGCGCTTTTCGAAGACGGGCATGGTGATGCCGGTGATGGCTTCGACACCTCGCCGACAGACTTCGCCTTTCAGGTCGTACAGCTTGCCGTGGTCCCATTCAGTAAGCTCGATGAAGGGAATTCCTTCGGCCACTTCGATCACATTGGGAAGGGCGAACGGGCTGAAACCACTGAATCCAAAATGCCGAGCGGGTGCCCAGGTGCGAACGTGGCCTCGACTCTGGCCGCCTGAGTACGTCAGCGAATGCTTGATCGCATGCACGCCCCAGCCTTCGTGATAAAGCATCTGGTTGTTCAAAACGCTGCGGATGGTGAGTTCCGGATTGTCTTCGATGGGATAATCTTTGAGGTTCTCATCGCCGCCGTCGCCGTCGGCCAGAAACTTCCAGTCCGGGTATCGGTTCCGAATTTCACGGCACAAAGCGATGCCCATTGTCGCCGACTGAATGTCGAGCGGTTTGTAATCCTCGGTGATCCGAATTGCTTCCACATAGTCGAGTGAACTTTTCGGAACGTCGACAACTTCCAGGAACATGCTGAGGTCGACCTCGTCCAGGAATCCTGCAGCCTGTTGAGCATCCGGGCTGAGCTGCTCGTTGCTGCCTGCGTCAGTAGCTGACAACGTGAACGCTTTCAGCCGCGACAGGTTCTCGCCTCGCTTCCTCATCAGATGGTACAGCGTGAGGAATAACGCACCGCTGTCGACGCCGCCGGAAAACATCACGCCGATCGGAGCCTGGGCATCGATTGAGTTAATTCCGTCGAGCCATTTCGAACACTCGTCGGCCAACGCTCCGATGTACGCTTTGCCGATTTCGTTCAGGTCAGTGCTCTGGCAGTTGCGTGCCGGATCAAAGTATCGGGTCAGCGTCGGATTTGGATCCGGGCAACCGACCAGCGACAGTTCGAGAATGTGATGAGCGGGCACCATCCGGGTATAGGACGGGTGAAACTGGTCCTCAAACCCTTCCTGTTTCAGCCAGGCGGCGATCTCATCAATTCGCTCAGCGACGATCAGACATGGTCCATCGACCTGCTTGGCCAGGAAATACCGCATCGGTCGACCGATCGAACGAGCCATCCGAATACGCTTTCCCTCGCGATGCAGCAATGCAAACTGCCCATCAATGCCTCGCACCTTATGCGCGTCTCCGCTGCCAACCTGCTCAACGGCCTCGTCAACACTCATGTTGAAGATTGTGTTCCCAGCGGGATCAAGCAGGTTGACCAGACGTTCGATGTAAGCATGATTCTGCATGGCGGTTACCTGGCAAGCTGACGGCAACTCGTTTGAATTAACCTAAGCACCTTCGCGAGTCTGCGTGATGGACTGGCCAGGGCTCGGCGGCAACTTCAGAACTTCGTCCGGGTAGAGCGACACGATGTACTCGACGATGTCCCGCATTGAAACAACCGCAACGGGGTGTCCCGATTCGTCTACGATGGGAACGTGCCGGTAACCACCGACAGACATCTGATTGAGTGCGTAAACCAGTTCATCTTCGCCGCGAAGTGTCTGCGGATTTCGAGTCATCAGATCGGCGACGGGAGTCTTGCTGATGTCGACATTTGAAGCTGCCACTTTGACCAGAACGTCCCGCTCGCTGAACACGCCGACAAGACTTCCGTCATCTACGACAAGCACGATGCCAACTCGCTTTTCAGTCATCGACTGAATTGCGTCGGCGACCGTCGCTGTCGAAGGCAGACAGACGATTGGTTGCAACTCGGGAAGTTCGTGGAGCGGGTGCTGCAACGAATGGCTGTCAAACAGATCCTGTTCAGCGGCAACACTTGCTTCGTCATCCAGATAATGGTCAGCCATCACGCACTCCCTTGTGGTTGAGAGGACTTGCAGAATCGCATGAAATCGGCGGTGCTGGACCGACTTCAGCAATGAGGAATTGAACTTCCCAGAATATCGATTCAGATCGTCGAGTCACGTGAGATTTTGACTGAAACTCAGGAGACGCTTTCAGACGCGGCAACCGGGGCGGTAGACCGCTTGACATGCACGAACAAAGCAAGAAGCACAAGACCGGCAACGCCGCCGACTCCGTAGTAACCGGACTTTGACCAGATCGACCAACCAGCTCCGATGGTGGCCAGCCCACAGGCGATCCCCATCAGAACGTTCCAGATGATTCGACTCGTCCCCTTTGGCAGGTCATCACCGAGCACGGCTTTATTGTTCATCAGCAGAAAAAACGTGAAGTAGGCAATCGGCAGTAAAGCCATGCCGAAAACGCTTGTCGGAACAGCCAGCCAGAACGCGACCTTGCCAGACCAGACGAAAGGTCCGAGAACACCGATGGCTGGCAACAGGCAACCAATACGATGGTACATTCCGGTCTGAGGAAAACCGAAGACTTCGCAGAAGGTGAAGCCGGAGATCAGCATCAGGATGGTGATCGTTGACAGCGCCATCGCCAGAACGCCGAAGCCAAACACAATGTTTGCGACAAAGGTGCCGGTCAAAGGCGCCAGGGCTTTCGCGAGATGTTTGGCATCACGTTTGACGAGCATCGCGGCGATTCGTTTGTCGCCTTCAGACAATTTGCCGAAGAACTCTTTCGCCTTACTGGTCCTGGCATCGCCTTCGAGGCCAGCCAGTTCACCTGGATATTCTGCAGCAACCCGGTCAATCAGCATGCCTTCATACTGACCGAGCTGTCCTTTGTCTGCTTCGACGACCTGCCCATCAGCACCGGTTTCACCCAGCAGACCCGGAGCTGGCTGTGCGTGGAAGCTGTTTGCCGAAGCGATGACAACGCAGCCTGTCGCAACGAGAAACGGGATCGCCATTCCAGTTGAAAGGTCGAATAAGGACAGTCCCCGGAACGCTCGGTCCCAGCCTTTTTTCAGGAGCGAGTACGGAAACAGGAACGTCATATTGATGCCGACGGCTGTCGCGACGGCGGTAATCATGATATCGCGCTGCATGCTCACGATCCGGTTTGACCAGAACGAGCTGAATTCACCCGTTGCGGCCAGAGCGTCGTTGAAGGTCGGAGCCGGTTTACTCATCAGACTCAGGTCGGGTATCAGGCCACCGAAAATGGCTCCGATCTCCAACTGTCCGGAGGTCATCAGCTTGATGACGACACCAAAGAAGCTCAGCACGATCAGGGCAACAAGGACTCGCAGCGAGTTCTCGTAGATCTTCAGCCCCTTCCCGCCGCTGTCGTAGATCATTGTGATTCCGATGGCGATGCACAGGATGACTCCGCAAATTAACGCCGTCTGACCTTCCAGTGACGGGGCCAGATTCTGCTGAACAGCCGCGTTGGCCAGACTGAACTGCGGCAGGCACCAGACAATGTTCGCGGCCAGCGTCGCGAGCGCCCAAGCCCAGCCGAGGACCGGGTTGACGTGTTTGTTGATCAGACCGAAGGGACGTTCGCCAGTCGAAAGCGCGACGTAACCGATGGCACCGAGCATGACGACGCCAAATACCATTGCCATAACCTGCAGCCATAGCAGGCTGTACCCGCCGACCATTCCGAGAAACAGGCTGCCCGCCAGCGAGCCGCCGCCGAGTGTGATGGCTGACTGCAGCCAGCCAGGACCGGACAGTTTCACCCAGACAGACAGTTTCGCGCCGCCGCCCTTTGCCTCGGCGTCAAGCAGCATCGTACGTTCCCGTTCCACTCCGGAAGTCTCAGCAGACATCTATCACTCCAGCGGTTCATCAATGCAGGTGGGAGCCTGGGCGGCTCTAAAAGTTGAGTCGGCGAGCGTATCCGACCCCAGAAAACAGCACAACTGACGGGAGCAATGCCAGCCGGCTCCGTCACTTCCACGAATCGCGGTCCGGTCGGTCTGTCCCTCGCCCCTTCAGAACTTTGCCGAGAATTGCCAGTGCAATCAGAATCGGCACGAAAAATATCAGTACACGAGGTCGGGCAGCGACAGCCACGATCCCACCCACGACTCCGATCAGTGTTCGAGGCGAGACATTCGCCCAGGCGGCCGGACGATTCTTCGTCGGAAGTGCCAGCCAGATCGCTCCAGTCATCAAGCCGGCTCTCATAAACCCGGCCACCCACATGTCGTTCGAATCGGGAATTTGCCACAGCACGCCAGCGATCACGATGCAGCCCACGGCAATCACGCCGACAAGCGGTCGATTGACTTCGATCTTCGTTGAATCTGAATTCGGAGCAGGCTGCTGAGTCGACATGCCTCGATTATGCCGCGACCTGCTAGAGTCACGCCACCGTTCAGCAAAGTTCGAAGAATATCACGTTGCTGGAATGATGATGCGTGAACTGACGACATTCGGACGATTGATGGCGGTGCGAGAGTGCTAATAATCTCTGTCGACGCCTCGCTGTGGATGAATTGCGAACCGATCAGTCCCCTGAACCCCGGCGTTGTGGCAACAGGACGCTACTCAAACCAATACGCGACACACTTGAATGGTTCAACTCGACGGGACAGACCGTGAATTCTCGAGAGAATTGAAGGCTGATTAATGACACCGAAACCTGATGAGATGCACGACGACGAAACGGGAACATTTCAGCATTCAAAGCCGGATCATCTGGGGCAGCAGGATGACGACCTGAGTGGCGAAGTCACAGAACTACGTCCTGCACCAGATGCCCAACCTCGTGAGAGATCTGAAGAAGCCCCTGAGCCCGCGGCGACGGTTGGTGACACAGTGTTGACTCCCGATCCGGGTGCCACGATGGACTCTGTCTGTGAATCATTCGACGCCGAAACGGTTGTGACTCCGGAATCTGCCGGCGGCGATCTTGATGCGACGATCGTGCCGAGTGCTGATGCTTCGATGACAATCATCAGTGCGTTGGGAGCGTCGCTGGAAGATGATGTGGAGCCTGGTCACACGATCAAGGCTCCGGCGTCTGCCGCTGCTCGCCGAGGTTCTGCCTTTCAGCCAACGATTACGTTGAAGCGACGGAACGTTTCGCAGCAGGAGTCGGGCGACAGCACGTCTGATGCGACTGTCAATGTCGATGCCGACTACCAGATTGAAGAACTGCTTGGCGAAGGCGGGATGGGTGCGGTGTACGCGGCTCGTCAGAAGTCGATGGATCGTCCGGTGGCGATCAAAGTGCTGAAGTCTCGCGCGGCACGTCTTGAAAGCGGTCAGGACGCTTTCGTTTCTGAAGCGATCATTACAGGGCGACTCGATCATCCGAACATCGTGCCGATTTACGATGTGGGCAAGCAGCCGAATGACGCTCTGTTCTACGCGATGAAACAGGTGGAAGGCGTCGAGTGGAAAGAACGCTTTGCCACGAACACGGCGTCGGAGAATCTCGACATCCTGCTGCGCGTTGCCGATGCGATTGCGTTTGCTCACGCGCGAGGGATCATCCATCGCGACCTGAAACCGGCCAACATCATGCTGGGGCCGTTCGGTGAAGTTCTGGTGATGGACTGGGGGCTGGCAATGCCGACCGAAGACCATCCCAGCCGCGAAACGTTTCCTGAGGCGCGAGCGGGTGGCACGCCGCATTACATGGCACCGGAGATGGCTGACGGGACTGAGCGTGTAGATCGTCGCAGCGATGTCTATCTGATGGGGGCGATGCTGTTTGAGATCGTGACGGGCAAGCCACCCCACGCACTCGATTTGCCGGAGGGACCTCGACGGGAACGAGTGCTGGCCGTTCTGGACGCCGTCGCGAACAACGTGATTGCTCCGACCGATAAAACTGGGGAACTACTCGATATCGCGAGGAAAGCGATCGCAACGGAACCAGCAGATCGATACCAGACCGTGCCTGAGTTCCAGGCAGCACTGCGCGAGTACCTTTCGCATGAAGAGAGTATCGAACTCGCTGACCGCGCTGCCGCACGGTTGGCGGCAGGCAGACAGAGTGGCGAGTACACGGAGTTCAGTCGGGCTCGGTTTGGATTCGAAACGGCACTGGAAGAATGGCCGCAGAACGTACGAGCGGCTGAAGGCTTGCAGGCAACGCGGTTTGATTATTCGAGGACGGCGTTTGATCGAGGCGACCTTGACCTGGCGCTGTCATTGATCGACGAGTCGGATTCCAAACAGAACGAACTGGGCACATCAATTCGGCAGGCGATCGTGGATCGCGACGCCAGGCAACAGCAACTCCGCAGGCTGCGACGCATCAGTCTTGCCGCAAGTCTGACCGTCGCCGTCGTCGCCATCGGCGCCGCAGTGTGGATCAACTCCGAACGAAGCAAAGCGCTGGTTGCTCAACAGGAAGAAGCGGCTCAGCGGGAACTTGCCGAACGAAGTGAGCAGGAAGCTCTACAACAACGGCAGGTCGCCGAATCCGAACGAAGCAAAGCGGAAGATGAGCGGCAAAGGGCCATTATCGCGCAGATGGCTGCTGAAGAGAGTGAACAGAAAGCGACAGCCGCCGAGGCTGAGGCAATTCGAGAAGCCAACAACGCAAGGCGAAACCTCAGGATTGCGGAACAAAACGGTTACTACTCGGACATGCTGCTACTCAATCAGTCCTGGGCCGAAGCGAATAGTGGCCAGTTCAAGAGTTTGCTGGACCAGTACCGTGATCGTGAGGATCTCCGTGGGTTCGAGTGGGCTTACTGGGAACGACTTGCTCAAACAGAGTTACTGTCACTCGCAGCAACACGAGCATATTCCCGCGGAGTTGAGTTCAGTTCGGACGGGAATCTGTTGGCTTTCGTGGGGCCAGACAGAACTGTGAAAATATTGGACATGGCGACTGGGCAGGAGCTCCTCTCCTTAACCGGGCACACCAGCAGTATTGTGAATCTGTCGTTCAACCCGGATGGAAAGCGGCTGGCATCCGCGAGCGACGACAAAACAATCAAGGTCTGGGACATCGTCAAGGGGAAGGAAGTGTTTACCCTCAAGGGACACTCGGCTCAGGTACGGGATGTGTCATACAGCCCCGATGGGGCACAATTCGCGTCAGCGAGCGGCGACGAGACAATAAAAATATGGGACGCGGTGACGGGGGAAAATACACGTACGCTGACAGGGCATCGCGGTACCGTCCACTGCGCGGCTTTCAGTCCCGACGGAACTCGGCTGGCCTCGTCGGGTGAAGACAACACCTTGAGAGTTTGGGACATTTCAACAGGCCAGGAAACACTTAACTTGAAATACGGAGATGGCGCCCATAACGCTGTCTCGTTCAGCCCGGACGGAGCTCTGCTGGCGGCGACGTTTAACAATGAAATCCTGATACTGGATTCCGTGACGGGACAAGAGATTCGCAGAATGAGCGGGCATAGTTCCAATATTTTCGATGTATCTTTCGGTTCCGACGGAAAACGATTGGCCTCGGCAAGTTTCGACAGGACAGTCAAAGTGTGGGATTCAGCCACCGGGCAGCAAACTTTGACAATTAAAGGGCACAAGGGGCCAGTGGTCGGAACGTCGTTCAGTCCGGATGGAACGCGACTGGCCACAGCCAGTACGGACGGTACTGTCAAAGTGTGGGCTGCGGTCGATTCCCCCGACGCTCTTGTGCTTAATGCACGCAGATTGGTTTCTCGGTGCGCCTCTTTCAGTCCGGATGGAAAGTTGCTGGCAGTGAGCGACTGGAACGATTCGGTGAGAGTTTGGGATACGGCTGCGGGACAAAACATTTCAACCGTCGGAAACGTTGGCCACGTCAGGTGCCTGTCATTCAGCCCGGACGGCAGGCTGCTCGCCTGTGGTGGGGACGATAATCTCGTGACGATTCGCGATGCGGCCACATTGAAGGTGAAGCTGCAACTCAAAGCCCACACCAGCCCAGTGACAGGTGTTTCATACAGTCCGGACGGAACGAAGTTGGTTTCTGCCAGCCGCGACAAAACATTGAAGCTCTGGGACGCGACCACTGGGCAAGAATTACGCACACTTTCAGGGCACGCCGCCGACGTAATTGATGTGGCGTTCAGCGCCGACGGGACGCGACTGGCGTCGGCAAGTATTGATAAAACCGTAAGGGTATGGGACGCCAATACGGGAAAAGAATCGCTTAAATTTACTGGACACACTGGCTATGTCTTCACAGTTTCGTTCGGTCCAGAAGGGACGCAGCTGGCTTCGGCGGATAACGAGGGCCGAATGATCCTCTGGGACGTGATCTCGGGAGAAATTCATCAGATATTCACGGGGCATAATAACAGGATCGAATCGGCCGCATTCAGTCCTGACAGGAGAAGGCTGGCGTCAGCGAGTGACGACGGGACGGCGAAAGTGTGGGACGTGACGACAGGAAAAGAGACACTGACCCTGAAAGTGATCAACGAAAGAGTGAAGGACATTTCGTTCAGTCCGGACGGGACAAGACTCGTGACCGTTGATACATCAAAAGAAACTGGTGTTAAAATCTGGGACACACGACCGTGGACGCCAATCCTGCGAAACCAGGCACAGGCCCGCAGCTACCTGAAGATCATGCGAGATCGCCTGCAGTCGCTTGAAGAACTGCAGACCTATATCCGTGATGACAAAACAATCAGCGAAGAAGTCCGCCAGCAATGCCTCGACTGGGCAGAACTGTTCTGGAAGAACCGCAGCTCGCCAGAATGATTGAGGTGCTGCTGTCCGTCAGAATCAGATTTCGGTCTACCAGCGGTCTTCGCGGAGGTTTTCCGGGTGGAGTTCGGCGAATTCTTCGAGCAGCTCGCGCGAGCGATCGTCCAGAGACTTTGGCACCACGATCTGCAGGATCGCGTACAGGTCGCCAGGTTCGTTCGTCCTGCGGTTGATAATGCCTTTGCCTCGAAGCCTGAGTCTTGTTCCACTGGCCGAACCGGCTGGAACAGTTACCGTGACCAGACCTTCGCTGAGTGTCGGCACGTCAACTTTGGCGCCGAGTGCGGCTTCCGTTAGAGAAATCGGAACGTCGACCAGCAGGTTGGCGCCGTCCCGTCGGAAGTACGGGTGAGGAGCGACTCGAATTTTGACCATCAGGTCGCCGTTGGGCCCTCCGCCCATCCCGGGATGCCCCTGCCCCGAAAGTCGGATCACGCTGCCGCTGTCGACGCCTGCCGGAATACGCGCCGTGATCTGCTCAGGCTTGCCCGTTGTGTTGATGGTCAGGCTGTAGCTGCCGCCTTCCGCCGCCGTCGTGAATGGGACGTCGATCGTTGTCTCGACATCCTGCCCTTTTCTCGCGCGAGCGGCGCGGCGGCCTCCACCACCGCCGAAGAGATCCCCGAAATCAAAACCGCCACCCCCGCCGCCAAATAGATCACCAAGGTCGACTGGTCCCCCGCCGAAGGGGGATCCGCCGCCTCGACCGCCCCCCTGGAAAGCAGCATGTCCGAACCGGTCGTACTTCTGCCGCTTCTCCGAGTCGCTCAGGACGGAATACGCTTCCTGGACTTTCTTGAATTTCTCAGCCGCCGCCTTGTCGTTCGGTTTGCTGTCGGGGTGATTTTCACGAGAAAGCTTTCGATAGGCTTTCTTGATGTCGGCATCGGATGAATTCCGCGAAACGCCCAGCACCTGATAAAAGTCTTCAGCCATTTAACAAACTCGCAGGTAGATCAAAGAAAGCCGTTTCTCACGCGAAGTCGCTAAGTTTTGCAATTTTCTGATTTGAATTACTGGGACGATCGTTGGAACCGCGGCCCGAAAGTTGTCCTGCATCTGATTCTCAGGATCGTGTTCAAAACAACTTCGCCAATTTCAACCAAGAGACACGGAGTTCGAAAGGAGAGTTTTCCTCTGTGTCCCGGTGTCCCTGTCGTTAGATTCTTCTGATGATTTCGGGGAGTTAATTCGGGGGGATTCCTTGGCATCTTCGCGACTTAGCGTGAAACAAACAGCCTGGGTCGGCATCCCGTGGCGGAAGTCTAGCCACTTTTGAGTTCAATCGTAGGATGGAACAGGATCGGGCAGCAGCGAGTTGGCCGGGCAATCTATTCACTGGTCGCGGCCCAGCGGACGGCGTTTGTCAGGAGCTTGCGGAATTCCGGCTGAGCAAAGTCATCGACGTGGCCGAGTGACGTGTAAAACGCCTTTCCGCCAAATTTCGTTCGGTTCGCCCAGGCGATCGTTTCCGGAGTCTTTTCAGGGATCGTGCCGATCAGCAGCGGCGTTGTTGAGTCAGCCAGCGGGTTGACGATGTACAGCGAACCTTTGCCTTTGATCGAGGCGGCATCGACACCCTTCAGTATTTCGTGCGACGCGGCGTTACCCGCCATCGTGATGGCAACTTCGGGGCCACGTCCGTAGTGATTGGTGTAGCTGCCGCCGAAAATGTCCGCGTCCCAGGCCTCCCAGGATTCGAAGCCGTCTGGTGGAGCCTGTTTTCTGAGCAGCAACGCGTGATTGGCTGTCCGAATTCCGACGATCGGTTTGCCACTTTCGAGGTAATTCCGAATGACTGACATCTGAGCTGGCGGCAACACTCGGCGCCGCACACTCAGCAGCAGGACGTCGGCGTCGTTCAACACGTCGATGCCCGGCAGATCGTTCCGCTCCTTCTCGTTGGCAAAAACGAAGCTGACTTTGAACTCCTTGCCAAGATGATCCAGCGCGAACGGCGGCAGCGTTTCGTTAGTACGATATTCCTGCTCGGCAATCACGATCGCGACATGCGGTCGCGAGTCGTTCTTAAAACGAAACGGCTTGCCGCCCAGAATCTGATCGCTGGCAATCGTCGGGCAGACCCACTTTTCGATGTGCTCAACGATGAGATCCGTGCCGGTAAAGTGGCTGACAAACGGACTCATTTTCGGGTTGTACATCGTGTCTGTCATGTCGCGCATCAGAACGACGTTTTTTCCGTTCTTCGCCATCTGCCTCAGCCCAAACGGACGACCGAGCACGCACATGTTGGTGTGGACGCCCAGCAGGATGACGTTCCTGCAGCCCTGGCGTTCGAGGATGCTCCAGATTTCTTCACCGTTGTCGCTGATGAAGTCGCGTTCGGCGTCGATCTCCAGCGCGTCCATCTGAGCTTTCCAGGGCGCCTTTGGGTTTCTTCCCATCGCAGCCAGCTTTTTCGCCCATTCCGCGTGCTCATCCGGATCGTCATCCTCGCCGCCGTCGGTCTGGTCAATCGGGTACTTACCCTGTTCTTCTTCGGGAATTTTGTAGCACCACTTGCCGATTTCGAGTGGCAAATTCTTGACCCGCTTGACGGCCTGCGCTCTTTTTCGAGCAGCGTGGTCAGCGTACGTCGCCATGCAACTGCTGGGGGCATGAATGATCGTCGCGCCTCGTTCGCGAGCGTTCTTCAGTACTTCGTTCATGCGAGGAGCTATCTCAGTTCCTCGCCGCACAGCGTTGAGACAATGATGGTAGTCCCACATGTCGCAGACGATGATCGCGGTCTGATTCGCGTTCCAGGTTTCAGCTTGAGTGACCGTGTGAAAACGACCGCTTCCCTCAGCAGTTTCTGTCCGGCTGCGAAGGTGAAGCTTCAACGCCTCACCGTCAGCAGCGTCCGAGTGATTTGCTGGAGCGAACGCAAAAAGCGACACCGCAGAAACGGCCAACCGCAGCGCGATGGAACATTGAACTGACTCTTGCATTGTCGACGCCCTTGCCTGAACAGAATTTTGAAGTGGGCATTGTCGTTTCGCAGCGGCTCGATCGGCAAGGAAGCGGCAACTGTCTGAATTCGTGACTGGTCGAGCATTGCCGATCCACTTCTCAGATTTATTCACCCATTCCCTGGCAGAATTCATCTGACGCAAAGCCGCAGAGCCGCTAAGTTTCGCAATGAAACTCCACGATGTGTCGACGGTGCTGAATGGTTCAAATTTTCAGATCGCCTCCCTGACGCACTCAGTTCGTTGCGTTTTCTATGCGGCTTTGCGTCAGACTTCAGAGATTCAGTAACTCTTCCTCTGAGCCAACTTGAGATTCATCAATGATGTACCCAGGACTTCTTTCGAACGGCGTTCGAACTCAAATAGTCGGCGTGCTGCTCGTCTTGAGCGGGCAGTTTGTGGTTGCGCAGGACGCGCCTGAGGTTCCGCCTCGACAGGGACGCTCGTCGAACATTCGCCTGTTCAACGGCAAAGACCTGAGTGGCTGGGTCGGCGATGAGAGATTCTGGAGCGTTGAAGACGGCGAGATCGTTGGCCGCAACACGGAGCCGCTCCCTTTCAGCACTTACCTGTTGACCGAAGTCGACTTTTCCGACTTTCGACTGACATTCGATTTCAAACTCGTTCAGTCGGAAATGCACTCCGGCATCGCCTTGTGGGGGAAAGTGGATCCTGAAAAAGATGGCCCCTTCGCCTACGTCGGTCCGCTGGTGATGTTTCCGTCGAATTATGGAATCTGGGATCTCTTTGGCCGCGAGAAGATTCACGACAACGCTGACAAAGCGAAAGCAGTCGGTCACCAGCACGACTGGAACCGCATCGAAATACTTGCTCAGGGCAACCGGATTCGGACCGTGCTGAACGGAACACTGATTACTGACTGGCGTGACCCCGAGCCGGACCGACTACTTGCCGGGCCAATCGGCCTGCAGCTGCATTCAAATCCGGTCCCCCAGGAAGTCCGTTTTCGAAAACTGTTGCTCGAGACGTTTCCTGAAGATCGCCTGACGACTCTACCTGGCGAAGCGAGAATCGAAACGGTCGGCATTCGCAAACTGGAGCTGAATGTTGCGCCGGACTCGCCGGAAGTCTGGACCCGGTATCACGAAGTCGTAATCCCTGACGACGTGCTTGCTCCCGTCAGACGCCTTGGCTTCAAACAACGAACTGCGGGATTTCAGCCAGCAGAACGGGATCCGTACTACGCAGTCATCCAGAAGGTCCGTGAACTTGACCTGGCGACTATCAAAAAAGCGGCCAGCGAGTTTCGACAGGAACGCCAGGTGAAAGCGTTCAACGGTAAATACAAGGACCGGCCCGCGTACGACTTTCCAGACTTCGTCGACCTCTACGACGCTCCGGATCTGTACCACGGAAAACTGATCACGCTGCAGGGGCACTTGAGAAAGCTCAGCTCGTTCTCGCCGGACGAGAATCCGTACGGCATCGAGAAACAACTCTGGGAAGGCTGGCTTTACGACCCGCATGGCCAGAATCATCCGGCAGTAATCATCAGCGTCGAAAAAGAAGACAGTCTTGAAGAAGGAACGGAACTTGTCGTCGACCACGTTTCAGTCACGGGCTACTTCTTCAAGAATTACGGCTACGAAGGCCAGGACACTTACCGTTTCGCGCCGATGCTGATTGCGCAAAAGATCGAGCACCATCCGCCTGCTGAATCGATTAACCCGTTCGACCTCGGGTTAAGTGCCAAGATGCAGTTGCTCGTTGCAGCGATCGCGACGCTGATGGTCGGTCGCTTCGGACTGAAAATCTGGAAGCACTCAAAAGCCGACGAGTTGAAACGTCGGGAAACGCGAGAAATCGCCTCAGCCGAAGACACCGAACCAACGTTCGACAACATCGTCGACAACGGCGGTGTCCCGGAATTTCCGAGCGAGTAAGGAACCTCGTCAAAACTTGCCGACCGTAGAATTTGAATCAGAACCGGCCTTTTCCAGCCGTCTTCAGATCAGGCAATGAAAGTCGCCACTCGGCACTGAAGAAGTCAGGCTCAATCGTGACGCTGACTGAAGAGAGGTCCGGATCAGTCTGTTTCGAAAGTTCCTCTTCGGTCAGTTGCTGGAACTTAATGAGCCGTTGGATCCTGGTGAGACTCCCTTGAATTTCTGCTCCTCGATTCCTGAGTAACGGCGAACCATAGGGCGTTTCCGGAGCCGGCACGGCATCGCCCTGCTCCATTGCCTGAACGTTTCGGATCGTTTCGTTAAGCCGTTCGAAGTTGGAGCCGAAGTAGACGACGACATGCTTTTCAAATTTCACAAACCGGATGCGTGACCATTCTTTGCCGGCAGTAATGGCCATCGGCGTCTGCATTTCCGAAGTTGCACTGAGTCGAACTTCCATGATGTCGACTGTCCGCCCCTCTCGCTTCTCCGCCTCGGGGTGAAAGATGAAAACAGGCTTCGCTTTCGCAAGAAGGCTCTGCTCAAGTGCGGCTTTCTGCTGCTCCTGAAGTTTCTCTCGAATCAGCTTTTCAATCTGAACCGCTCGATGGGCGACTGCTGCTGCGTCGCTGGATTTCGCGTCGATAACCAGGGGCAATGCCGGTTCACCGATCAGAACGAGCCTCGTTGTTGCCGACTGCCGCTTTTCAAAATCGTCATCAGCCAACTGAGTGATCAGGTCGCGAACGATTGCCTGCGTTTTCTTACGGTCGTCCTCGTTGTCTGTCGAGCCAAACGCACTGCGATCGACCAGGGCCGCGAGGCTTTGGATCTCGTTCATCAGCTTGTCGGGTTGCTCGGTCTGAAAAATCGCGGCCATCGAAATGAGCCCACTGGCCGCGTCGAGTTCTTCCTGATAAATGCCGACTTTGTAACGTTCGGTCAGCGGCCAGATTTCGCCGAAGAGCCCAAGGATTTCAAGTTGTTCGAACTGGCTGATGAGATTCAGGCTGAGCATCTCTCGCCAGACACCCCACCATTCTCCACGCATTTCACGCACCAAAGCCACCATCGCAGGCTGCACCAAAGATGCATCCGTGCGGGCCGCGTGTCCGAAGAGCAGCTTGCCGGACGGCAGACCAGCCAGCGAGACACCTTCAGCTGGCGGCGAGAATCTGACCATGCGCTGTTGGACTTCCGCCGGAGCATCCTGTCCAAAAAACAGGTTGAAGCTGAATTCCAGACCTCGGTCAACACGACCAGTCAGAACAGCGTGAGAAGCCGAGAAAATCAGCGAGTGCAACTCCCGCAGCGCGTGTTCTTCGGCGGGGTCAAGTTCTCCGAGCGACTTGATCCACTTATCCGCACGTTCCTGACAGGCCTCACGCTGCAAGTCACGACTCTCTGCAGAAAAACTCATCAGGAGATCCTGAGCGTTAATTTCGTCAAGTCGCGATCGAGGAATCACCGTCGTCAAGGGCTCCGCCGTCTTCAGAACGTCGTAAATCTTTTCGTGGCTGGTCACCCAGAGATACTGGTCGGCCATCCGGTAGAAGCGTTGTGTGTGCCCGAATGTTGAATGACCTTTTGACACAACTTTGCCCGTGACGAACTCTTCGTGGTCGACTTCGAGCGACTTCGCCAGCACCCTGGTGTCTGAAATGCCAATCTTGACGGCGACCGGCTTCTTCCAGCCTTGTTTAACCGGCGGCTCGCCAATCAGCTCGGGTTCGAAAAACATGATCCCGCACGGAAGGGTGTCGTCGGCGGCGCCTTGAACCAGCAATTCAGACCCCGCCATCCTGCAGAACCACGACATCGCCCCCTTGTGGCCCATTTCAGTCGCAAACTCGTCACCGCGTTCTTTCAGCTCATTCACGTGGCGAAACACCAGCGAGTACGACGCCACTCGCGGCACAAGCTCTGTCATCGTCTGTGGTTGAGCATTCGCCAGTCGCGCGTTGAATGCAGAGAGGCATCCGATCAGAATCGTAGCGAGAAGTTTCATCGTTGAGTTCCCAGGTTCGGAATTCCAGCACTGCGACGCAAACGCGATCACGCAGTCTGGCACTCGGCACGGCAGGATATCTGGAAGTTATGCCCTTGATTCCTCACACGCCACAGTCACCAACGACAACAGCAACTTGCAGATCAGCCCAGATTCGACAACGTTGGATCGCCTCTTCATTCTTAATTCTCGGAGTTGCCTCGTGGGCTGGCCTCGTTTATGCCGTGAAAGACATTGATCTGCGTTTTGACATGCATGCGGCCCCTCGGGCAAGTGATCCGATTCATTACACTGGGCTTGTGGTCTGTGTCACATTTTCAGGGGTCTGTGTGATGGTCGGCCTTTCTGGCGTGTTTCTTTCATTTCGCCAACGTTCGAAATTACTAATTACTTCGACGTTGTACTTGCTGTTCGGATGCTTGTTATGGTTGCCCGGCACAATAGTTACAGTGACGTACCTCTTCTGGAAATTCTAGACGCAGGACTATGGCATGAATGTGAAGCAACGACGAGGCGATTTTCAAGTGGAGTAACAGCTGCGGCAAGTCGTTCGTACCCACAGTTATTCGCATGAGTTTCATCAGTATCGCCCGGCGTCAAATTTCGATCGAGTTACCGTTAAGTCGGAGTAATTAAAGAGATGGCCAGCATTCAATACGGACAGATTGGAGTCGGGCATGCACATGCCACCAAGATGAGCGTCTATCGGGACTCTGCCGACTACGAAGTGGTCGGAGTCGCCGAAGCGAATCCGGAACTCAGAAAACGATTCGCCGATCATCCGGCCTATCGCGACCTGAAATGGATGACTGAAGAAGAACTGCTCAACGTTCCTGGTTTGCAGGTCGTCGGTGTCGAGACGGAAGTTCGAGACTTGCTGCCAACCGCTGAAAAATGCGTCGCTGCCGGTAAGCACATTCACATCGACAAGCCGGCTGGCGAATCATTGCCCCGGTTCCGAACGATCCTGGACGAAGCCGCGAGGAAGCATCTCGCCGTCCAGATGGGATACATGTATCGCTTCAATCCGGCCGTTCTGTTTATGAAAGACTGCTTGAAAAAAGGCTGGCTCGGCGAACCATTTGAAGTTCACACCGTCATGAGCAAAGTCGTCCCTGCGCCATCCCGTAAAGGACTGGCTGACTACGCCGGCGGGATCATGTTCGAACTCGGCTGCCATATCCTGGACCTGGCGGTTGGCGTGCTCGGTAAACCGGAATCCGTCCAGTCGGTACGAAAGCACGCCGCAAAGATAGACGACACACTTCTCGACAACATGCTGGCAACACTCGTCTACCCAGAGGCGATTGCCACTGTGAAGTCGAGCGCGCTCGAAGTGGAAGGTTTCGCGAGAAGGCACTTCGTCGTCTGCGGGACGGAAGGCACGCTCCACATCGAACCCCTGGATCGTCCGAATGTTCGCGTCGCGTTTTCGACCGCTCGCGGAAAATACCAGAAGGGGTATCAGACGATCGAATTCGGCAGCTACTCGCGCTACACCGGCGACGCTGCTGATCTGGCTGCAATCATCCGAGGCGAGAAGGACGCCGAGTTCAGCTACGACCACGATCTGACCGTCCAGGAAACGCTGCTCAAAGTTTGCGGTCTACCACTGAATTAAGTCGTAAGTCGCAACGCTACATATTCGTCTTCGAGTCAGACACGGCTCCGAGAATTGATCCCAGGGCGGCATTAATGTCGGCATCGTGCGAGTGGTCCTGCGAGTACACTCGAAAGATCAGAAAGCTGATGGGCAGCGTTCGAAACAGCTCGTCATCCATCAGCTCGACCGGCTCGGGATAGCCCGGCGTCAGCAGCCAGTTCTGACCACCAGCCGGCAGGCGGGCGCTCGGCCGGTGATAATGCCGGGCAACATCAAGCCGCAAAGGAATGTCCCGCAACTTTTTCGGCAGAGCGGAGCGCAACCGTTTCTCGACAAGCTCTTTTTCGGAGAAGATCGTCGTTTGCGCGTTCATCGCCGAGTGAAAGTTGATGGTCCGTTCGGCGGACATTTTCCACGTCGAATCGCGATGAAGGATCGACAGCCACTGAGATCCCAGCAACGCAATTTCAGGATCGCTGCTGTTTACCCAGCGCTGAACATCGACCAGAAATGTAGATTCATTGAACTGTCGATAAGCGTCGAGATTGTCGATCGGGTTTCCCTGGAAAAGGTGCCGCATTGTCTCGGAAAAGATGTCTTCCAGAGCGAGGTCGAGTGCCCGCACGGTTCGGTGGAAATAAATTGTGCGAAACAGGTTCGCTCGCGTTTCGATGAAATGAACCAGCGCCGAACGACCGCGAGCGTGAATCGTTAACCCGGCTGGCGTGAAAAAGCTGTAATGAAGCAGCCGCGACAGATCGAACGCCTTTGTATTGTAGCCTGACATGTACGCGTCACGCAGGACGAAGTCCATGTTGTCGACGGTGTAGATCCCGCTGAAGAGTGCTCTCAGTTTTCGTAGCCAGTCAGGGTTACCGTCGGTCTCGTCGCCCGGCTGTGGACGACGGATCAGCCAGCCGATCTGACGAGGGTCGAGTTCTTCCAACGGTCCCAGCTTGCCGTTCGGGTTGCGTCGGATTTTTCGAAGCAGCTCACCCAGTTCTTTTTCAATGATCACCGCTCCGATGTCTTCATGCGTGACATTAAACTGGTCGAGATACTGGTCGTCAAAGAAATGTCCGAACGGACCATGTCCGACATCGTGCAGCAGCGCCGCCATGCGAACCAGGCTTTCAACGTACGGTCTCGACGGTACGTTCGGACAGACACTCGCCAGCGATTCGTACCAGTAGTCCATCGCTTTTGACGCGAGGTGCATCGCCCCCAGCACATGCTGAAACCGCATGTGCTCAGCCGATGGAAACACAAACCAGGCGGTCTGTAGCTGATGAATGTGTCGCAGACGCTGAACCCAGGGATGATCGATGATTGCCTGTTCGGCTACTTCCCCGACGGGCAGATTGTCGCCGGAAATAAACGGAATATACCCGTGAACAGGGTCGTGGCTGAGACTTTCCGAAACGAAATCGCGCGGCATGACTAGCCGTCTCCTGAGAGAAATCTGACGTTGTCCGTTGGCTTGACGTCGCAAGCTGTGGCCTGGCGGAAATCCAGAATGGCTCGGACAGTTTGGCGAAGTATAGCAGCCGCACTTTCGCTCGCATTGGTCCGGAGTGGGGATCGCTCGTTTGGCGGATTCGGCTTTGTCCACCAGGATGCTGCCTTCGTTGCAATCCATTCCGTATCGCACAGGCAAATAGACGCGAGCAACCAGCATGTCATCCAAGCCGACAAACCTGTCTGGCAGAACAGCTTCACCAGAGAGTCAGAGAGACGAGCGTCTGCGTTCAATCCTGGAACGACTCATCGTCATCGCAACGCCTGCTTTTCTCGTCGGACTTGTGTCGACAGTGCTTCAGCATGGGGTTACCAGTGACGTTGTCCTGTGGGAATTCGGAATGTTCGCATGCCTGGCGATGCTGATCCGAGCAGCGATCGTCGGCCTGAAAGTTCATTTGAGCGGGGACTGGCTGACCTTCTTTCGTACGAATCGGCGAGCCTGCATTTTCGCCACGACCTGGCTGCTGGGGTCAATCGTGCTTCTGATTTTCGGACCAGTGCTGCCCGTCTGGTACGAAAGCAGCCGCGGCGCTGCATTAGTTGGCTGGTCGGAAATGTTTCTCCTGCTGATCGGGCTCGCGCAGTTGCTGAAGTTTGTCAGCAACACAACCAGCCGCAGTAATCCGGCCATGATCTTTGTCGTTTCGTTCCTTGGACTGATCATTGTCGGTACGTTGCTCCTGGTTCTGCCTGGCAGTGTGACTGCGAAAGCAGACGCAGTGGGCACGATTGAACGGTGTCGTATTGCCTTTTTTACTGCGACCAGCGCGTCGTGTGTGACGGGGCTCGTCGTCGTCCCCACGGGAGGGCCCGATGCCTGGTGGAGTCGCTTTGGGCAGGTTGTGATCATGATCCTGTTTCAGACTGGCGGCCTGGGGATCATGAGTCTGAGTGCAACGTTCGCTCTGCTGATGGGAAATCGGATCGCGTTTCGAGAAAGCGCTGCCGTCACTGAAGTTTCAGAAGCATCGACGGTACGGGACGTGAGGCAACTGCTGATTGCAATCGTCAGTTTCACGCTGGTGGCCGAGGCGATTGGTGCCATTCTGCTGTCAACATTGTGGAGCGATCTTCCGTTCGGCGAACGAGTATTTTACGGAACGTTTCACGCGATCAGCGCTTTCTGTAACGCCGGGTTTTCGTTGACGGGGCAAAGTTTCCTCGGCCTTGGCTCGCGGTGGCAGGTTTGGGGAGTTGTTTGCGGACTGATCATCGTCGGCAGTCTTGGATTCGGCACCTTGCGGTCTCTCTGGGCCACCGTGCAGCTTTCCTGGCAGAGTGCTCGAGAACCGTCATCGCTGTTCCGGCACCGCCGACTTCGAGAACAGCTGCCTCTCGCGCCAAGGCTTGTTGTCACCACAACGTTAATTCTTCTGCTGGGTGGAGCTTTCGTTTACGGGCTGCTGGAATCGGTTGGTGAGCAAAGTGGCGACTCAATCGGAACCCGCGTTGCTGATGCGTGGTTTCAATCGGTGACGTTTCGGACGGCCGGGTTCAACACGGTTGACCACGGCGAACTCAATCCTTCGACAAAGCTGTTCTCGATCGGCCTGATGTTTATCGGAGCCTCGCCGGGTTCAACTGGTGGCGGTGTCAAGACTGTCGCCCTGGCCATCATCGTGCTGGCTCTGGTCAGCATTCTTCGTGGTCGCGATCACGTTGAATGCTACGGACGGATGATCCCGGACAGCCAGGTTCGACACGCCTTTGTCATCGTGGCCATGGGACTTGCCGTCACGATGGTCTCGACGTTGCTGCTGACCGTGTTCGAAGCCGACGCTTATCCGTTTCTCGACATTCTCTTCGAAGCGACCAGTGCCTTTGCGACTGTTGGAGTTTCGACCGGAATCACTGGCGAACTGAATCCAGCCTCGCAGATGGTGGTTGCCGCAACGATGTTTCTGGGACGTGTCGGGCCGCTGACTCTGCTGCTCGCACTCGCCGGAACCAGCCAGGGTTCCAGTCGGTACCAGTATCCCCAGGAAAGAGTGTCGCTGGGGTAAGTTGGTTGAACTCGAACGACGAAACGTTCGACGGTCTCAGAGAAGCAGGGCGATCAGGATCCAACCGCAGCTACCCAACAGGAAGACAGCTGCAAGGGTTGAAAGCAACCACTTGTTTGAACGATGTTCCTTCCCTGGTCTGACGACCAGATCAACCAGGAAGGCTGGAATCCTTACCAGCAGCCGGAACACAAACTCGATCACGATATCCAGCATCGAGGCTGCGACTCCTTGTTCAGGAGTGATGCGTTCGTAGTCTCTCAGTCAGCGTTTGAGGCCACCAGACTGGCAGGCTTACCAATCGGTCCGGTGGTCAGCTTCCGTTCTGTCCATCGATCGAACCGTGTTCCTACGAGCGGATCGAGAAGGTAAAGAGTTCGGTGCTGGGTCGATCTTCGTCCTGCGGCCTGCTCGGTGAACTGTTTCGCCTCTTCGGTCTGCAGAATCGATTCAGACATCAGGTTCTTAATGCCGTTCCAGTTGGCAGGATCAAGCCCGACTTCCAGGCCCTGCCGAAATGCCGCAAATGAACGCTGCATCCACTCCTCTTTCAATGCAGCGTCCTTTCTCGCGATTGTGTGTGCAAGGCCGATATAGACGTCCGAAGCAACTTTAAACTTCGCAGGAACGTCGCGGCACTCTGCAAGCAGGCTGGCGATAAGAGGTTCATCAAACTTCTGGATGGGTTTGCCTCGTGGCCCTCGCCGCTGCCAGACGTAGGAATATGACAGAACCTGAAGCACATTCGCGATTGTCGGATCACCTCCGCGGACCTTAGATTCTTCAAGAACTTCAATTGCTTCGTCGTATTTGCCACTTCGATAGAGGCTGTATCCGAGATTCGTCAGAACTTCGCGAGTATCAAGTCCGCCGGCAATGGCATCTTTGAACAGCAGAATCGCAAGCGAATGACTCTCGATGCCGGCGTGACACAGTCCACTTAAAGCTGCTTTTTCAGGCGTCCCGTCATTAAAGATCCCGGCTGCAGCACGCTCGGCCGTTTCAACATTGCCCAGATGGAAGTTGGCTCGAATCCACCCGAAAGTAGCGCCGTCGTGACCTTCGTCGATCTGTCTTGCTTTAAGGAAGAGTTGCTCAGCCTTCTCAAAGTCTTGAGCCGCAAATGCGTCGTACCCACCTTCCACCAGTTGTGCGAGCTTTGCCTCGGGGGTCAAGTCCGATTCGGCAATCGGATCATTTCCTCCAGGGGTCAGAGTGTTTGCGGCGTTCTGTGTTCGGTTCGAAGGTACGAAGGTCACAGCCAGAATCATGGCCGCAGCGGTAAGAGTCAGTTTCAGGACCGCCGCCCGTCCGGTTGGCGTGGGGGAATCGGAAACACTCTGAGTGACTTCAGCGAGCCTGGCAACCAGGCTCTCGGCGCTCTGTGGACGTTGCTCCGGCTCGTAACTCAGGCATTCAAGAATCAACCGGTCGAACTCAGGTGAAACCTGCGGGTTGGTGAGACGGATGGACTTGGGACGTTCACGCCGCCGCTCCAGCAGCATCAGCACTCCATCGTCAGCGGGAGGCGCAGCTCCGAAGGGGAGCCGCCCCGTGAGCAGTTCGTAGATCGTTGCGGCAAGTCCATAAACGTCTGTCTGAGGCCCGATCGAGCTGTAGCCCTCTCCAGCGAATGCTCGAATCTGCTCGGGAGCCATATATGGCAATGTTCCACCGACGTTTGCCGGACTGGCAACAGCGTTCTGTCGGAATGCCACGTTGAAGTCGACCAGCGTCGGCTTCCCTTCCGCAGTGACCAGAACGTTGGTCGGTTTGAGGTCGCAGTGAACGATATTCTGAGCGTGGGATGCAGCGAGAGCCTCGGCCAGGTTGGACATCAGGTCTCTGGCCCACGTCGCAAATGACTTGCTTGCCCACGCCGGTACGGCGGAACTAATACTGTTTCGAGTTTTGATTTCATCCCACACCAGCGATGCCGATGTCGGCCGCTCACTTTGGCCAGCGGCACGACGTAAGACGTCATTCAAAGTTGAGCGGCTTGTCAGCGGCATACAGATCGCGGTCATGCCGGATTCCGGGATCTGCCTGACGTAATGGACAGCGCCGATCCCGCTGTGCGTCAGCGTTGCCAGAGTCCGTGCTTCGTGCGTATCCTGGCGGCAGATTTTGACGGCGACTTTGCGGTTCTCGTATCCAAGTTCCTTCGCCACGAATACTCGTGAGAAGCCACCGCGTCCCAGCGGTTCAACGAGTTGGAATCCTGCAATCTGATCGCCGACAACCGGCCATGAGGTGTTGTCTTCTTTTGGTGCCAGAACATTCTGGAACCAGCCGGTCATTTCCTGGAGTGCTTTTTCGAAGACAAGCGAGTCGAGCAATTGTGACCGCACGTCTGGAAACCGTTCAGCAAACTCGGTTGCCGAAAGTTCTTCGCCAGCGTCCCTTCGCTCATTGAATTCTTCAATGGCGAGTTCAACAATCGCTCGGGGAGTTTCAAGAAGTTGCGGAAATCGTTCCAGGGCAGCTTCCACACGAACGGGCTCGCCCTCCGGCCACTCCCAGATGACTCTGCTGACCAGACTGTGCGGTTCCGCTGGCAGTGTCTGCTCAAAATTGCGTTTACCGGTTGACGCGGCGACGCTTTTTCGGAACTTCTGCAGAAAGCTGATCATCTGGTCGCGTCCCTGTTGCTGTCGCCCTCTGACGGCTTGCGGCGATCAGATCGTTTTGCGTCGGCATCAGAATCATTACCGAACATTTCACGGAGCTGCTGAATCACACGTCGGATTCCTCTGCTGCTGCGGTCCGTTTTTGCAGCAATTTCGTCGCTCGTATGCCCCTGCCGGTGAAGTTCGAGAATGGTCCTTTTTTCGGTGGGAAGACCTTTAGTGCGGACATTCCATTCGTCATCGATCGCCACCGCCTGGCTCGGCGTCAGATCGCTGGATAAGAGACCATTCTGACCATTGACTGCAGATTCAGGCAGATCGCATTCCCGGTAGATGTCGTTGCACTGGGCTCGCTGTTTGCGGTCGCGATCAATCAACTTGTTGCCGGCGACTTTTGCAAGGTACTGCATCAGGTGTTCCGGCGTGTCGATTTTTGCGACGCGATCAATGTCCGAAAAAATCGAACCCCACACCGACTGCATGCAGTCTTCCGTTCCGTAAAGGACTCGCATTTTGCGAGTTCGGAAACGTCTTCGGATGGCACGTGTGACGTGCCCTCCGTAGCGATCAACAACCTGTTCCGCTGCGTCGGCATCACCGTCGCCAAGTCGCCGCATCAACGACTTGAAGTCTTCTATACCGTCTTTCATGAGGAGTTGCCCGCAGTCAGAGACCTCAATATCTATCAGACAGGATTATCACGCGCGCAGTCTCAAATGTTCAACCCCATTACGGGAGATGGCGAGAAGACGCAAGTCGTTCATTTTCTATCGGGGGCCGTGTTCGCGAGGTCGTTTACGAGTGACGTTTGCTCGGTCAACAGCGGCGGTGGCTGCTGAGTTCGGAGTCGTGGCACGCAGTCAGCGGCTCTTCAGACCGTCAGTTTGTGGGCTGCTTCTGTAGGTGAATCAGTTCATACATGTCATGTTCAGCCAGTCGTCTCCTGGCGTCATCAAAATTGCAATCGGAAAATCCCGTACAATCCTGACAATCGTTACAGATTAACAAGCCAGTCCGACGATAACTGTCGCAAGAGTCATGGTCTTGTGCGTGGATTGCCGCGCCGGGACTGCCTCCGGAACCACCGAATGTCAGGGACTGACTGATGCGGCGACATCTTTGGCTCGCAATTATACTGGGAACGGTTTCATTCTTTGGAACCGTGGGGTCTGCACAGTCGCAGGGGATTTACCCTCCTGGCGGCGGCATGGGGCCCTACTCACCCGGTGCGACAATGGGCGGCGGCCCGGTTGGCGATTATGCAGGCATGGCACCTCCGGGAGGAGCTTACCCAAGCTACTACCAGCCGTACCCATCGATCAGCCCTTATGAACACGAGTTTAACCAGATCGCCAATCGTGGTGGAATCTGGGAATCGGAATCGCAAAACCGGCTCTCGTTGCCCAGTCGCTGGAAATTTCGTACCGAGTACGTACAGATGAGGGCTGAACGAGGCCGCAATCTCATCGGTAATCCGAACGCTCCGATCTACCGTGAACAGATCGCGCCAATTCTTGAAAACGCCGGTGGCAACGCGGACCTCGACGATTACGTCGACGCTCTGCGGGGAACGAACAACGGGATTGGCTTCAATCTGTACGACCCCGTCTCTGCCAAAGAACTTGACCGACCGGACATGCAGGGATTGCGACTGACGCTGGAAGCTGAAAACGCAGACGGCTCAGGTCTTGAGTTCTGGGGGCTCTGGGCGAAAGACCGCGATAACGAGTTTGATGCTCGTGATAACGTCGACGCAAGCCGAGGCAATCAACAGGCGTTTGTCGCCATGCTCATCAACGATCCGACGTTGCTGAACCTGACCAATCCGCCTGCCAACTTTCCGGACCCGATCGAGATTCTCCAGGCCAATCTTTTGAATCTCCGAGGGATTCCGCTGGACGATGGAACCATCACAACGCTGGCCGACGGGACAACTTTTGGTGGAGCCAGTGCGGTTTACGACCTTGCCTTCAAGGTTCGGACGGATATCGAAATGTACGGCACCGGCGTTCGCTGGAAAGCAATGCCAATCTACAAGACATCGAGCTTGAACATTCGCCCGAATGCGGGAATTCGTTACACATCTGTGCGAGACCTGTTTGGCTTCTACGGAGTCGAAAGTGGCTTCCTTTACGATGGACAATCGCAGGGAAACCAGCCAAATCTCCCTGACGTAAAGATTCATTCATTACCCAACGGCTTCGATGATGATGGCGACGGAATCGTCGACAACGCGGGCACGATTGAAGATCAGCTTGGTGGTCAGGGTGGCGGTGGGGGCGGTACTCAGACTGCGACATTCAACAGCGAAATTGACTCCTTGTTCTACCCCATCACTTCGATCCTGAACAACGAAATTGAATCTCACCTCGCGGGCCCCGAGCTTGGAATCAGCTACGATTTTGGTAGTGCCAAAGGCTTCAGGCTGGGGGGGGCGACGAACGTGAGCCTTCTGATGAACTATCAGAAAATCAACCTTTCAGGAGACAACATTTTCATAACAACTCGACAGGCTGACCTGAACGTCCCGTCTCAGACGGATGCCACACCAAATGATTTTCGCACGTCGGCAACTCACACCAGCGTTTCGCCAATGATCGAGCAGATGATTTACGGGGAAGGGCCACTCTTTCAGTACATCCCGGTTCTGAGACGCTCGAAGTTTCTGCGAAACGCAAACTTCCGAGCCGCTTACACGCTGACCATGATTGCTGAAATGACCCGAGCCAGCGACAGCATCATCTGGCAGGGCAATCCATCGCAGAATATCTACCCCGGAATCCAGACCTCACGGTCAACGTTCCGAACGTCATCCTACGACTTTGGTATCTCGTGGAGCTGGTAACGCAAAACAAGCTGGCCTCGGAAATGATCGGCTGATCCTGCACTAACCGTTGCAGACTCTGTACTGGAAGAAAACCAGTTATCGACAAAAACAGTACGCCGCTCAGCAACAGATTGGCAGGCTGCGAATTCGATGGTATGGTGACCGAATGAGCAATGCAGGCTTCGGCTCGCCTCATTCGGGGCGGTTTGCGACGACGCGTTGGACTATGGTCCAGGCAGCTGGAGTTGGCGCGCCGGAGTCAAGAGACGCGCTGGCGGAACTTTGCTCGACGTACTGGTATCCGCTCTACGCTTACCTGAGACGTCGCGGCCATCAGGCGATGGACGCTCAGGATTTGACTCAGGCGTTTGTGGCCTCACTGCTTGAACGCAGCGCGGTCGAGCGTGCCGATCCCGGGAAAGGTCGCTTTCGGTCATTCTTGCTGGGCAGCCTCAATAAGTTCGTTTCGGACGAGAAACGTCGGCAGCGTGCGCAGAAACGCGGCGGTGATCGAGAGATTCTTTCCATCAACGTCGACGCCGCCGAAGATCGCTACCGCCTGGAACCGGTTGACAAAGTCACGCCGGAAGCGATTTTCGAACGCCGCTGGGCACTGACCGTTCTTGATGCCGCCGTCAGCCGATTGCAGGCTCAGTACGAACGCTCTGATAAGCGGGAACTGTTCGAAGCGTTGCGCGGACATCTTGGTGCCGACAAATCGGTAGCCCCGAATCGCGAAGTCGCAGCAGCCTTGGGGATGCAGGAAGGAGCCGTCAAAGTGGCGGCTCACCGGTTGCGGCAGCAGTATCGCGAAGCTCTGCGGACAGAAATCGCTCACACCGTCACCAGTAGCGAAGAGCTGGACGACGAACTGCGACGACTCTTTCAGACATTGTCCGGCGGTTGATCGAAACCAATCCTCAAACAATTTCAGAATTCCTGTAACCACCCTGCCGAAATTCCTGAGTACCCGATATCAAGAGCCCGTCGATCCTGTTTCGGGGCAGTTCACGTGATCGTCAGCCGTCAGCCGTCGGCTGGCAGCGGGAAAATCTAATGGCTGACCAGGAAACCTGTCCAAAATGCGGCGAGCCACTTCCGCCGGACGTCACGCCGGGACACTGTCCGAAGTGTCTGATGCAGGTTGCGTTTGAAAGTGAAGCCCCGCCGCTGAGCGGTCCCGCGACAACGTCGTCCGGGCAGGCCAGTCAGGCATGGAACCTCGACCAGCTCTCATTGCTGTTTCCGGAACTGGAGATTATCGACCAGGTCGGCACCGGCGGCATGGGGGTTGTCTATAAGGCAAAACAGAAACAGCTCGACCGACTCGTTGCCGTGAAGCTGGTGCGTCCCGATCTGTGCGACGACCCGGCCTTCGCCGAACGGTTTACGCGAGAAGCCCGCGCGATGGCACGTCTCAGCCACCCAGCGATCATCAACGTTTTTGATTTCGGCCAGCGCGAGAACTTTTATTTCTTCATCATGGAATTCGTGGATGGCGCGAATCTACGACAACTCGTCCGCTCCGGCGAACTTAACTCGAAGGCCGCACTGGCGATCGTTCCACAGATCTGCGACGCACTGCAGTACGCTCACGACGCCGGCATCGTCCATCGAGACATCAAGCCGGAAAACATCCTGCTCGATAAATCAGGTCGAGTGAAAATTGCCGACTTCGGCCTGGCAAAACTCATCAAACCGCAACCGGACGACTTCACCTTGACCGGGACGAAACAGGTGGTCGGAACACCGCACTACATGGCGCCCGAGCAGTTCGAACATCCAACCGAAGTCGACCACCGAGCCGACATCTACTCGGTCGGAGTCGTCATCTACGAAATGCTGACTGGCGAACTGCCACTTGGTCGGTTTGCCCCACCGTCGGAAAAAGTTCAGGTCGACGTGCGACTGGATGAGATCGTGCTGCGAGCATTGCGGAAGGAACCGGAACTGCGCTATCAGCAGGTCACGGAAATTAAGACTGGACTCGAAGGAGTGTCTTCAACGCCTGCCGGATCGATGGCAGCCAGCTCGACGACTGCTGCAGAAGTTTCTCTGGCGGGGATGCGATTTCAGTTGAACGATTTGCAAATTCCTGGCTGGGGCCTGATCGGTGCGTCGATTGTCGACGTGATCACGTTTGCGGTGTGCGTGTTCGCGGCGATGTTTGGTCCCCGCGCTGACGAACCAGCGACGATTGCTTTTCTGCACATTGCTGGATTTTTTGTCTACATCGGTGCCCGAGAAATGCAGCGTCGGGGATCGTACCGCTGGGCTGTTGCTGCGTCCGTTCTGGCGATGATCCCATTTCATTCTGGAGCCGCTCTTGGAATTCCGTTCGGCATCTGGTCGCTCATCCTGCTTCGTAAGCCGCTTACGAAAGCAACCTTCAACAACTCTGAAGGATTTGCATCGGAGATTGAAGCTGCCAGCAACTTCACACTCTCTGCAACCAGGACTGCTGGTAAGAAGCTGAAAGAAGTTCCGTGGACTTCGGTCTTCACCCGGTCGGTAATATTCGCAGCTCGGCAGATCAGGAAATTAACGAGCACCGGCATCAGGCTCGGTGTCTGGACTCTCATCTGTGCACTGACGTTTGCGATCAGCCTGTTGCTGGTGGTTCAGCATGCGTCGTGGACGTTCGACGTGGTTGATCGGACGGCGCAGAGGCTCAAAGGAGAATCTGGGCAGATTGATCTTCTGGCAACCGGTTCGCAGAGCCACACAGGAGCCGCCTTTGACCTTCGGCAGGCGATTCGAGATCAGCTCTCGATCACCTTGCGTCCCAACGTGTCACCAGGCCGGAAGGTTCCCGGACAAGTTCTGTCGATCTCATTCCCTGAAATGGAATATCGAACTTCGAAAGAATCAATGCAGCTCAGCCACTCATTCGACAGGGATACGATCCTCGACTGGATGGAGTCGGCAGGTGTCGACACAACCAGTCCGAACGTGCAGTTGGAATCTGAGGTGCTTAGCAGTCTGGTCTATGAGGTGGCTAATGATCAGAAGCTGGGAGTCCGATCCAACCGTTCGCTGGGAAATCTCCTGCGTAGAAACGCTGGTGTTTTTGACACGACACATTCGTCGGAACGCCCTGGGCTGACCATTCACGAAACACTCGACGTTGTTTCGATGGTGGTGGCCTGTGCCGCCAACGCGATTCTGTGGCTGAGCGGACTGTCGATCATCTTTGTCAATGTGTTTCGTCGTCGAAAACCAGACTCCGACCCCGGCCCGAAGTCACGCCTGCTGGTGTTTGTAACGACGGTGGTAATCCTGAGCCTGTGGTCGCTGCTCGGATTCATCGCCCGGCCAGTAGCAGCAACTCTGGTCCCGCGAGCGTTGTCGGAAGAGTTCCCTTCGCAGTTTGCGCCTCAGGATCCTTCCGCAGCTTTCATTGCGGATCTCGGATTGTGCGTTACCTGGACGATCGGCGTGCTGGCCATCACGTTGCCCGCCTGGGCTCTCTGGCGAAATCGCAGTCCTCGCTTTCTCGAAACCCAAAGCCGTCTGAACAAAGCGACTGATGCAGTCGAAAGTCCAACCCCGGATGAGCCTGAGCAAACTCTCAGCGCCGAGCCGTCAGGCGAAAACCGCGACGCAGAATGACTTCGGAATGCCCCGCCTTGTTGATGTCATCCCAGGATCGAGGTGATCTGCGAGACTGTTACGCCTGAACTGAAGTCTGGCCGTTGTTCATGCTCACAGATTCTGTGGAAGAGCCTCAAAAGTTGAAGCCGGAGCCGGTTGAATCAGCATCGGTGGCTGCTGAGTCGTCGGAACTGTCGGCTGCTGGATCGTCCGAAGCGAATTCGGGCAGGATTGGCTGACGCTCGGGGAACATGTGGTAAGTCGGAAACTCCTTGTTCTGCTCGCGGATGCAGACGATCAATCCAGTTGTCGTGGCCATGTACAGTCGATCGGTCAGCTCGTTTCCGTATCGGATTGAGAAATCCTTCAGCGGCAGGGCGCCAATTGGTGCTCCGTCAGACGACGCAAAGATCGATACCTGTCCAAGGTTGTCCGTCATGAACACCAGGTTCTTTGTCGCTCCGACGAAGTCTTCCATGTACGGTTTTTTCCAGCGACGTTCACCAGAAATCTTCGAGATGCAGTACACCCCGCCGCGATGTGGAAACACGTAGCAATTGTTGCCGATGACTCGGACTTCTTTTCGGATGGGGAGCCCGGCGACAAATTGCCAGCGAACTGAGCCAGTATCCTGCTTGATACAGAAGACGTTGAAGTCTTCCGATGCCAGGTAAATGAATCCTGGTGAATATCCCAGCGGAGCCGACACCGCCTGATCTGTTTCAAACTGCCATTGCAGCTTTCGATCAGCCGCAGTCAGTGAGTAAAGCGAATTGTCACGGCTGGCAAAGTTAAGTGTCAGGTCATCCGAGATTGGCTGCGTGGTGATTTCGTCAGCGGCTTTGTACCTCCACAGCAGCGCAATGTTCGTCCATTGTGGCAGGAGATTGTCGTTATGCAGTTCTTCGATCTTTTTCAGATCGTAGGCGTAAACGCTGCCATCGAGCGTGCCGTAATAAAGTCGTTGATTATCAACCGAAGGGCTTGTTGATGCAGAGTTTGGCAGCGCCAGTTCCCAGATCAAATCGCCTTTAATTTTGTCGAGGGCGTAGAGCGTGGTACCGGCGATCACCAGCACTTTGTCGTCATTCGACACGCAGGCCTGGCTCGGCTGGTTGTGCCGACCAAGCTGCACGGCCCAGCGTTTCAAACCAGTTTCATTGTCGAAGGCCGTGATGATCCCCCCCGACGACTGGACGTACAGCGACTGCTCGTCAAGGACCATGAATCGAACGCGATCCTGCCCGGGATCCAGAGTCGCCTGTCCCCACCAGGCTCGTTCAAGGCCGAACCGGGCCAGCATTTGAGAAGTCGGCAACGTCCTGCTTTGAGCGAATGACGCTGACGACGCGACGCTCAGTATCGCCAGTGCGGCAAGTGTCGTGGAAAGACGAGTCATAACTGCCTCTTGAATTTCTGTAGGATGCCGCCGCGTTGTCGTTGATCTGAAAGTTTGCGTCCTGGTCGAAAACCGTCGTTTCTGACAGTGGTTCGACTAATCGCCGATTCGAACTCTGTTTTATTTTTCCGTTGAGTCTTCCGCAGTCGGCTTTGTTTGAGCCAGTGGGGCCGAGGAAAACTCTCGTCCTGCGATCGCGATTTCAGACTCCATCATTGTTTCGTCGTACGGCTCTGCCTGTCCGGCAAGATCGTAAGACGGGTAAAACGTTGTGAATTGTTCCGGCGAGAAGTTCACCAGGTATCCGTTACGAAATTGCAGCGTCACTTCTTCGTCGCTGCCCGGCCAGGTCATGAAAGTGTCGGCCTCGTAAATGCCATCGGGATACGAATCCGGTGCCGACAGAGCAGCTTCCCGCAGAGACTCACGATAGTTCTCGACGCCTTCTTCCAGTGGTCTTCCCGGACCGAGAAGTTCTTCCACATCCTGTAAAGAATTACCTCGACCAATACTACTGCTGAGAAGCGTGTAGAGCGATTTTCCGTCACGAAAACGCTGGTAATGATCGGCTTCGACCGAAGCTGAGGGCAGCGTCATGACAACCGCCAGAGTAACCACGACCAGCAGAACAAGAATTGGAAGAGCAGCCTGTTTCATGAGAACAACCGGTCTGGAGAGATTGCGCGATGCATAGCGGAAACTGCAGCGATTCTATGTGTCCCGAAGGATCACTCACCAGAGCCTTGTCCGGGGATTCGTCACTCAGATCTGTGAGCCCCCTCGTGAATGGTCGAACCGGTCTCACCTGTCCCGGAATCAGCAGGAACCGGCGGAGCGTCGCGACGAATGATGAGCTGACTTTCCGTGACTCGACCAGAAGGCAGACTGGCCGGCCTGCCAATCGTAACAGCCGTCGCGATTGCCTGAGTCAGCCTGGAGCGCCGAATTAGCCACCTTCGGACAATGCCGGACTTCAGCCTCGATCCGGCGTTGCCGATGTTAGTGCTGCTGTCTGCTGGCTGCGGTTTCGACGCTAAGAAGCACGCTCGCTTCAACCAGTTTCGCGATTCATCAGAACCGCAGACACAAGGGCCACACTCCGCGTATTTATTCAGGGTTGACCTGCTCCCATGATCTCGATCCCCCAGACCAGGCTTCGCCGCGTTGTTACTGCTGGAATCGTCAGCGTAAGGAGCCACCGCGATGCTTGAGACCTATTCCCTTCGCGGAAAAGACAGGCTGCTGCTGCTCTTTGCAACGGTGCTTGTCTTCGTCCCGACACTCGTTGTTGATCACGGCGTTGGCATCCGAGAGGCAACTCACGCCTTAAGTCTTCGTGAAATGTCAAACTCTGGAAGCTGGCTGGTTCCGACGATCGGCGGTTTGCCGTCGCTGGAGTCGCCGCCTTTGACTTTGTGGCTGGCGTACCTTGCTGCGAAAACCTTTGGATTGTCGAACTTGCTGACGGCAGTTCGATTCACCGGGCTGCTTCCGCTCGTGCTGGCGACGTTGTGGACGGCGTCTTTCGCGGCATCGTGCTCGGGACGGCGAACCGGCATCCTTGCAGGCTTCGTACTTCTAACAACGCTCGGCGTTGCTGAAAACGTCTGGCATGGCGGCAACGTCGTCTGGTTGATTGCTGCGGGCAGCGGATTCATGAAACTGTTGTCTCGACTGGAAAGCCGTCTTCAGTCACGAGGTCTGCTCCCTGATCAGTCCAACGCTGTCGTCGGAGCAGGAGCAACCAGCGTCGCAGGCGTGATGTTTGTCTTCGTTCTGCTCGGACTGGCGACGATGATTGCCGGCCCGATTGCGGCACTGGTGGCCATCTTTGTCCCGGCCGCCGGACATGTTCTGCTTCGTCGCGACCTGTCACTGAAGCTGAGCAATCCGTGGGTTGTCGGCTGGGGGCTGACCGCCGCAATCGCTGCCGTCTGGCCAGTGGCTGCATCGAGACTTATCGCCGATTCATCGGGCACCTGGTTCGGCTCACTTCGCAACCTGACAGACACTCAACTCTTGCTGGAACCACTCTGGCAGCTGGTGCAGTTAAGTCTCCCCTGGTTGCCGCTGGCGATCTTTGGTCAATGGTGTACACGGCACGATGCCTTTGCCGGGAACTACTCGCGTGAACGGCTACTGGCCTGCTGGAGTATTTCCGTCCCGATCGCTGTGTTCCTGCTGACTCCGTCGAGAATGGAGTTTGCCCTTGCAGCTGCGGGAGCGTGGTCAATTTCAGCCGCGATTGGTGTCGAGCGTCTGGTCGGTAGGGTTTTTAAAGAGTTGCCGATCCTCGAAACGCGTCACAACCGTGCGCTCTTCCAGAAGTTCCTCACGGGGTGCGCAGCAGTCCTGACGCTGACCACCGTCTGGAGCGATTTTGGCGGCAACTCAAACCAGGTCGATCAGCAACTGCTGGCAGAAGCTCGTGCGATGGCCCGAAACGGACAACCACTCCTGGTCGATCTGAATCTTGGCGACCAGGCTGCCGTCATCCTGTTTGAACTGGACGATCAGGCAGAACCGCTGCAATTACCAGCGAAATCGCAGCTCTGGGAGAATGCGTTCGTGATTTCAACCGAAACTTTTCAGCGCGACGCACTCGACCAGGGATATGTCAGCCGAGTCGAAACAAGTCGACCCGATCCAGACGTCATCATGGTGCGCATGAATCGTTTTGTCCGATCTGACGTGCCGCAGATTGCCTCAGAATCCGTTCGAACAATGCACTAACCGCAGACACGTTGCGCAAAGACAGATTGATACAATCGAGTCAGGACCGCTCGGAAAACCTTGTCGAACTGGTTGGTTAAGGCCATCATTCAATCGCTCAACGGCCACACAGAGTCACACGGCAGTATCACCAGTTTTCGAACGTCGGTGTCCTTGAGTCCGCTGTTCTGACCAGAGTCAGAATATCACGACTCTCAACCGGCTCTGATTCACGCAGGATAATAGCAGCACCCAGGGAGACGCCGACGATGATCAGTGACACGGACGGAAACGGCGCGGCGAAGAAACCTCAGGACTTCAGGATTCGATCGTTCCAGATCGACCTCACCGCACAGGCAGTGACGCCTGAGACCGTTCAGTGCGAGGATCTGGAAGACGCGCTGGGCGGTATCGCTCGCGGATTCAAGCTGCTTGAAAAATGTCCGACCGATACGCCTTACGATCCATCGGCCACGCTGATTCTGAATCTCGGAATTCTCAGCGGTACCGATTTTATGACCGGGCTGAGAACTTACTTTCACGGTTACTCGCCGCTGAAGTCGTCTCTCAGCGGTCGCCCATCCGCGATGTGGTCAGCCGGCAGCGGCAAGTTCGGCACCAAACTGCGACACCTCGACGTCGACGAGATTATTTTCACGGGCCGCTGTGAGAAACCAACGCTGTTGCGAATTCATCGTGACACCGAAGATGGCCCGGCGCAGTTCAGCTTTGAAGATGCGTCTGACCTGGTCGGCATGCAGGTGAACCCGAAGATCCTGAAGCTGCACGAAAAATTTCCCAACGCCCACTTCGCTGTGATCGGCCCTTCCGGCGAGAACTACGAAAACTGCCGTTATGCCGCGATCGCTCTCTCGACCGAGAACCAGCTTAAGTCGAAAGACAACAAGCCTCGCTTCTGCGGACGCGGCGGCATGGGCGGCGTGATGGGCTCGAAGAATCTGATCGCCATCGTGGTCGACACGAAAGACCGCATCGGCCCGAAAGCTCCGCCAGAGCTGAAGGAACTCAACCAGGAAGTTGCAAAAGGCAAAGGCAGTGCCAAGTTTCGCGACAAAGACAAGTTCGGCGGAGGCGGCGGAACCTGGGCCAACTACGACGCCCTGAACCCCGTTCACGCCATGCCGGAAATGAACTTCGTTCCGACCGGCACGAAGGTCTCGCTGCCACTTTTCCGAGATAACTGGGAACAGGGACCGTACGTCGTCAAAGACGAATCCTGCTTCCGCTGCGGCATCTCGTGTCACAAGAACGTCTACGACGAAGACGAAAACGGCAAGGCCGGAAAGTTCCGAGCAAAGCTCGACTTCGAACCGCTCAACCTGCTGTCGTCCAACGTTGGCATCTTCGAGCCGGACGAATGCCTGGAACTTTGCGAAGTTGTCGACCAGTACTGCATGGACTCAATTTCGGTCGGGACAACTCTCTCCTACGCGATGGAGTACAACCGCCGAAACCCTGACAAAATGATCGCCCACGGCGTGACATACGGAGACTACAAAACCGCCCACAAAGTGCTCGAAGAAATCGGGCAGGGCAAGCTGCCGGAACTCGGCCAGGGAACGTTGCGGCTGAGTAAAGAACTCGGCGCTCCAGAGTACGCCATGCAGTCAAAGGGGATGGAATACGCCGCTTACCTTCCTCAGACCAACCCCGGATATCCCTGGGCGCTGGCCGGCGGTCACATGTCAATGAAGACGTATCTGCTGCTGCTTGTCGAAAAAGAAACCGGCATGGACTACTGGGTCGACGCGATCACCAACCGCGGCCTGGCCATCCTTCGCGACGACTTTCTCGGCGTCTGCAAATTCAGTGGCATGTCCGACGAAAACATGGCAAAGGCAATCGCCGCATTGACGGGTCTTGCGGTCTCGGTCGAGGAAATTCAGAAGACGATTCGCCGAGTCTTCCTTCGAGGCTACCGGCTGGAACTTCGTCAGGGCTTTACCGACGCCGACTACACCATGCCGGAAGAAGCTCATGACGAGTACCCGCAGATTCAACTTCCACACTTCAATTCGCGAGAATTCTTCGGAGAGCTGAAGCAGAAAGTGCAGTCACGCCTCGGCGAGATGCTCGTCGAAGAAGGCATGCCGGTTTAGCTGACCGTTGACGATCGAAAGTAGCAGGTCCGCTCCTGTTTGCCGCAGCCCAAACGCGAATGAATCATGTGACGCTGGCAGCACGACAAAGCGAGGCTGCTGCTTTGTCAACAGGCACTTTGCCAGGCTGAGAGCGATTCAGCCAGACATTGACGACCCGTCAAACGGGCAGGCGGTTATTCATTCGGCAGAAACAGGACCACTCGATTGACATCCTCGAACGAACGTTCGAGCACTACATCGAGATATGGTCATGGTCAGTGGCCTTCGAGACAATGCTCACTGCCGCTTCGTCAGCTTCACGCAGCGTGCGTCTCGCCGCACCCGACGTCATTGATCACTGCCCAGAGGCATAAATCAGGGCGGCCCGTCCAGAATGGGCGGGTTGCGCCGCGAAAGATGTCTCATCATGTGCGGGCGAACCTACAAAGATCGTCCAATCAATTCCGAGAGCTGATGGCGAGGCATGTTGTGCCTTCGACACCCAACCGCAAGCGGTTGGGCCCCCCCGCGTCTGGTTGAGACCTCTTGTGGCTCCACCACACCGGTTGCAAGCAACCGCTGCCACCCTCTCGGTCGAAAATCAACCGGTGCCACCCGCGTCAAGACGCATCCTACTTCACTGCGCACGTAGTCCAGTCACCATAAAGTCCTGACCGGTAATTTCGGATGCGATGTCATCAATGAATTGGTCCAAGGCTGATGAAATAAACTCCATCATTAGCCAGTTATGCTGGCCCGAGAAGTGCTTGTCAAGAACGTCTGGCGAGTAGCGAGCGAGCTCGCTGAGTCGGTGCATCGCTGCGTAGATAAGTGTCATGTCATGGTAAGACATCGCCCCTCGAACTGGGGAACGTTTGACGTACCACAAGCGTGTAGCACCGTGTATGTACGAGACATGGTTCCGAACTTGGGCGTGGTAGTTGGTTAGACGGAGAAGGTTACCTTCCAGGTTCTGAGAGCCATTTCGCCATTTAAAGCGCTTCTTCATTCGAATCGTCCAACTGTCAGGACGACCCATATCTCGTTCAAACTCTGTTGGGAGCTTGTTGATAACATGGTTATTCTGATACTGCCCACCTTGAATATCCGCACAAAACCATGCTTGCGATGATCCTGCCTTTTTGACGAATCTCGGGTGCTTAATTGGGATGAAGAGTTCACTATCCGAATACGTCAGCGTGAATGCTCGATGAACAAATGGCATATTGTAAAGCAAGTCTTTCAGGGATACGTCGTTGCTCGGAGGTGCCTCGCTAAGGTATGCACGCAATCCTGCATGGACACCACCGTTCTTGAACCGAACCATCTCGTTTGATAGCGACGTCCTCCCAGCGCGACTGGAGCCAGTTACTCCGTGTGACGGAGCGGCTCTGACATTTTTCACATACAATAGCGCCTTCGTTGCATTCATGATGGAGTAGTAGGCCGTGAGCGGCGCTGATGTCGGTGGGAGATTTGATGTCGCATCATAGAAGTGCCGGGATTGATCCCAGAAAAATCGTGACCTTTCGTGCTTGTGGCGGCGCATCCAAAGGCTGACGTAATTCCAAGGATCTCCCGTAAGTACGGTTGGACTGTTGAAGTCAGGTGCGCAGATCGCCTTGTGAACGAACAGATTTTTGCTGCGGTACTTGATCCACTGCTGGCCCATTCGATTCGCTGACCTCATAAGTTGCTTTATTGACGGTGTTTCACATCCTTATCCATCACTCGTAGTCAAATGTCAATTGGCAATTTTACAAGTACCCTTATCGAAGGGTCGCTTGGAAGCGATGGAATGCAAAAAGCCCGGCCGTTGATAACGACCGGGCTTTCTTTTTGAGGTTGAGATTCGGAACGAATCGTTAGTCGATGTTGCGTTCGCGGATCCAGTCGGTGTGGAATTTTTCGCCGCGGGGTTTGTCGGTTCGCTCGTAGGTATGAGCGCCGAAGTAGTCTCGCTGGGCCTGCAGAAGGTTGGCGGGAAGACTCGCTCGACGGTAGCCGTCGAAGTAAGTCAGAGCCGCGCTGAAAGCCGGAACCGGCAGACCGAGTTGCACGGCTGCGGCGACGACTCGACGCCAGGCTGGTTGAGCGGCGTTGACTTCGTTTTTGAAGAAGTCGTCCAGCAGCAGGTTTTCCAGTTCCGGGTTCTTGTCGAACGCGACCTTGATGTCCTGCAGGAAGACCGAGCGAATGATACAGCCACCTCGCCACAGCAGAGCGATCGGACCATTATTCAACTTCCAGCCAAACTCTTTGGCCGCGGCGTTCAACTGCACGTACCCCTGGGCGTAGCTGACCAGCTTGCTGGCGTACAACGCCTGGCGAACGTCGTCGATAAACTGCTGGCGGTCGCCTTCGAATTTGCCCTCCGGGCCGGAGAGGACTTCGCTGGCTCGGACTCGTTCGTCCTTCTGTGAAGACAGGCAGCGAGCGTAAACGGCTTCGGTCACCAGTGTCGTGGGAACTCCGAGTTCCAAAGCGTGCTGGCACATCCAGCGGCCTGTTCCCTTCTGGCCAGCGGTGTCGAGAATTTTGTCGACCAGGTCGCCGTCGCCTTCTTTGTCTGCGACGGTAAAGATGTCTCGCGTGATCTCGATCAGGTAACTGTCGAGCTGACCTTCGTTCCACTCTTTGAAGACTTCATACAGTTCGCGGTTGGTCAGCCCCAGGCCGTGCTTGAGGATGTAGTAGGCTTCGCAGATCAACTGCATGTCACCGTACTCGATGCCGTTGTGCACCATCTTGACGTAGTGCCCGGCTCCGGCTTCGCCCACCCATTCGCAGCATGGGATGTCGTTATTTTCGCCGACCTTCGCGCTGATGGCCTGCAGGATGTCTTTAACAAACGGCCACGCTTCCGGATGACCGCCGGGCATGATGCTCGGGCCTTTGAGGGCTCCTTCTTCGCCGCCGGAAACTCCGGTACCGATGAAGCGGAAACCCTGTTCGGCGAGTTCGACGTGACGACGGTTGGTGTCGACGTAGTCGGCGTTACCACCGTCGATGATGATGTCGCCTTTGTCGAGCAGCGGTTTCAGCGAATCGATGACCGCGTCGGTTCCTCGACCGGCCTGAACCATGATCATGATTCGTCGAGGCGCTGCCAGGCTGTTGACGAAATCTGCGAGTTCCTCGTAACCGTGAATCCGGTCGGCGGTGCCTTCTTCGACAACGCCTTCCGGACGATCGCCCAGGCCGTTGACGAATTCCGTCATTTTCTCGGTCGTGCGATTGTAAACGGCGACGTTGAACCCTTTGTTGGCCATGTTCATGACCAGGTTCTGCCCCATGACGGCAAGGCCGATGAGGCCGATATCGTTATTTGCCATTGTGTCTGACTTTCAGAGTAGAGTGGGCACGGCCCACCATTGTTTTGAGAATCGTTTGTTGTGGCTGGTGGGCGGTGCCCACCCTACGGGTCACCGCTGGATTCGAGCAGAACCACCAGCGGCGAAGGCTTCGACCTGTGACAGCGTGGCCATCGTGGTGTCGCCGGGGAAGGTGGTCAGCAGTGCTCCGTGAGCCCAGCCGAGTCGCAGAGCTTCTTCAGGAGACTTGCCGCTGAGCAGACCGTAGATCAGGCCGGACGCGAATCCGTCTCCGCCACCAACTCGGTCGAGGACGTCAAGTTCCGCCTGCGGAGCCTGGAACGTTTTGCCTTCCAGCCACAGCACGGCACTCCATGAGTGACGATTCGTGGTGTGAACTTCTCGAAGCGTCGTAGCAACGGCTTTGACGTTCGGCAGTTCTTTCGCAACGCCTTCCATCATGCCGAAGAAGGCACTCGGGTCGAGCTTGCCGGACTTCTCAACGTCCTGGCCTTTGATGCCCAGACCCATCTGCAGGTCTTCTTCGTTGCCGACCAGCACGTCGCACAGTTCGACGATGCTTCGCAGAGTCGACTGGCAGGTTTCCAGACCGCCAGAGATCTGCCACAGCTTGGCTCGGTAGTTCAGGTCGAAGCTGACGATTGCTCCGGCTTCTTTGGCGGCTTTCATGCCTTCGATGATGACGCCCGGCGTCGTCGACGACAGAGCGGCAAAGATGCCTCCGCTATGGAACCAGCGAACTCCGCCAGCGTCAGCGAAGATTTTCTTCCAGTCGATATCGCCGGCTTTGAGCTGTGCGGCGGCTTCATTCGATCGATTGTAGAAAACGACCGGTGCGCGAACTCCGCAGCCCTGATCGCTGTAAACGGTGGCCATGTTCGGTCCGTTGACGCCGTTGTGTTCGAACTCTTTGTAAAACGGCGTCACCCCCATTGCTCGGACGCGTTCTTTGATCAGATCGCCCAGTGGGTAGTCGACCATAGCCGTCGCGATGCCGGTGTTCATGCCGAAGCAGTCAGACAGGTTGGCGGCGCAGTTGAACTCACCACCTGAAACGTGGATCGCACACTGGCTGGCTTTGCGGAACGGGATACGGCCCGGATCGATGCGGTTAACCATGGCCCCAAGTGCGAGAAAATCGAGACCACCTTCAGCGGGAATAGTCAGCATGATGTTTCCTTTGAGAGTCTGAGTTCGTTTCGAATTTGTATTTCTGAGCGAACGAGTCCCTGGCGAGCGCGAGGGGGATTACGTGTTTCGCGAACGGAATCCGCACGCGGTTAAATTGCGGTGTCGCCGACAGCTGCCCTGCTGGTCGGTGGCGTTGCGTCCGCGATTTGCCAGGGGAGCACAACTGTCTGGCGGGCCTGGACTTAGGAGTCCATGCGATGCTGGCGATCAGCCAACGGGACGCGGATTAGCCACGGATAATACAGTTTCCGCATGCAATTAAAAAGTTGGCCGAAGAATCGTGAATCCGGGACGGAAGGGGTCGGAAGATTTCTAACCACAGAGACCCCTTACCCTGAATCCCGGACAGGTATCGGTGTTGCTCAGGAGTGAAAAAACTCAGGTACTTCGGGCATTGGGTAATGCTCACGAGGAACGACCGGCGGCACCTGATGAACTCGGGAGCTTTGTTCTGTGATGTTGGCGGCTTCGGTCTTGAGTTCGAACCTCAGCTGCGGCGTCGGTCGCTGCCTGGTCCTGCTCGGTCACGCGATCGTGATGGCCGACTTTCGCTGAGTAAAATGATGGCGATCGTCATTGCCTCTCAGCTCGGCCATTATCGTGATCTCAAAGAGTCTTACTCAGCCTGCCAGACTGAAGCTCGGTTCGGTCACGAGCGGGAAGCAGGGGTTACGCTTTGACGTTGATTGTGACCTGCTCGATGGCTGCGTGGCCGGATTTTCTAAAGGGGCGAGGCATCGGTTGTGCCTGGCCTTTTTCGTCGATCGTCCGGCAGCGGAGCGTGTATTTGCCTGCGGGAAGTCCAGGCAGCAGTATTGCCCAATGGACTTTCGCCAGTCGGATCGGCCAGGTTTCTGGATTCCCGGCAGCGTCAAAGCTGAGCGTGCCTTCAGGGATCTTTCCGTCCGGCAGTCCGCCGCCCCAATCAGCTGGTGGTGGCAGGATGGTGGCATCCTGCCAGGGAGCTGTTGTGAAATGCCTGTCGCCGGTCGGCAGCTTCTCTTCGTTGTTCTGAATAAAGGCCTGCACCTTCGCGACGCTGGCGATGCCCGCCTGAGCGTAACCGGTGACAGGAATCGGCTGTCCCGGTTTGACGGTGGCCGGAAAGTCGAACGTCGCCGCAAAGCTTTTCAGTTGGCTGTCGACGTCGTTGTTCTTCTCGGCGTAAGTGTCGTTGGCACCGTGAATATTTGACAGGTAAAGGTGCGAGAGCCACTTGATTGACTTGAAGCCGTAAGCTTCCGGCACGACAACCCGGACCGGCCCGCCGCGCTCGCTGCTGAGCCACTGTCCGTTCAGCTTGTAGCACAAAATGACCGGCGGCAGATCGAACGGATCCTCAAGGATTCGACCGACCGGCATCGAACTGCGGAACATCTGCGACGGCTCGTCGTTGTGGTAGCCGTAGTAAAAGACTCGCCGTAGATCTTCCGTCGGCTGAGCCAGCCAGAGCACCTCGCGCAGAGGCACGCCTTCCCAGATGCCCATGCCCAGAGGACAGCCGATGTTGAGGCACGTCATCACTTTCGGAAATCGCACGGCCTTCGTTTTTGCCAGCTCCATCAACGCCGCAAAATCGAACGCCGTGTTGTCTGATTTCTTAAACTCTTTACGAACCCGCGCCGGCTTGTCGGGATCGCTCAGCACTTCGAGCTTCCACGTGTCGCGAGTCATCCCGACTTCCGCCTTATTCTCATCACTGAGCGAATGCGGAACCGGCTTTCCTCGCGACACATCCCGAAAATCATCCATCGCCGTCAGCCACGACTCCAGCTTCCCGATGGCATCCTGCAACGCGGGCTCGCTGCCCGAGCCTTCGGCCTGCAAAGGCAGCGACTTCAAGGCCGCCGCGCCGGCAACTCCAAGCCCAAGAAAGTAACGTCTGGACAAAGCAAGGTGGTTGGTGATCAGCTCAGTTGAATCACTCATTGCTGATTGTCTTTCTTCGAAAGGGTATGCCGCAGGATATCGCAGAAGACGCGAAAACTACATTTTCAGGGTGCCTTTGAGTGAAGGTTGCAGACGGTTCAGTCCTGCACGTCTTGGCGCGAGCAGAGTCCCCCATGCGATGGTGCGCCGGAACCCGCCTCCAGGGTGGTGAAGCGGAAATCTGTGGCGAGCAAACTCAGAACTCGATTTTGCAGTTCGGCAGGCGCTTGCGAAGCTTGTCGACAGCTACTTCAGAGAGGGCTGTGTATTTCAGGTTGAGCCGAGTGAGGCTGTTGAGCGATGCCAGCGACTTAACCGCCGCGTCAGTGATGTCCGTGCCTTCGAGGTTGAGATCGGACAGCGAGGACAGCTTCGCCAGATGCTGGATGCCGGTGTCTCCGACCGAAACGTACGGCAGTTGCAGTCCTGTCAGCTCTTCGCATTGAGACAGCAGTTTCAGTCCCTCATCGGTAATCATTGTGCTGCCGATGTCGAGAAGCTGAAGCTCTTTCAGACGGGCGACCTGTCGCAGCTGAGAGTTCTTTAAACGGCTTCCTGACAGATTCAGGTGTCGGATCGATTTTCCAGACGCCAGCAGGCGAAGGTTGTCGGAGGTAAGAATCTGCACGCCGCTCAGGTCAACTCCGACGATCGTACAATTGCGAGTTGGTAACGGGTCGCTGGCTTTGATGACGGATTCACCGGCGTTTGTTTCAACGCGGATTTCTCGGGCGGAGGCTCTGACCCAATCCGTCAACGGGTCACCGGTCGACAGAAACGATGCCGGAGGGGGAAGGGCGGCAATGCTCCGTGTCGTTGTGCCCGATGTTTCATCGACAGAGGTTTTCGAATCGGCGGTGCCGTTCTGTTTTGCCGATGGAGCCTTCGATACGGGCTTTCTGGCCGGCGGTCCCGAACCTTGTGAAAGCGCAAACAGAACGATGCCGATCATGACGACGGCTGTTCCCAATGAAATGGCCAGCGGAGCATAGTTTTTCTGCCGTCGTCGGATGGTCGGTCGTGCCGGCGCCGCGGGCTCGCGGACGATAACAGCCTCGCTGTTGAGATCAGCCAAAAAGACGTTCAGCGTCTCGTCAGCCTGCGAGTCGAGCGTTGGAAGCTCCAGGGCTGGTGCCAGAGTCAGTTCCACTTCTGGCTGAATTTCCAGCGATTGCGGGTTCGCCGCGAAGGCTTCCAGGACGGCCGCGACTTCGGCGGGCGTCTGAAAACGCTGAGCCGGATCACGGTGCAGCATTTTTGCGACGATATGCACCAGCACGGGTGGAAGTTCTGGCCGGTACACGCTGACTGGTGGAGCGTCTTTGTTGATCCGTTCGAGCAGCTTTTCCATTACGTTTTCGCCGGTGTACGGCAGTTTGCTGCAGAGCAGTTGGAAAAGCGTGACGCCCAGCCCGTAAATATCCGATCGAATATCAACGGTGCTGGAACTCATGGCCTGCTCGGGCGACATGTAATCGGGCGAGCCCATGATCTGGCCGCTGCGCGTGACTCCGCCGTCTGCAGCTTCGAAGTTCGCCGGCCCGGCGGTAGCGAGTTCAGCCTGGTGCGCGACTCTCGCCAGCCCCAGATCCAGAATTTTGATCAGTGGCCGACCGGTTTTCGGATCCTTGGTGACCAGCAGGTTCGACGGTTTGATATCGCGATGAACGATGCCCTGCTCGAACGCGTGCTGAAGTCCCAGAGCCGCCTGACGAATACATTCGCAGGCAAATTCGACAGAAACCTGCCCCCGTTCTTTGACAACAGCCTTCAGATCCCGTCCGGAAAAATACTCCATCACGAGAAAGAATCGATTGCCAATCTGGTCGGCATCGATGGCTCGGACGATGTTCGGGTGATTGAGGCTGGCGGAAAAAGCGATCTCCCGCTCAAAACGGGCTCGAGCGATGCCATCGTCGTGAAGATTGGTCGCCATCACCTTGAGGGCAACTTCGCGGCGCAGCGTGGTACTCTCAGCTTTGAGAACCGCTCCCATGCCGCCCTGGCCGAGAACATCCATCAGTTTGTACTTGCCCAGGTACAACTTGCTTTTGCCGGCCAGAATCTGACGAGCCTGCCATTCGGTCAGCCATTTTCTGAGAATCAGCTCTCTCGCGACACTGACGGCGTCTGAATCCGTAGCCAGAGACGCCGCCACTGCTACCTGCTCCGGAGCGAGCAAATTGCTGCGACGCAGAGTCGTCATGAATGACTCGACGGCGTTGCCAGACATGATTGAGGACGTTTGTTGAGGAATCGGGGTGGGAATTTTCGGAAGGCGACTCAGGTTGGAAGGGGCAGCATACACCACCCGTCCGACGGTTCGCGATGCATTTTCTGCGTCAGAGCTGACATCCGACTGCTCGTCAGGGGACAGGAGCAGCTCGTGCTCATGCAAGCGACCAGTCGAACGAACAGGGGCTCGCGATGCGGAGGCATGATGATTCACAGCCTGTTCACGGTCGAATCGGGCAGCAGCCCTGGCGAGCCGCCCTGCTCAAAGCGCCGGCGCGTAAAAATACCCCCACCGAACTGGCACCACGCGATTTGCTGAGACCCGTGACGTTATAAGGTGGGAGCCTTCTGCCCGGGATGTGACGTCCGAACGAATCGGCATGCCCCATGGCCAAACAAGGAAGTTCCCTTTTTAGTCATTCTTGTAGGGTCAACAGCGTTTGGCGTGTGTGCCAGACCTCGGTGGAGGTACAGGCCAATGCTAGCTCGGCACTCCCTGCTCAGCAACAACTGAGTCGGCGGGAATCCTGCGAATTTCAATTCCCCGGTTCCGGAGAGGCTGCTCCTTGCCAGTTCTGCAGAGGATCTGTCACAACACTGCATGAATTTGCCGATGACTGCCTCGATCGCCTGCTCAAATTTAACAACGTCGAGAAGTCCTCAAGTCAGATCTGAGAAATTGTGCAAACAACTGCAGTCGGTCTTTTGACACTCCGATATGGGATCGATATCGTCCTGCCCGCTTCGGAGAGGGTTCTCTCAGGAGTGAAACGATGACGGATTCAGACGACCGCAGAGCGACGTCCAATGCCATGCGTTGGGCATCACAGGTGACATCCCTCGGGATGGAACTGGCCGTTCCAGCGGGAGCGGGAGTCTGGTTGGATTCAAAATATGGGACTTTGCCGGGATTTACTCTCGTCGGAGTTTGCTTCGGAAGTTATTTGGCTTTTCGAGGCCTGCAACAACTTCTTCGCGATCTCGAAAAATGAGTTCCACGCCCGATGACACTGGCGATCAGACGCGTAGAAGCGTTTTTGCTGACATGGTTCGGCTGGTCGGTGCAAGTTTGGGTTTTGCGTTTCTGATGGCTGGTCCCGCGTGGCTGGTTGCGGAGACGAAAGGGCTGATCGGATTGAGTGTGTCGGCTTTGTTGTGCACCATTCCGGGGTGTCTGATTGTTGCTTTTAAGGGGTTGGTCGGCGAATCGCAGGCCACTCTTGTTCTGGTTGCGGGCGGAATCAGGATGTTCTTCGTCCTGCTAGGCGCTCTTGGGGCGAAATTCGCTGTAACCGGGTACGGGCTGAAAGAGTTTTTTATCTGGCTGGCTCTGTTTTATTTGTTCACGCTTGCGGTTGAGACTACGGCTCTGCTTGCGGCCGCTGAAAAGCTGAAAACGGAACGGCAAGCTGATTGAGTTGTAGCTGGCAGGCTGTATGGTTCGTGGGTGACTCCTGAGAACAGACTTATGCTTTTTGCTGCCGGACAAGATCATTTTCACCATGTGCGGGATTTTCCGTTCTTCGAGTTGCCGTTGCGCCTCGGGACGGCGATCGATTCGCATGGTCATACGGTGTATGGAGTGCAGCTTCCGGAGATTGCTGGCTTTCAGGTCACCAAATTCATGGTGCTGCAGGTTATCGCGGGGTTGCTGACGTTTTTGATCTTTCGTGGGTTGGCTAAGCGGGTCCGATCGGGAGAGCCGACAAAGGGGCGTTTCTGGAATTTCTGGGAATCGATCGCTCTCTATATTCGCGATGAGGTTGTGCGTCCAACGGTAGGTGACGGGCACCATGATCACGGTGACGGTCATCACGATGATGGACACGGTGGTGATCGCGAGCACAATCGTGCCGGGCATTACGCTGATCAGTTTCTGCCGTTTATCTGGACGTGTTTCTTCTACATTCTGTTCTGTAATTTGCTTGGCGCAGTTCCGATGCTGGGTTCTCCAACAGGATCGCTCAGTGTGACCGGTGTGCTGGCTGTTTCGGTATTTGTTTTTAATCTGATTCAGGGGACAAAGCAGTTTGGCTTTGTGGGGTTCTGGAAGAATCAGTGTCCCGATCTGGGGCTCGATGGTCTGATGGGCGTCGTGATTGGTCTGGGCGTCTGGTGTATCGAAGTTGTTGGCCTCTTCATTAAGCATGGCGTGCTTGCGGTTCGATTGTTTGCCAACGTAATGGGTGGCCACACGGTTATTGGTGTCATTCTTGGGTTTATCGCCGCGGACGGTGTGGCCGGGACCATGCTTCAAGGTCTGGTGATACCTGCGAGTGTTGGCGGTCAGATCTTCATCGGGTTACTTGAGTTGTTTGTTGCGTTTCTACAGGCGTACGTGTTTGCTTACCTGTCGACAATATTTCTGTCTGCCAGCCTGCATGCACACTGATCTGATATGAACATTCGAGGGGCTGTCCCTCGCTTTCGCTGCAAAATTTTCAGTTGTGGTCTTTTGATCTAAGGAGATCGACCGAGATGGGTGAATTTCTGAATTCGGCAGCAATCGGTGCCGGTATCGTTATGCTGGGTGCCGGTTTCGGTATCGCTAAGATTGGTGCTGCGGCAGTTGAGAGCATGGCTCGTCAACCTGAAAAAGCTGCCGACATTCGCGGTGCCATGATTGTTGCTGCCGCTCTGATTGAAGGTGCGACATTCTTCGCGCTGATCGTCTGCATCGCCAAGTAATTTGAATCTGTCTGTGGTGACGCAGGCAGATTGGCGTTGTTCTCCCGTTTCTGTAATGCGACTTGCAGGGTGCGCTAATGCACGCTTTTCGCTTCCATCGTACTGGGCTTCTGTTGCTGGCGGGGTTTGTCTTCGCGGCAGCAGTTGTGTCTACCACTGATCTTCATGCTGCCGATGTGAGTCACGAGGTCGCCGAAGGCGATCATGGTGATCACGGCGGCGCTGAGACTGGTGTTCCGATGCAGCCTCAGAATGACTTGGTTCTGTGGACGATTGTGACGTTCGTCCTCTTTCTTGTTGTTCTGAAGAAAGTGGCCTGGGGGCCTCTTATTGAGGGGCTCGACAGTCGTGAGTCGAAGTACAGGAAATTGCTTGAGGATGCTAAGGCTGACCGTGACAAGGCTGTCGCGATGCTCGCTGATTATGAGCAGAAGCTGAAGGCTGCTCAGGGGCAGGTGGACGAGATTATTGCCGAAGCTCGGCGTGACGCTGAGCGGACGAAAACGGATATTCTTGCCACGGCACAGCAGGACGCTGAGGCTACTCGGAAGCGGGCTCTCGACGATATCGGTCGTGCTCGCGATCAGGCAGTCGCGGAGTTGTTCGATCATGTGCGGGCAAACGTCGTTGCTGCAACGGAGAAAGTTCTTTCCCGCAGTCTGACTGATGCTGATGACCAGAAGCTGATTGATGACGCTCTGGCTGAGATGTCGGCGGCTCAAGGGTAGGCACAATTGACGCCGCATGGCGTGTTACTGGCAGGTTGCTCTGTCATATGAGGTGAGGTCGGAATGGCGGACGTGCCCGAAAATGCTCGGATAGACAGCGTGCTGGATGATCCCGGTACGGTGGCGATTGCACGTGTTTATTCGGAAGCATTTCTCAATGCAGCCGGAGACAAAGCCGCCGAAGGGATCGAAGAGTTTTCTTCGCTCCTTCAGGATGTCCTTGCCGCAAATCCACAATTCGAGTCCATGCTCATCACGGGGTTGTCCAACCGCGATGAAAAACTCGGATTTATTAATCGGGTGATTGCGCCTCACAGCAGCGAGTTCTTCGCAAACTATTTGCGAGTGCTCGCGCAGCACGATCGACTTGATCTGCTGAAAGAAATTCTGGCATCGGCCAGGCTTGAGTTTGAGAAACGAAACGGCCAACAGCGCGTTCAGGTGGTCAGTGCCAAGCCTCTCGATGAGGCGACACTGGCTCGTGTTAAAGAACGAGTTGCTGCTGCCTTTAGTTTCGAACCAATTATTGAACCTCAAACGGATCCGGGTCTCATCGGTGGTATCGTGATCCGTGTCGGAAACAGTGTCTACGATGGCTCGCTTCGTTCTTGGCTGAAACAGCTTGCGAAGTCGATGCATCAGGGGAGTCTCCATGAAATTCAAAGCGGACGAGATCGCTTCAGTCATCCAGAAGGAGATTGAAGACTTTCGCGGTCAGGTTGAGACCAGCGAAGTCGGTCGTGTTCTTGAAGTCGGCGATGGTATTGCGCGCGTCTATGGTCTGCAGTCGGCCATGGCGGGTGAAATGGTCGAATTCCAGAACGGCGTCCGCGGGTTGGTGTTCAACCTTGAAGAAAACTCCGTCGGTGTCATTCTGCTCGGCGACTTCCGCGCGATTAAAGAAGGCGACGAAGTCAAGACGCTGGGGGCTTTGCTCTCTGTGCCTGTCGGTGATGCTCTGATCGGACGAGTTGTCGATCCGTTGGGCAATGCTCTCGATGGTAAAGGGCCAGTCGTCACCAGCGAAACGCGACCGGTCGAAACGATCGCTCCAGGGATCGCTGGTAGGCAGCCGGTTAAGCAACCGTTGCAGACAGGGATCAAGGCAGTCGATTCGATGACGCCGATCGGCCGTGGTCAGCGGGAGTTGATCATCGGCGACCGGAAGACCGGCAAGACCGCAGTCGCTCTGGACACCATTCTTGCTCAGAAGGGTGGGGACGTTATCTGCGTCTATGTCGCCAGTGGGCAGCGAGCTTCCAATGTTGCGGCTGTCGTCGAGGCTTTGGAAAAGAACGACGCAATGGACTACACGATTGTAGTTTCAGCGTGTGCTTCTGATCCGGCTCCACTTCAATATATCGCCCCGTACGCCGGTGCCGCCATCGCGGAACACTTTATGTACCAGGGCAAGCATACGCTGATCGTTTACGATGACCTGACCAAGCAGGCTCAGGCTTACCGTGAACTGTCGCTGCTGATGCGTCGTCCTCCGGGCCGGGAAGCTTATCCTGGTGACGTTTTCTATTGTCACAGTCGCTTGCTTGAGCGATCAGTTAAGCTGAGTGATGAACTTGGTGGCGGTTCGATGACGGCACTGCCGATTATCGAAACGCAGGAAGGTGAGGTTTCGGCCTACATTCCGACCAACGTGATTTCGATCACTGACGGTCAGATTTACCTTGAGCCAGACTTGTTCTTCGCAGGGGTTCGGCCGGCTATTAACGTCGGTATCTCGGTTTCCCGTGTGGGTGGTAATGCTCAGACGAAGGCCATGAAAAAAGTGGCGGGATCTCTGCGACTTGACCTTGCCGCTTTCCGTGAACTGGAAGCATTTGCTCAGCTTGGAACCGATCTCGACAAAGCGACTCAGCAACAGCTCGATCGCGGTTACCGCATGGTCGAACTGCTGAAGCAGCCTCAGTTTCAGCCTCTGCATTACGCCGATCAGGTCTTCAGTATCTTCGCCGGTACGAATGGATTCTTCGACGCAGTGCCGGTGGAGAAGGTGCTTGAAGTTGAGCAGGAAATGATTCAGTTCATGCGAGAGCAGAAGTCAGAGGTCCGTGACGCGATGGTCGAAACGGGCGAGCTGGACGCTGAGGCCTTGACGGCAGCTCTGACTGAGTTTGCGAAGACTCTCGAAGGACGATTCGAAGAGGAATAGAAAGCTGTAGGGTGCGTCTCGACGCATCCCGGAATCTTATACTGGTGCGTCAAGACGCACCCTACCGGGACGGGAAGCGATGGCCAAAGCCAGAGCGATTGTTAAACGCCTGAAGGCGGTTAAAAACATCCGGAAGATCACCCGGACCATGGAATTGATCGCGACCGCGCGATTCAAAAAAGCCATGGACCGGGCGACGGAAGCAGCTTCGTACACGAAGAAAATCTCAGAGATCGTTGCTGACCTGTCGAAAGCTGACCTGAGCTTCAGTCATCCGCTGCTGACTCAGCCTGAGGAACAGACGAAGAACGTTCTTCTGGTCATGACCTCAAATCGTGGGTTGTGTGGCGGCTACAATTCGGCAGTGCTGAGACACGTTACCTCGCGTCTTAAAGAAGCACGGTCCAGTGGCGAAGAGCTGACGATTGAAGTCGTCGGCAAGCGAGGAATGAGCTATTTGAAGTTTCAGGAGATGGAGTATTCAAAAGCTTACACTAACTTCGAAGATAAGCCTCGCTACGACGAAGTTGAAGAGATCGCAGATCGGTATATCGACGGATTTGTCTCCGGCAATATCCATCGGCTTGACGTTGCTTATACTCGGTTTGAAACGGTTTCGAGACAAACCGCCGTACTTGAAACATTGCTTCCGGTTGGTTCAATCGGTGACGATGACGAGAATACTTCTGAAGAAGCCGGACAGGGAATCGATTACGAATTCCTGCCGTCGCCCGAAGACATTCTTGAAGAAATCGTACCGGCGGCATTTAAAGCTCGGCTTTTCAAATGCTTCCTTGACTCGGCCGTGAGTGAGCAGATTGCTCGCATGGTGGCGATGAAGGGGGCGACTGAGAACGCTGGCGACATGATCAGCACACTGTCCATGCAGTACAACAGGGCACGACAGTCACAGATTACGTCAGAGCTCAGCGAAATCATCGGCGGAGCAGCGGCACTCGATTAAAGTACAAAAAGACAATGTAGTTTTGCCAGTTCGCTGCAGTGAGTCGGCTTACTGGTATGTAACAGAACTTCACGACAATTGATCATACGACGAAAGCCATCGATCATGTCGACGACAGCAGCAGACACAAAAACTGGTCGCGTTACGCAGATTATCGGGTCAACATTTGATGCCGAGTTCGCGGAAGGCCATTTGCCGGAAATCTACAACGCCGTGCTTGTGGACACCGAGATCAAGGGTGTTCATGTCAAAGTAACTGGCGAAGTCCAGCAGCATCTCGGCGGAAGCCGTGTTCGCTGTGTGGCGATGGGGTCAACCGATGGAATGGCTCGCGGAATGGACGCCGTTGACACCGGGCTTCCAATTACAGTTCCGGTTGGAAAAGAGACGCTGAGCCGCGTCTTCAACGTGACCGGTGAGCCGATCGACGGGCGGGGACCAGTCACTACTGAGGAACGGTGGCCGATTCACCGCAGTGCTCCGGCCCTTGAGGATCTGAGTTCCAAGACCGAAATCTTCGAAACCGGTATCAAGGTTATCGACCTGCTGACTCCATTCGTTCGTGGTGGTAAAGCGGGGCTGTTCGGTGGTGCCGGTCTTGGTAAGACGGTCATCCTGACCGAACTGATCGCTCGTATCGCGAGTGCTCACGGTGGTTACTCGGTGTTCGCGGGAGTTGGTGAGCGAACACGTGAAGGAAACGACCTTTGGCTCGAAATGCAGGAAACAAAGATCGGCGACACCGGTCGTTCGGTTATTGAGCAGACAACGATGGTGTTCGGGCAGATGAACGAACCGCCCGGTGCTCGTCTGCGAGTCGCGTTGACCGGTCTGACGATGGCCGAATGGTTCCGTGACGCGACTGGAGCTGACACGCTGCTCTTCGTCGATAACATTTTCCGCTTCTCACAGGCAGGTTCGGAAGTGTCCGCACTTCTTGGACGTATGCCGAGCGCAGTGGGTTACCAGCCGACATTAGGTACGGAGCTTGGTGGTCTGCAGGAACGAATCACGTCAACGAAGAAGGGCGCGATCACGTCGGTCCAGGCCGTTTACGTTCCGGCAGACGACCCGACCGACCCGGCACCTGCGACCGCATTCAGCCATCTCGACGCGTTCCTTTATCTGGAACGAAAGATTGCCGAAAAGGGTATTTATCCGGCCGTGGATCCACTGGCATCTTCCAGCCGAGTGCTCGACCCGCTATACGTCGGGGATCGACACTACGCAGCAGCCCGTGCCGTTCAGCAGATTCTTCAACGGTACCGCGAACTTCAGGACATTATCGCGATTCTTGGTGTGGATGAACTGGCGGAAGAAGACAAACTCGTCGTGCATCGTGCCCGTCGAATCGAGCGATTCCTGTCTCAGCCGTTCCTTGTCGCTGAAGTGTTCACAGGCAAGGCCGGTAAGATCACACCTCTCGAAGAAACGATTACAAGTTTCGAAGAAATCTGTGCCGGCAAATGGGACCATCTTCCAGAGGCTGCCTTCATGTACGTTGGTGGTGTTCAGGAAGCTGCGGAGCAGGCTGAGCAAATGGCGGCAGCGGCCAAGTAGTCGAGTTTTTATCTCGACGAGGAAAGGCACTGTCCCGCCACGAGCTGATGGGTGGCTCAGAGAGTGCGGGCAAGAAGGCAAAGCAGACTCATGGCAAACGAACTTCAACTCATCGTTGTGACTCCCGAGACCACAATTGTGGACGAGCCGGTGAGTGCGCTTCGTTTTCCGTTGTTTGACGGACAAGCTGGAGTTCTGCCTGGTCGTGCACCGCTTGTCGGTCGCCTTGGTTGCGGTGAATTGAAGCTGACGGCAATGTCAGGTGAGCGGTCGTATTTCGTGGATGGGGGCTTCGTTCAGATTAACGGCAAGACGGTTACATTGCTGACTGCTCGTTGTCTGGCCAGTAACGAGATCGATTCCGACGCCGCTCGGGCAGAGCTTGCTGAAGCGACAACGCGTCCGGCTGCTAATGACGCCGATATTGACGCTCGCTTCCGTGATCAGGACCGCGCTCGGGCGATGCTCTCACTGAAAAAGTGAAAAGTGAGTTGTCGCCCGGTTGGGCTGATGACGTTGCATTTTTCAAAAACCGGCGATTGGTCGTGCGCGTTTGCTTTCTCTGATGGCTGTTCCCTGACAAACTGTAGCAACAGTGGGTGGCGCGGTTGGTCGTCGCGTTGTGGGTCAGGTTCACAGCCCTTTTAGCCGCTGCTCAATTGGCAGGTTCATGGCTGCATTCGTGAAGTCGGTGACGGCTGCGGCAGGACAGGAATCATCAGCAGGATGTCGCGTTCACATCTAATGTCGTGGGTGACTTCTGCTGTCGTGCACACAGGCATGCTTGCGATTCTGGGCACTGCGCTGACGTCGATTCCCGTCGTTGCGCCCGAAGTCTCTGGAAGCCGTATCGTCGTCATGTCGAGCATGGCCGACATCGCTTCGCCGGACGCAGTGGTGCGAAAAGTCGAGCACACACCAGTTCGCATTTTTGAGTCTCCTGAAGAATCCCAACTGCCTCCGAAGAAGCCGGCGCCACCACCGTTCATTGAAGATGTGGCAGACTCTTACCGTCCACCGTCGCCCGAGCCTCTGCAAGTTGTCATCGCATCGGTCAAGATCCCGAGTTTGTTGCAACGACGGCAGCTGGAACAGCGCCGCTCAAGCGGGCAGAACATAACACCGACCGAACGTCGTCGACGTTCGCCTCAAGTTGTGGATTCAGAGAGTCTGGAATCGCCTACGATGGCCAGACATCAACCGGAAGTGGTTCAATCACCAAGTGCAATCCCGATCAAACCGCCGTCAGCGCGACGCCCGAAGCCCGCGGCACTTCAGCCGGCCAGCGCAAGTACTGCTCGGCAGCAGTCTGCGAATTCAGTGGCCAGAGCGGTCGGAACAGTGCCGACCAAACCGGCACAGGCGATCAGCAATCCCAACCCTGTTTACCCGCCAGTGGCGGTTCAGCAGCGGCTGGAGGGACGAGTGATTCTCTCGGTAACCATCTCAACGAGCGGCGCGGTGACGAAGGTCGTTGTTGCTGAATCCTGCGGGCATGAAGTGCTCGATCAGGCGGCTCTGGATGCCGTTTGCCAATGGCGATTTTCGCCGGCAACGCAGGATGGAATGGCCGTTGAATGGACGGCCCGACTACCGATCCGCTTTCGCCTGTAGGCCCTGTCGCTCGCTGAATGGCGAAAATGCGCCGTCGCAGGTTCTCTTGAGGCAAACTGTAGCGGTTGTATTGCCTCGGGTCAGGATTCGGACGATTGCCACACCGAATCTTCGGAACAGCCGGAGTAATGCGTCTGTCCGGCCCGATGCTTAAAAGTACTACGACCACTTTCAAGGCAGAGGGAAGAGGAGTGCAGTCCGGCACTGTCAGGCGTCTCAACAGACGGCTGACAGCGAACGGACGATTCTCCCGCCGTCGCGCGACTGTGAGGGGGACGAACGCCGCACAAGGCCACTGGACAAGCTGTCGAAACAGCCATCCGGGAAGGCGCGGTCAGTAGGACGAACCTGAGCCAGGATATCTCGCCAGAAAGTTTTCACTGTTTCCAGCTTCTCGCGAAAGGAAGTTACCGGATGAAAACTCTACTGCTGCGCCATTCTATTTCTCTTCAGAGTGCCACTGTGTTCGTGGCCACAGTGTTCGTGTTCGGTGTTACACTGATTGCGTCTCGCACCGCTGCTGCCCAGCCGCCTGCTGACTCGTCCTCTGAAGATGCTGCTGCTGGCCGAGTCGTAATTGAACGTCTGGGTGATCCGGATCCTGTTCCCGTTGCGTCGACCGAGTCAGAGGCCACGCTTCCGGAAGTCGTCGTTACCGCTCCTTTTCCTCGGCAACCGCTGGGCGATGACACAGTCGTGTCGGCGTCTCCGACTGAAACTTCGCGCCGCCAGGTTGGCAGCTCGGTGACCGTGATTACCGAGGAAGACATTCAGCGTCGCGGTAGTCGAACGCTTAATGAAATCCTTCGAAGTGTTCCGGGGTTCGATGTCAGGCAGAGTGGCGGGCCGGGGCAGCAGTCGACAATCTTTACGCGTGGCACGAACGGGTCACAGACCAAAGTGTTGCTCGATGGGATCCCACTGAACGACCCCAGCAGTCCCAGCCGAGCTTTCGATCCTGCCAACTTCCTGCTCGACAATGTGCAGCGGATCGAAGTTATCCGCGGACCGCAGAGTACGATCTACGGCTCCGACGCGATCGGGGGAGTTGTCAACATCGTGACTCGTCGTGGCGAAGGTCCGACGAAAGTGCAAACGACTCACGAGGGCGGAAGTTTCGGAACATACTCCCAGTCGACGACGATCAGTGGAGGGACCGAGAAATTCTGGTACTCATTGTCTGGTGCCTGGTTCACAAGTGACGGCTTTTCGGCGGCCAGTTCCGGCTCGGAAAACGATGGTTACGAAAACGGAACGCTCTCCGGACGAGTCGGTGCCCTGGTGACTGATGACTGGGACTTTGACGTCTCGTGGCGATACATCGATTCGGACGTTGACCTCGACGGTTTCCTGGCAGACGCTCCTCGCAACCTGGACAACCAGCAGTTTTTCATGCGTGCTCAGACAACGCTGACACAACTCGATGGAAGGCTGGAACACCGAGCGGGCTACAGCTTCGCCAGCTACAAACGTGATGACCGCGGTGGGTTCCAGAGTTTCTTCGATGGCGAGTCGCACCAGTTCGACTACAAGGCAAAGCTGACGACGTATGACGACGGGACTTTCACACACTCAGTGACCGGCGGCGTTGAGCACATTCACGAGGACATCCTGCAGGATACCTCAAGCATATTCATCTCCTTCCCGGCGGCGGCCACGCAGTTCGGGACAGGAGGGTTTGTCGAGAATCAGTTTGCGGTGAACGATCGCTGGTTCACGACGGCCGGCTACAGGCACGACGACTACAGTCGCGCCGGCACAGCGGATACCTACCGTGTGACCAGCCGGTTTTTGATTCCGGAAGCTCACATGGATGTGCACGGCGCAATCGGAACCGGCTTCCGGTCACCAGCTCTGGCGGAAGTCGCTGCTGGCTTCGGCTTCGATCCGAATCTGCGCCCTGAAGAGAGCTTCGGTTGGGAAGTCGGAGCCGAGAAACGAATGTTCGACGATAAAGTCGTTGTCGATGCGACGTACTTTCGTAACGACCTCGACAATCTGATTGTCTTTCCGTCTCCGACGTTCACCGCGACGAACATTGGCAGCGCGCTGACGGCAGGGGTTGAAGTCAGCGGCCAGGTGGAACTCGACCCAGACACGTTTCTGACGGCGTCGTACACCAACACAAAAACCCGCGACAACGGAACGAGAGACGAATTGTTGCGTCGTCCGCGTCACAAGTTCGATGCGACGCTCAGTCGCTTTCTCCACGACCACCAGGCTCAGGTTTCGATCAATCTGCGATACGTGGGGGCTCGTGACGACATTGGGGCCGCAGGCAGAACAACGCTCAGCGAGTATTGTCTGTTAAATGCGTCGGCATGGTGGCAGGTCTCGAAGAACGTCCGGTTGTTTGCCCGCGTCGACAACATCACCGATAAGCAGTACGAAGACGTTTTTGGCTTCAACACGGCCGACATCTCGGCTTACGGCGGCGTCACGATTGCCCTGGGCGGCGGCGACGAGTGAGCGTTGCTGTTTTTACCGGGAAATGTTTGCTGGCGAAGAGTTGCACGACTCGGCGTGCAACTCCGGATGCAGAAACTGTCGTACGAGTTTCGCCAGGCGGTGCGGGTGAGTCACGAACGGGACGTGCCCGGTGTTTGAGATCTCTTCGGTTCGAGCGTTCGGGAGTTTCGATGCGAGCACGGCCGCAGAATTTCGATGCCGGGCCGCTTCACCTTCGCTACTGATGACGAGGGCTGGCGTCTGGATTTCTGCAAGTCGGTTTGTCAGGTCCAGTCCTTTGAGCATTTTCGCTCGACGGGCGACGTCACGTGTGGAGACGTTGCCCGTTTCGGCCATGAGAAACTTCCACCGAGTGATGTCGAACGGGGGGAACCACCGAGCGTGGTTATTCTGCAGGACGGTTTGTCGAAGCGGCAGACGATCCATCTGGCCCGGCAGCCAGCCGAGTATGGCAAGTGCCAGTCTTTCAGCGACGCTGAATTTCATCTCGATGAGCGGCCCCTGCAGAACGGCCTGTTTGATTCGCAGTTGCCCGCCGATCATTGCCTGCAATGCGACGGCGGTTCCGAAAGATGTTGCGTAAAGATCGAACTGGTCATCTCCCTGTTGCATGGCGGCAAGGTCGAGTGCTTGCGCGAGTTGCTCAAGACTTCTGGCTTCTGGCGGAAAATCCAGAATGACGCAGCGAAACTCGTCCCGCAACAGCCAGACCGTCAGACAGAACAACGTCGGTGATGCACTGATTCCGTTGAGAAAATACAGCGGCGTTCCCTCACCGATGACGCGGCCCTTGATTGTCAGGCCGGATCTGGCAAATGAGAATTCTTCGCTTTGTTTCAGGAACTCCGTTTGAACCTGTTTCCAGGCCAGAGGCGTGGGACATCCTTCGCCGGTCGCTGGTAAAGACTCAGCCGCAGCCTGATCGGTCGACGAAGCAGTCGAGGATTCAGGAGTTGTGGGCGGGGTTGTGCTTGTGTCTTCCGGCATGGGCTCAGAATCGCAGAGTTGAACGGCTGGGATTTTCGTGGCAAACGCGTAGTCGATTGCGGAAACGTCACGAATAATTGGCAGCATTCTGGCATGATGCGTGTTAATGGGCAAACTGCTGACAAAAGTGGATTCAGTTATTCTGCCAGGAATCGAACGAGGAGTTTTGACCGTGACTTCAGAAACAGGATTGGTTAGTCGGGTGGGCCGTCGAGCATTCTTGCGAAACGGCGCATTGATTCTTTCGGCGGGCGCAGTGAACCCGTCGCTGCTCAGAGGAGACGAAGTGGAATCTTCCGTCAGTTTCGGACTGATCACCGATCTACACTACGCGGACAAACCGCCGGCAGGTTCACGACACTACCGCGACACTCCCGACAAACTTGCCAGAGCGGCGGAACAATTTGCGAGCGCGAAGCTTGATTTCGTCGTTGAATTGGGCGATTTCATCGACGCCGCCGATTCGGTGAAGACCGAACTCGGTTATCTGAAGCGGATCAATCGCGACTTCGCGGCGATCTCGAAAAATCGCCACTACGTACTGGGAAATCACTGCGTCGACATGCTGAAGAAGGAAGAGTTCCTGGACGGTATCGAGAAGGAGAATTCGTACTACTCGTTCGACTCGCGCGGTGTGCACTTCGTTGTGCTGGACGCCTGCTTTCGTAGTGACGGAGAATCGTACGGTCGGAAGAACTTTCAATGGACCGATCCCAACATCCCGGCCGCCGAACTTGAGTGGTTGGCAGATGATCTCCAGACGACGTCGAGCCCGACCGTTGTGTTCGCGCATCAGCGACTGGACGTTGCAAACCATTACGCTGTGAAAAACGCCGTTGCCGTTCGTCGAATGTTTGAAGAGTCCGGAAAGGTTCTGGCCGTATTTCAAGGCCACAGCCACAAGAACGATCACAAGGAAATTGGTGGCATCCACTATTGCACGATGGTGGCGATGGTCGAGGGCTCGGGCGTCGACAGCAACGGTTACTCGACCATCAAGGTTGGCCGGAACGGCGTGATCGAAGTTTCAGGATTTCAGAAACAATCGAGCTATGGCTGGCAGCCAACGTGAATCGAGCAGTCGGGTGGGCGAAGACTCGCTGACGCCAACTGCAAGACTTGTCAGATCGAAGGTGTTACTTCCACCAGCGTGACGAGTCGGGCGAGTTCTGGTGCTGAGTCGACCTGCATTTTCTCAAGAATGACGCTTCGCCGCCGATCGACCGTTCTCATGCTGATTTCCAGTTCCGTCGAAATTACTTTGTTCGGACGCCCGGTGATCATGAGATTCAGAACACTCATTTCAGCCTCGGTGAGTGAGTTTAATCGTCGTTGGATTGAGCTTATTTCCTGAGTGAGTTTTCGGCTCTCGATAAACTGGTCAAGCCCTTTCTGAACCGCGCCTAGCAACTGATAAGCGTCGTACGGTTTCTGCAGGAGAGTGATTGCTCCGTTCTCCATCAACTCCACCGTCGTTGAAACATTTGCATGACCGCTGACAACGATCATTGGCAGCGGCGAGTCGATTGCAATCAATCGACGCTGCAGATCGAGACCGCTCATGCCAGACAGTTTAAGGTCCGTGACCACACAACCTGCGCTTTGCGAATCGAGCTCTGCCAGAAAAGACTCGGCTGAATGAAACGACTGTACCGAAATTCCGGCAGCCGTCAGCAATTCGCGTTGAGAATTCAGAACGGACTCATCGTCATCAATCAGAAAGACAATCAGATCACGCTGAGTCATCGTGCTATTCATTGGTGACATTCTCTGAACGTGGAAGCGTGAACCGAAACCTGGCGCCGGCATTCGGTGCATTTTCCGCTGTAATTGTTCCGGAATGTGACCGCAGAATATCACTGCAAATTGACAGGCCCATCCCCATTCCACTGGGCTTTGAGGTGTAGAACGGATCGAAAAGCTGATGCTGCGAGTCGACTGGCAATCCGGAACCGCTGTCAGTGATTTCGACGGTGACAGATTCATCGTCGGCAGTGATTCCAATCGCGATCTTCCTTCGGTGGGTGGGTAGTGACTCAATTGCGTCGCCGGCATTTGAAATCAGATTGACGAGCACCTGCTGGATCTGTACTGGATCGACCGAAGCGAAAACTGCTTGATTCGGAAAGGTGGATGTCACTGAAATCTGACGGCTTCGCAGATCCGCATTGACGAGATTCAGCGAATCCTTCGTCAGTTGAATCAAGTCAGTCTGGATGCGATGTTCGACTGAGTGTTTCACGAAATTGCGCACACGCCCCAGAATTTGACCTGCTCTTGCTGACTGGTCTGTGATTGCCGCCAGGTACTCCTGCAACTTCCCGATGTCTGGTGCCGGCTGTTCCGCCAGTAACTCGCAGGCCGAGGAATAATTCGCGATGGCTGCCAGAGGTTGAGTGATTTCATGAGAAATTACAGCCACCATCTGCCCCATACTGGACAGCCGCGAAACGTGAAGCAGTTGTGACTGCTGAGCCGCGATCGTTTCCTCGGCCACGCGTGCGTCAGTGATGTCAAGCGCGATTGAAAGGTGGACGATGGCTCCATCTGGGCCGATCGGCAGCGGGACAGCATGTGACTCGACCCAGCGATGCGTCCCCTGCAGCCCGATAATTTCGAACTGCATCGAATCAGGCGTTCCGCTACATACGCGTTTGTGAAATTCAGTAAACGCAGCCCGAAAGTCGGGAGCAACCAGGTCAACAATTTGCTTGCCGACGACACATTCGGTCGTCGCCGCTTCACACATTGCTAAACCAGCGGCGTTCATTTGAAGCAGCTTGCCGTCCTGATCGACGAGCTTCACGCAACCGGGAGTGCCTTCAATGATTGCTTGCAGATGTTCCCGTTGCTGATGAATCGCGGTTTGAGTCTCCTTCCATTCCGTAATATCTTTTGCAACGCCAATGATCCCTATGACTTCGCCATTCTGGTCTCGCCATGGAGACTTCGTTGTCAGGAAGTTGCGCTCCCCGCTTGCCAGGGACAGCACTTCTTCAAATGTTTCCGTCTGCCCGGTTTGCATGATCCGCTGGTCGTCCTCAATGGATTTCTGAAGCGACGTCTCAGAGAAAAATGCCTCTTCAGATTTGCCCAGCATCTGTTCGACGGTCATGCCATGCGATCTGGCAATCGCATCATTCACAAAAACCGGGCGACTCTGTCGATCTTTCGCAAAGATCAGTTCAGACGTTCCCTCGGTGATGGCTTTGAGGATTCCAAACTGCCTCGCTTCGGCATCTCGGGCAGCTCGCTCTTCTGTTACGTCGGTCGCAATGATAATCGCCGACCGCACTCCGTTGGAAAGATTGACCGGAACAACGCGGCAGACATACGTCCGCCATTCGTCCGGCTTCCTTCGTCCAACGGTTTCGTACGAAACTGACTCGCCGTCATCGAATACGCGTTGCAGGGCATGGCGAATTTTTTCGTGATGTTCAACTGGCTGGTAATCAAAGATTGTTGATTGAAGAACCAGCTTCCGGTCATAGCCACCCTGGACACGATTGACGAAATGGATCTCTCCGTCGCGACCAACCAACAGGATGGAATCAGGCACATTTTCGACGACGGCTTGCCACTGTTCGTCGGCATTCAATCGAGCATTTTCGTTCTTCGTCGCGATTATCAGCGTCGCGCATGTTATGCAGAGCGGCTCCAGCCAGTGTGCAAGATCGGTATCGTAGCCACCGGGGCGACTGGCAACCCCCACAACTCCAACTAATTGGTTGTCCAATCGCAGCGGGATCGACATGAAAGCCGTCAGCTCCGAATCGTCAGACGATGGACCGCCGAGGTTGCAGTCTGCAACGGGGACGTTCGAAATAAACAACTCGCCAGTTCGAAGAGTTTCGCCAGACAGCGATCCAACGTTTTGAACCGGCAGCTCTTCCGACAGAGAGGACTTATGAGGCTCTTGAGAAGACTGCTTTCCGGGTGGATTGCTGATTACCTGAGGCTGAAGCCGTGGCGAACCATCAACGTTGTGATGCACAGTCCCGATGAAACCGTATTCGCTGTTGGTGACGTCGAGAAATGCCTGCAACGTCTGCTCAAGCCACGAGCGCGCATTCCCGGCTCGGATAAAATCCAGCTGAATCTCTGACACCGCTTTCAGGAGTAGATTCGTTTGTTCCATCGACTGTTTTGAACGCCCGGAATCCACCCGGTACTGCACGTCAGGCATAGGCCCCTCCGACGGCATCCTAACGATTTCCTCCCGTTCCCCCGAAGGATAACTGAAGCTGAGTCCACGCAATTCGCGTGCAATTTTCGGCAATCCGCAGCTGTAAGCCACAAGATTTTCCGGCTTCAGGAATCCGACAACGATTTCTGTGCTTACTCAGCCGCATTGACAGTCGTCCCGGGATCCGACTTTCATAAATTCGAGAAGTGTTGACGTGCTCACGGATTCGGTCACGATTTCACAAGCAGAATGCACACGTGCCGAACGTAATGCGAAAATCACCGGCTCTGGGCGACTGTTTTGGAAATTTGCATTTGAGGAGCGAACGTGATGCGCAGGATTACGACACTCACGCTTGTGGCTGCTGCCGTGGTCATGCTGTCTGTATTTGAGATTCATGCGCAATCGAAGTCGTCAGGCAGTTCGACCGGCGGTCCTGGTTCATCGAGGTTGAGTACCGGCTCGACAACGCAAGGATCGGGGGGAGCGACAGCTCAGCCCGTTGCGGATAATTCGTTCGAAGGACGATTCTGGCACTACCTGACGAACTCGCCATTCCGGTACGATGAGTGGGCTCCCTTTGCTGGCCGGAGCGACGCTGCCTACAAGGGACAGAGTCCTCATGGTGCTTATGTAAAAGTCATCGCCAACAAGCTGGCTCGACAGAATCCGCAACAGCTTCCATACGGGTCGATCCTGATTAAAGAGAACTACGCCGCTGACAGTAAGACGCTGCTGGCGATCACGGTGATGTATCGGACGCGAGGCGCTAACGGTCAGCCCTGGGATCCCGAAAATCGTGACTGGTACTACGTCAAGTATACCCCTGCGGGCGAGGTCGCCTTCTCGCCGCCGGAGATGGGATCAAAGCGGCTTGCAGGCAGAGTGCAGTCATGCATCGACTGTCACAGTGGTGCCGGGGCGAAAGACTTCGTCTTTTTGAATGACGATCTCAAATAGGTCACTGTTCGATCCGAACCTTGCTGGCGTAATTGCGACGGCATGTCTTCGATTCGCTGATCGCTTAATCCGACCATGCCTGCATTAACTGACGGTGACTGGCGACGACATCTGTTGCCGCCTCGCAACGTCATCCATCTGTCGTGTGACACACCGGACCAGATGGAATCTTTCCGCGCGCAAAATGTGGAATCGACAGTCGTGGTCGAATGCCTGATTTCCAAACGGAACTAGGTTTAGCCATCAACTGCGGCTGCTGTCCCGGTGAAGCACTGATAGTCGTCAACGACGACTTGTTTTACCTCACCGGACCTTGCAGTTCTGGTTGCACGGATTGGGTAAATCCTGCGTCCGGAATGGCTTGTTCGCAATTTGACTCTGCATCTTTGAGGCATATAGTCGATCGTCGTGGAGTAAGGCTCTTGAGTCTTGAGACAATTGTCAGCTCCACTTCGATTTTGCCGGAAATCCGGTTTGAAGATCGTTAAACTTTGCAGGCGGACGGTGGGCACTGTCGCTGCGAAAGTGGTCTTCCACATCACCTGGGGGGGAACATGAAACTGAGACGGCCAACTCGAAAACTACACCTATTGACTCTACTTCTCGGCCTTATTGTCTTCAGCTCTTCAGCAGCCAATGCTGAGCCGCCACTTCCGCTCGATCTCGACGACAGTCGCAGCGCGATGTCGATTGGCGAAGAGATGGAACGATCCGGTCAGTGGCTTGAAGCCGTTCGGCACTACGAACGTGCGCTTGAGCGGTGGCCCAATGACGAAGATCTTCAGTACGGTCGGCGCCGGGCGCGAGTTCATTTTCGCGTCGAACGTCGCTACTCGGACAGCAGCTTCCTAAGCTCGTTGCTCGGGTTTTCGCAGGACCACGCACTGGACCTTTATGACGAAACAGCTGGTCGTATTCGAAACAGCTTTGTCGACCCGCTCAGTCAGCTTTCGATCGTGGCTCACGGCACCGAAAGCCTTTACATCGCATTGGCAAATCCGAAATTTGTCGAAGCAAATCTGCCGCCAGCAATCACGGACTCAGAGCAACGGGCTCGCCGAGAGAGTATTCAGAAGTTTCGCACACTCCTTCGCGAGCAATACTGGAATAAGCAGATTTACAACTCACAGCACGCTCGCTCTGTGATCGTTGAAGTGGCACGGCACGCCAGTTCGACACTGAAAATCTCTCCGGCAGCCGTCGTTATGGAGTACGTCTTCGGAGGATGCAACGCTCTGGACGACTACAGCGGATTCCTGACCGCAGATCGATTGTCAGACCTCTACAGCAACATCGACGGCGAGTTCGTTGGGCTGGGCGTCGAGATGAAAGAAGAAAAAGATCTTGGCATGCTGCTGGTCAACGTCCTTCCGGAAAGCCCGGCTGAAATCGGTGGACTTCGCAAGGGTGACCGCATCACCTGGATTGACGGGAAGGACATCCGCAGCTCATCGATCGATGAGGCCGCCGCACTGATGCGAGGTCAGACGGGAAGCCGAGTCAAGTTGAGAATACATCGTCAGGCCGAGAACCGTGACTGGGAAGCTGTCCTGATTCGCCGAGCGGTTACCGTCAAAAGTATCCCGGTCGCCGAGATCGTCGATGATAACTACAGAATCGGTTACATCGAACTGGCTGGCTTTCAAAAGACGACCGCAGCAGAAATGGATGCAGCATTGGACAAGCTCAGTCGAAGCGGAATGAAGGCTCTGGTTCTGGATGTTCGAGGCAATCCCGGGGGGCTACTGACCGCAGCCGTCGCCGTGCTTGACCGATTTATCGACGAAGGCGTTCTTGTCTCAACCAAAGGTCGTTCAGGAGATCAGAACTGGACTTACCGGGCTCATCGTCAGGGCACGCTCGATATGCCGCTCGTTCTTCTGACGGACGGCGACAGTGCAAGTGCCAGCGAAATCGTCGCCGGGGCGATTCGCGACCACGGTCGGGGCACCATCGTTGGTCGAAAAACGTACGGCAAATGGTCCGTGCAGAGCATCTTCAACGTCGGTCGAGAAACTGGCCTCAGACTGACGACGGCCAAGTTCTACTCACCGGACGGTCTGAACCATAGCAAAGTCGGAGTCCAGCCAGACGTCCTTGTCGAACAACCGATTGAACACAACGTCGCGTGGCGAGGTAACAACGGTGAAAAGGAACGGGACATTGACCTTGAACGAGCACTTGAGATTCTGAAAAACAAGGTGGAGCGTTTTTAAGAATAATTCGCTTTGTGAAGGCTCAGTAACTTTCAGGAGCCCGGCTTCATCATCACGAAGCCGGGCTCTTTTCGTTTTGACATCGATCGCCAATGCTCAAACTCAAAACCGAAAGTGAAGTTAAATGGCAATGCTTCGTAAGGAAGAACAGTAAGTCGTCAGGCGATGATCTTGTGGATCACTTCGCCCGCCACGTCCGTCAGTCGGAAGCGACGACCGTTGTACTTGTAGGTCAGCTTTTCATGATCCAGGCCAAGCAGGTGCAGAATTGTGGCGTGCAGGTCGTTGAGGTGAACTTTGTCTTCGGCTGCTTTGAAACCGATTTCGTCTGACGACCCATAATCGATGCCGCCTTTGATTCCGCCGCCGGCCATCCACGCGCAGAAGCAGTGCGGGTTATGGTCTCGCCCCGGCTTCTTCCCGGTCTGGGCAATCGGCAGGCGACCAAACTCGCCGCACCAGACAACGAGAGTGTCTTTCAACAGGTCTCGTTGTGCGAGATCTGCCAGCAATCCGGCAACCGGCTGATCGGTCTCGCCAGCAAACTGACGATGATTGCCGTCAATGTCGGAGTGTCCGTCCCACGAACGCTGATTCTCCATGCCGCCCGAATAAATCTGTACGAACCGCACGCCGCGTTCGACCATTCGGCGAGCAACCAGACATTGTTTCGCAAAGTGGTCGCAACGGTCGTTGCCGATGCCGTAAAGATTCTGCACGGCCCTGGACTCTGTTCCGATGTCGAGAGCTTCCGGAGCGGACGACTGCATCCGATAAGCCAGCTCGAAACTTTCAATGCGCGCTGCAAGTTCATTTTCTGCTGAACGCTGTTCTCGATGGAGCGAGTTGAGCCGTTTGAGCAGATCGAGCTGTCGCCGTTGCGAGCTGTCAGTCATTGATGAGGGACGAATCAGATTGTCAATTGCCTGGCCTTGCGGCTTGAGATACGTCCCTTGATAGGTGCCCGGCAGGAAACCGGCGCTCCAGTTCGCCGCGTGCCCTTTCGGTAGCCCTCGGCCTTTGGGATCGCTCATCACCACAAAGCCCGGCAGGTTGTCACTCTCGCTGCCCAGCCCGTACGTCACCCACGAGCCGACGCACGGAAATCCCATTCGAGGTATCCCACAGTTCATTGCAAACAGGGCTGGCGAATGGTTGTTCGATTCGGTATGCCCTGACCGAATGAACGCCATCCTGTCGACATGCTTTCCCAGGTGCGGAAAGATTTCCGGCACCATCTTTCCGCATTCGCCTTGCGGAGTGAACTTGAACGGCGACTGCATCAGGCTGCCGACCGAGTTCTTGAAGAATCCTGTGGTGTTATCGAATCCCGCGTCGAATTCGTTAATCGACTTCCCGTTCCATTTGTCGAGAGCCGGACGGTGATTCCACGTGTCGACGTGACTTGGTCCGCCATTCACAAAGATCCAGATTACTCTCGTTGCTTTGGGAGCAAAGTGCGGTGCCTGCGGAGCCAGCGGGTTTAACGCTCGAGTCGCCAGTGGACCTGACGCGGCGTCCGCAGTTGTCAGCAGACGATCCTGCTGGAGGAGTCCGGTCAGGCCAAGCAGCCCGAAGCCAGCACCCGTTCGACCGAGCAGGCTGCGTCGATCGACCAAAGGTCTATCAACCAGTTCTTCGACATCCTGCTGTGAAAATTCTGTCATGATGGTGCCTCCAGAGCTGTTTCAGGACTGGTTTTCATACTGACTGGCCAGCACAAAACGCGAGCGAATGAGTAAATGAATATCGTAAGACGGTCCACTCAATCGCGATTCATGCTGGTATCAGACTGTCCTGAAGGCAAGCTTCGAAAACGCTTTAACCGGGCAGGTGGCAATCGTCAGGTGTCCTTGAAGCGGGCTGTCTGGAATCAGGGCATCGCCACCTGACGCGGCAGGAGCGAGGCTGGCACGACGGTCAGCGTTGTCTCAGCGATAACCGGGTGCCCGTTCCATTGCGCAGTCGCTCGAAACTTTAAGGTCACGAGATGATTGCCAAATCCGCCGTCGGGAGGTGATACAGCAAGCGTCGTCTGACTCTTCGAAGCATCGACGGTGGTGGTACTGGCTCGAAATGTCGATGAGGTCTCAGAATCATTGGCCAGTTCCAGTTGGATGGGACCTTCCAGTTCGCGGCTTCGAAGAATTTCAATCGGGTATTCGAACTTCGCCGTCGATGACAACTCGAGTTCCTTCAGCGGGCTGTCAATCTTCAGCAAGGCTCCGGTTGGTAGAAATCCGATGCGGGTGACAAGCTTGCTTGACGAGAAGCGAATGCGGCCTTTCGGATCGACGATTTTTGCGACACCGTTGACGACCATGCGCGAGGTTCTTGTCGTCTCCAGCCATTCCGGAAGAAACACGGGGTACAGAATGCGATCCTCGTCCGGCTTAACGACCATCTCCGGCCCGCGAATTCCCTGACGATGCCGCCCCTGTTTTGCTGCCATCTCGAGAACGATCTCGCCGGTGAATGACTCGTCCCGTTCGATCAGAACCGGAGCGGGGAACGTCGAGCCTCGCGGCCATTTGGTGACATCGTTCTTGCCCTCGGCGTCGATTTTGAACGGAGGCTTCATCGTAACAGCCAGAAGTATGGGCTCGGGCGAGTGGGCGATCGTTGCGTCGTCGATCGTCGCCGTGCCGATCAGCGTGAACATTCGAGCGATTGTGCCGGCATCGACAGTGGTGCTGACTTTCAGCTTCAGGTCGTTTTTCTTTTCCGGAATCGTGGGGGCTTCCGGAATGGTGACGCCGTCCGGCAGGCCATTGACGGCAATCGAAATGGGGCCGGTAAAGCCTCCAGTTCGCTCGGCTTTGATCGAGAGAACTCCCGAGCCATCAATCGGCACGGCAAAGAGTTCAGGAACGTTCAGCCGAAACCCCGGCTTTGCACGCTGAATGGCGAGTCGATAAACAGCCTGTCGATTCCCGCTGGCCCCCGAAGAATCACTGACATGCAGTTCAAAAATTCCGTCCTGCGGCACTGTGAACTCAATACTGGCATCCGTCGTGCCGGGGGCATCGTCGACCCGTTTCACTTCCGTTCCGTCTTCTTTGATAATGGCCAGCGAGACGTCGAGCGGTGATCCCAGACTTTCCGCCTGAACGTCGATCGTCCAGATATCGCCCTTCGTTCCCGAGAGGCGATAACGATCAATTCCGTATCGCTGTTCCAGGACCCCGGTGATGGCCGACGGGACGGTTAGTTCAACCGGCATCGTTGCCACCTGACCTTGCCTGCGGGCTTCGACTTGTTCCTGCAGATCGCTGAGTGGAATTTCGAACGACAACGACTGATCGCCATTCAGTCTGAGCTGACCACTGAACGACTTGGCAGCCGGATCTGTCGGCACGCTCAAAGTGCGATTCACCGATTCAAATTTCGCTGTGCCGGTCGCTAATCCAAATCCGAAAAACTCGACGTCCTGAACGGTGCCTCGTTGAACGGCTGCTGGAAATGTCGACAACAGTCGCGCGCCTGGCGTGAACGACAACCGATAAACGAACGATCGATTGCCGCGAAAGTCGGCGTCGTAGACTCTCGCGAAGTATTCCTGTCCGGCTTCAACGGTGAATGTAAACCGCTCGTCACGCGCAGCAGTGTCGGCGGCGTCAGCCACCAACCGTCCCGATGCGTCGCGGATTTCGACGATTGCTGTCAGAGGTGAGTCGATGCCGGCGGCGACAATCTCGCAGGTCACTGGTCCGGTTGCCGGAGCGGTGAATCGATACTCGTCGACCTCGGCGATCTTCAGAATCTGGCCGGAGACGGTGACGGGCAGCGACGTTAAGTGCTGCGGCTCCCGACGATCCCGTTGCTCGACAACTTCCAGAGCGGCGGAAACGACGAATTTTCCGGAGGCGGTGGCGCCGTTCGCGTTGGCAGCCTGCCAGCGATAAATGCCGGGCGAAAGGTCGGCTGGCAGTTTGAGTTTTGCAGGTGTTTCGCGCGGCATTGGAAATGGTCCGCGTCGAGCCTTCTTTCCGAACCAGTACGGAGGTTCGGGAACGATCACCGGGCCAGGAACGCCGGTCAGTTCGATCTGGATCCGCGAGTCCCGCGAGAACAATTCGATGTCGGGCGTCCAGTCGTAGCCGCCGAGTACGACGTCGATTGTTGTCCCCGCCTGCCCGCCGGGTGGGAACATGTAGCCGATCGCTGGTGCCTGCTGCGCGTCTGCTCGAAACGGAACGGCAAGCAGAATCAGCGAAACGACGAATAATCCTCGGCACTTGAAAAGCATAAATACACCAGCACAGTCGAATCGCAAAACCGAACACTCAAACGAGGGCGTCGATAAACTTTCCGCCATCGACCAGCGGAATGGGGCGGCCAAGTGGGCCAAGGTACGTTCGGTCTGGATCAATTCCCATCAGTGTGTGAATTGTCCGAAGCAGGTCGTTGACGCTGACAGGCTCTGTCGTCGGAGCCGCGGCGTGTTTATCCGTCGCGCCGATGATGTGTCCCGGCTTCACGCCGCCGCCAGCAAAGATGACGGTTTGAGCCATCGACCAGTGATCGCGGCCTGCCTGCGCGTTGACTCTTGGCGTGCGGCCCATTTCTCCCATCATGACGACCAGTGTTTCGTCGAGGAGACCTCGTTCTTCCAGATCCAGAACCAGCGCACTGAAGGCTCGGTCAGCGTACGGAATCAGGTCCGTCTGCAAACTTGGGAAACAGTTGAAATGCACATCCCAGCCGGGAGCGTCGACGCCGACAAATCGACACCCGCCTTCGACCAGCCGTCTGGCCAGCAGGGCACACTGTCCAATTTGTGTGCGACCGTAACGGTCTCGAACGTCGTCCGGTTCGGCGTGTATGTCGAACGCCTTTTTCGCCTCGAGAGACGTAATCAGACTCTGAGCCTTTTCGTAGTACGTTGACATTACTTTGGCGCGACCTTCGGCCCGACCTCGTTCCAGTCGCTCAATTCCTGCGAGAAGTTTTCGCCGCGTCGAGACTCGCTGACGGGACAGTCCGGAAATCGGTTGCAGGTCTCGCACTTCAAAGTCGGGCTGAGTCGGATCTGACTCGATCACGAACGGGGCATACTCGGCGCCATAAAATCCAGGGCCGCCGCCCTGCATCGGGTGAGGCAGGTTGATGTACGGCGGAAGTGCCCGACTCTGCCCCAACTCGCGGGCGATCACGGAACCGATCGACGGAAAGTAGTCATTGTTTGGGACCGGGTTGTCGCCATCGGCGAAGTTCGCTCGCCGTCCGGTCATCACGTAGTGGTAACCGGTCGAATGTCCGTTATCACGATGGCTGTGGCTGCGCAGGATCGTGTACTTGTCCGCGATCTTCGCACAGTGCGGAAGCTGATCGGTGATAAACGTGCCTGGTACGTTCGTCGCGATCGGCAGGAACGGTCCTCGGATCTCCAGTGGAGCTTCCGGTTTTGGATCCCACATGTCCTGGTGAGGCGGTCCTCCTTCCAGAAACAGGAACACGCAGGACTTTGCTTTGATCTCGCGACCGCTTCCCGCCTTTGCCTGAAGTTCGAGCAACGTCGGCAGGCTCAAGCCTCCGAGCAGACTCGTTGCCCCCAGACGCAGCGCATGGCGACGGTTGAAGCCGTCGCAGTTACCAACTGATGGTTTTCCGAGTTCCAGTCGCAACATGGGTTGCCTCGTTCTGCTCTTGAATTCGCCGAGCCTGATCCGTGAATTCAGTGATTAAAGATGAACTCTTTCGTGTTGAGCAGCGCCCAGAGAACGTCCTCGACCGCTGCCTGCCGCGACGCATCCGGGCCAGCGAAGACGCCGCGCATCAATCCCCGCTCTTCGTCATTCGGAAAACGTGCAAGCGTCGTTAGATACAGTTCGTCAATTATCTCGTCGTCAGTCAACTCAGAATTCGCCAGTCGACGAGCTGTGCCGTTTCGATGCTGAATCTTCTGCATGATCTCGGGCGAGTTCAGGAGGTGCAGTGCCTGAGAAATGCTGGGCTCGCCGCTGCGTTCGCATTCACAGACGGTCGCGCGAACCGGACGCCCGAAAATGCTGAAAAAGTATGACGGCATGCGGTTATCCCAAATCTGGATCGCTCGATAGCCGTCCGGCCAGCCGTTGAATTTCTCAGCGACACCGGTAGCCTGCGAGATCGCATCGAGCAGGGCCTCAGCGGGAATGGACTTATGCGCGGCGTGCGAAAAATTCTGCTGGTCGTCGCGGTTCGAGTCGTTCGATGCGGAGCTCAGTTGATAAACACCCGACTTCAGCAGCGTCCGGGTAAACGCCCGCATGTCGAACTGGACGTCGACCATGTGCTGAGACAGCGCTTTCATCAGCGGTTCGTTCGTCGCCGGATTCGTTTCACGAATATCGTCAACCGGTTCGACAAGTCCCCGTCCCAGATAGTGAGCCCAGATTCGGTTGGCGATGGCCTTCGAAAAGAATTCGTTGTCCGGCTGCGTCAACCAGTCGGCGAGCGCGACGCGGCGGTCGGACAGTTTGCTGACGTCGATAGCGGCTGCTCCGAGCGCCCGTGCGGCAACCGGCTTGCCCGTGCGAGGATGCGGCAGGTCATTCCCGCCAAGCGACACAATTGCTTCAGTGCCGTTCGGGAGTTTCTTTAGCTTGATTCCGGTGAAGAAACCGGCCAGTGCCGTGTAATCTTCCTGACTCCATCGTTCGGATGGGTGGTGATGGCACTGTGCGCACTCGATACGGACTCCCAGAAGCAACTGGCTGACCGCTCGGCTCATCTCGTCGGGCTTCTTCAGAATCCTGTAGAACGCTCCCGGCCCTTCCGCCGTTGTGCTGCCCTGAACGGTGAGCAGTTCGCGAGCCATCTGATCGAACGGAACATTCTGCTGGAAACTGTGTCTCAGCCAGCGTTGCATCGCGACGGTGCCCTGCGGGGTGACGATCAGCTGGTCCGCTCGCAGAATGTCGAGCCACTTCATCGTCCAGTAATCAACGTACTCGTTGCGGCTGAGCAGTTCGTCGATCAGAAGGTCGCGTTTGTCCGGCGAATCATCTGCAAGGTATTTTCGAGCTTCGTTCGACGTCGGCAGCGTGCCGATTGTGTCGAGGTAGACTCGCCGCAGAAATTCCGAATCGCTGGCAGGAACGCCGGCATTGATTCCCAGGCGAGCCAACTGATCCCAGACCAGCTTATCGATGAAGTTTGCTTCCGCCGGTCTTTCTAAAGTGACACCAGGTCGCGGCAGCGTGACTCGACACGAAGTCACATGCCCGAGATACCGAACAAGAATCGCCGCCTCGCCGGGGATGTCACTGGCCTGAATCTGTCCTTGCTGGTCGACGTCGGCGATGGCAACCGCGTTGGACTCGTACTCGGCCTCAACGGTCACGCAACGCCTTGATCCGGAACGATCCACAGCCGTAACTCGGAGCTGCTGCGTTCCGCCGGCCAGCAGAATCTGCTCACCAGGTTCGACTTCGATGCTGACGATCTGACCGGTCTCTGACTCCTCAGAATCAAGTCGGGCACCTTCGCGAATCCACCTCAGCACTCGGTCATATCGATAACTGCCGGTGTCAATCTTACGGCCGCCTCCGTGTGGCTTCTGCGATGTTCCTTTCAGAAGAAGCAGACTGTTTTCCGGTTGCGTAAGCGAAATGCGGCGGCCTTTTCCGTCTTTTATCAACGCCGCGTAATCGCTGGCGGCGTCGAACCCGAAGATGCTCAGTTTAAAACCGTTCTGACCTTCTGCCTTGCCGTGGCAGCCTCCCGAGTTGCAGCGAGCCTTGGTCAGGATCGGAATGATTTCATTTCGAAACGAGACCGGATCGGGATTCTCCTGCTTCACGACTTCGACAGGAACCCTCACGGTTTCGTCGCCGAGTGTCACCGCAATTTCTGTTTGCCCTTCGGAGCGAGGTCGGACAAGTGCTCCGTCAGGGACCGCAGCGACAGCTTCATCTGCGACAGTCAGCTGAACTTGGCTGGTGACATCGCGCCGGCCAGCTGCGGTTACGACCGAAACAATCAACTGCTGAGACGCTTCCGGGCTGTCCAGAACGATCGTCGTGGGACTGACAATCAGTTCGGCCGCGACGTCGGTTCTCGCGACTGTCACGAAAGAAAGCATCAGCCAGCACACCAGCCACGTTTGTGAACGAGACGACGACTGGCTACGAGTTGAAGTTCGACGAGGATGCATCAGGCAACCCTGCGTACGCGGGAGGAATTTCGTGGGGAAACGATGGCAGGAATAAGCCTTCTACTTTGACCGGAATCGCCGGGTACGACAACGTCGGCTCCAATAATCAGCTGTCTGCCACCGTCGAAAAGATTATCGTCTGCCGTATGGCAGAGCCCCAACAGAAACAATGGTTCTTTTATCTCGCACGATGTGCCGACGGTTCGCTGTACTCGGGCATCGCCGTCGACCCGGTCAAACGGATGGACGTTCACAATGCAGGAAAAGGGGCACGCTACACGCGCAGCCGGCTTCCGGTCGTGATGGTCTATTCAGAGCCGCTGCCAGATCAGTCGTCTGCATTAAAACGCGAGGCCCTCGTCCGGAAGTGGAGTCGCCAGAAAAAGGAAGCCCTGATCGCCAGCACGCTGAGCGGCGAAGCCTGATCAGTGATCTGTGCGTAAAACAGAAGTTGCTAAGGCGAAATTGACCACCGACCAACCAGCAGCGGAAGACGCTTTCCGTCGCGCGAACAATGCGTCATCCTGCGCGATCTAATGTCTGACCAATTCTTACCTCAGATGTCATTTGCCTGTCCTGATTCCGTACTTCACCTGCTAAGTTTCGCCGAGCCGCACCATGATCTTTGTTCTCGATAATTACGACTCGTTTACTTACAACCTGGTCCAGCGACTGGGTGAGATCGATTCGTCGCTCGATATTCAGGTCGCACGAAATGACCAGATTACGCTGAAAGAAATCGCGGACCTCTCTCCCGAGCGGATCATCATTTCACCGGGCCCGTGTACGCCTAATGAAGCCGGTCTTTCGCGAGCGGTCATTGAGGAATTCGGTCCGAAGGTTCCAGTCCTCGGTGTTTGCCTGGGGCATCAATGCATCGCCGAGGTCTACGGTGCAAAAGTCATCCGCCACGAACGACTGATGCACGGCAAGGTTTCCCCGATCCTGCACGACGGGCGCGGCGTTTTCGCCGGGATCGAGTCTCCCTGCCAGGCCACTCGATATCACAGCCTGATCGCGCCGGAAGACTCACTGCCCGACTGCCTGGAAGTTACCGCCTGGACCGAGTGGGAAGGTCACCCTCGCGAAATCATGGGCCTCCGCCACCGCAAGTTCTGCGTGCACGGAGTCCAGTTTCACCCGGAAAGCTATCTCACCGCTGACCAGGGAATTCAGATGCTGCGAAACTTCCTGGCGTTCTAAATCGCTCAACTGTCAACAGGTGACCGACCCGGACGCAAAGCCGCAGAGATTTGCAAAGCTATTCTGTGGCTCAGATCCTTTGCGGGCCTCTGCGACGTTGCGTTATACCGCTTTTGAACTCGGCTCAGTCCAGCTTGCCACTGACATGGCTGATCGACGGGAATCCGTGTTGCTCGCGGTGATAGCCTGAGTCGTAAAACTGGGTGCTCTTAAACCATTCCAGGCGACCGTCGAGTGATTTGTCGCGGACCTGATTCTGCAGGCCGACCATTTCGTCACCGGTCATCTGCTGAAAGTTGCGGGCGATCTCCAGATCCTGCTGTAAATTTTCCGGCGACTGAATGCCGGAAACCAGTGTGCTGATCGGCAGCGACATCGCATACGCGCGGCATTGATACGGAGTGAGTCCCGCGTCGGTGATCAGTTGCCCTTCGCCGCCGAGACTCTTCATGCCGATGCACCCAATGCCCCGCTCATTGAGGATTGGCAGGATCTCTTTCTGAAAGCTTCGATAGTGAGCGTCCAGGACGTTGGTCGGCATTTGAACGGTGTCCCACTCGAAGTCCTGGCTCAACATCTTCCTGAAGATGTCCGGGTGTTTGTGCCCGGTGAAACCAATCAACCGAACCTTCCCAGCCTTGCGAGCTGCCTCGGCAGCAGCGAGTGCTCCATCGACGGCGCAGATCCAGTCGGGATCGTTGTCGTAAATCACTTCGTGAAACTGCCACACGTCGATGACGTCGGTCTTCAGCCGCTGTAGGCTGGTTTCGAGTTGTTCGGTGGCAGTTTTCCGGTCTCGCGCACAGACCTTGGTCATCAGAGTCACTTTGTCACGACGTCCGCCTTCCAGTGCAATGCCCATCCGACGTTCGGATTCGCCGCCGTGGTACTCCCACGCGTTATCGAAGAATGAAATCCCGGAGTCGACCGCTTCGTGAACCAGCCGGACCGAGTCCGCTTCGGCGAGATGTTTGCGACAGAAATGTCCGCCACCGAAGCCCAGAATCGACACTTTGATGTCGCTTCGTCCAAGGTTTCGAATCGGGATGCCAGCGGCGTTTCGTTCGAGCAAGTCTGACATGGGTGTTCCTTCCAGTCGTCATTCTTTGATGTCGCGGTGTGGTCCGTCACGCGATTCATTCACGAGCGGAAAGCTATCCTGTTGCCGGCCGCGGTCTCAACCGGATGGTCTGTTTTGGATTCCGATGCTGCAAAATCCCAATCAAAACGGCACTGAGCGGTGCCAGTTACCGCGGGGAATACACATTTTCTTTTTGAATCCTTGAGTTTGCGGCGTCACAAATCTGCGTTAATCCTGTACTGATCGGTAAGTCTCCATTTGCAAGTCATTCAACAATCAGGCTTGCTGACGCCAGTTCCGCCGGAAATCAGCCACCATGAATCAGCTTCGAACATGCCCCGAGTGTGGAACGACAATCACCGAGACTTCGGAAGCGGAACTTTGCCCCGGTTGTCTGCTCAAAATGGCGACGAACGATTCGGTCGTCGATCCCGATTTCGAACAGACACAAATTACGCCAGGAAAAAAGAAGCAGCGATTTGACGCTCCGGAAGCCGACGAACTGAATGCTCTGTTTCCGAATCTGGAGATTCTTGAACTGATCGGTCGTGGTGGAATGGGGGCCGTCTACAAAGCTCGTCAGCCAGACCTCGACCGGTTTGTCGCTGTGAAGATTCTGCCTCGCGAGATTCAGGGGGATCCCGGATTCGGCGATCGTTTCCTGAGAGAAGCACGCACTCTGGCAAAGCTCAATCATCCAAACATTGTCGCCGTTTACGACTTTGGTCAGATTGAGGAACTCTTCTACTTCGTCATGGAATTCGTCGACGGAGTCACTCTTCGAGATACGATTACCGCTGGCAGTGTGGCTCCGGAAGAAGCTCTCCGAATTATCCCCGACCTGTGTGACGCGCTGCAGTTCGCTCACGAAGAAGGCGTCGTTCATCGCGACATCAAACCGGAAAACATCCTCCTGGACAAACGGGGAAGAGTGAAGATTGCTGACTTCGGTCTCGCCAAACTGCTGAAAGGCGACGGCGACGATGATGAGCACCTGACCGGCACTCACCAGGTGATGGGCACTTTGAAATACATGGCGCCCGAGCAGATGGCAACGTCACGGAACGTCGATCACCGTGCAGACATCTATTCACTGGGTGTCGTCTTTTACGAACTTCTAACGGGCGATCTACCCGTCGGCTGGTTTGCTCCGCCGTCAAAAAAAGTGGCCGTCGACGTGCGCCTCGACGAAGTCGTGCTGCGGACTCTGGAAGCTGAACCTTCCAGACGTTATCAGCACGCCAGCGAGGTCAAGTCGGCTGTCAAGCAGTTGTCGTCTGAATCGATCGTCCCGCTCGTCGCACCGCCGACCGTGGGGGGGCAGGGCGGCATCCGCATCCATAAACTGTTGGACAACACCGAGACAAAATACCGCACACGCCATCACCTCGTACTGATCGCATCGTTGATGCTGATACCGATCTCATTCCCCATCTTCCGTGAAAATTTCCTTCTGGGGCTCGCGACCCTGGCAACCTCGCTCGCGCTGTTCATTCGGGCTGTCAGAATCAAGAAGCACCTGGTCTGGGAAACCACTTACAAAGGCCACACGATCAGGCTCGACTGCAGCAGCATGTTTGCCGAGCAAATTTACCTTGATGATGGACTGGTTCAACGAGGCGGCTTCGGATCAAAGATGGAATTCCGCACGAAAATCAAAGCGGGAGATGGTCTGGGCGATGAAATTATTATCTGGTTCGATGCTCAATTCAGATACTGCCGCTGCCGGATCGACGTCGAAGAGCAGATGTAGCGAAACGAGCGATGAGTCAACGTCAGGGCAGAAACGTGGCTTTCTGGCAAAAGCTGGGACACGTCCGAGCCTGCGTCACTCGGGAGTGCAGACGCTGGTGCCTGAGAGCTTGTTTTAACGGTTCGGAAGCAGCTTTCGAAACACTGTCAGGATTGCCGGCAGCGTCACCAGCGAGACAAACAGGCAGCTGCCGACTCCAATGACGAGGACCAGACCGACGCTGTAGAGGCCTCGGTGAGCTGCGATCATCATGCTGCCGAAGCCGATCATCGACGTCAGCGAGGTCAGCACGATTGCGTTCATCGTGCTGGGTGATAGTCGGTAGCCGTCATGTTGAGAGTGGAAGTCGTGCAGAACGTGGACGCCGTCGTCGACTCCAATGCCCAGAATCAATGGCAGCAGAATCAGATTCGCGGGGTTAAAGCTGAGACCCAGTATCGACAGGGCTCCATACGAAAGCAGACCGCCCAATAGTGGCGGAACGAGAGCAAGGATTGTGAAGACGACGCTGCGAAAATTCAGCACCGCCGAAATGGACATCATCAGCGACATGAACGACCCAAGTAGAATCCACCAGTCGACGTTGCCAGTTCTCGAATACTGAGCAGCGGCGACGCAGCCAGTGATGATGATCGACGGGAGCAGTGTCCTGAGTGCTCCGTCTGGTCCCAGGAAGTTGATCAGCAGGACGATCGTGATGACGACAATCGCGTAAACCGCCGCGTGCTGATAACTCTGCATGATCTGTTGCGATGCTTCGTAGTTCTGCAGCGGCGTGCCGGTCACTTCGGGGTCGACCGTTCGCACATCGTTCACGAATGCTCGCAGCGGGTCGATGTCCCAGATCGGCTTCTTCGGGTAAATCTGCAACAGCCAACGACCGTCGCTGCTGACAAATCTCGACGCCAATGGCGCGGGGAGATCTTTGACGGTGACCGGTTCCGGATCAGCGGACCCGGCCAGCAAAGTCATCTGAGTCAGCAACGATGCCGTCAGTCGCTGTTGATACTCGGAGAGTACGATCAACTGGTCTTCCAGTTCCAACAGATCCAGTGCATCCAGAAGTCGGTCAATTGAGGCGGCCGCTGATTCTGCCTGGGGATGGTCCAGGTCATTGAGGCGGGTCAGCAGTTGTTCGAGCATGCGACCAACAAGGTTCGGGTTGATCACCGGTGGCGGTGGCATTTCCAGCGGCAGTCGGCTCAGCTGCGCGTTGAAGCCCTGAATTAACAACTCAGTCTGTTCGGGAGGAAACTCTGGAAGTCTCGTCGCCAGTTCTTCGACATGGTCCACCGACGAAAGTTTTTCGAAGCGGGCCTTGAGTTGTCGAGCGTCGCTGGCGGATTTTGCGACGGAAACAGCAAAGAGCAGCGAGCCTTTTCCTGAACGATCTGAGGCGTTGCTGGCGTTGAAAATTCGTCGCTGGATTTCGACGGACTCCAGCCCGTCGGCCTGCAGATTCAGCAGGTTGTAATCGTAGGCGACACCCGATTGCAGGCGACCGTCGCGGAGAACGATTCCCCGGCTGCCGACCATAAAGATTGCGATCAGCGACAGCAGCGCTACCGATCCAGGAAATCGATGGATCATCGATCTGAATGCGGCCCCCTGAAACGGAGTTGGCAATGCCTGATGTTCCAATCCACGATCGGCGACGACCACCAGAGCAGGCAGGACGAGAAACGTCGCGGCAGTGCAGATCAGCACTCCGCTGCCAGCGATCAGGCCAAGTTCGGCAACCCCCAGAAACTCGGTGAACGACGCACAGTAAAACGCCAGCGACGTTGTGACTGCTGCGGTGACGATGCCGACACCGACCCCTGCTGAACTGTCCGATAAAGCAGCACCAAGACCTTCGCCGTGATGCCGAAGTTCGAGATACCTTGCGAGGTAGTGAATCGCAAAATCGATGCCCAGGCCGATCAGAATCGCGGCGAAGGAAACAGACAGAATGTTGAGATGCCCGATCGCTACCGTTGTAAAACCGAATGTCCAGCTCATTCCCACCGCCAGCATGACCATAGCCAGCAGAGGATGCTTCCAGCCTCGAAAACCGACCAGCAGGAAAATGCCGACAATCACAAACGAAAGGATCGACGCTCGAATCATGTCACTCTGCGAGCGACGCATTTCATCGTTTTCAAGCACTGGTATCCCGGTCAGGCCGACGTTGACTTCCGGGTGCCGGGATCGAATATCGGAGATCAGTTGACGGAGTCGATCAATCGATCTCGTCGCACCGTTGAAATCTCCTTCCCGCTGAATCGGCCTCGCTTTGAGGAACCCGATCGTGCCGGACTCACTCAACAGGTAAACGACATCGCCACTTTCGCGTTGAAGTTCCGGATCGACCGACACGACCTGCGGCCACGGGCTGATGAATTTGTTCTGAGTCACAAAGAAGTCGATGCTCGACGCCAGCCGCTCCGTCTGAGTGACGCTGTCAGCCAGCTTCTGTTCGATGTTTGTGATCTCCGTCGGAGTCAACGGCACATCGTCGTCAGCAGCTGAATCTGAAACCGGCGCCAGCTTTTTGATCAGGCCGTCAATTCGAATCAGCATGGACGTGGCCAGCAGATCCAGACGAAGTCGATTCCAGCCGCCGTTCAGGATCGGTCGGAATTCTTCAAGATGCCGCAGACCCTGCTCAAGCTGAGCCGGGCTCAGGTACTGCAGCCCTTTGCGTTTCAGACTGCCGGTTTCGACTTTGAAGAGTACCTGGTCAAACAGCTCCGGTTCGGCATTAAGTTGACCTCCGAGGTCTTCCAGCAGAGCCTTGATCGCGTCCGGATTCTTGCCCTCGACGACGACTACAAGGTCGGAGCTGTCGCCGAACGATTCCGTAAAGCTGGTCCATCGGCGGTGGAAGTCAGCGGTTGGATCAATCAAATCCGAACGCTGCGTACGAAACTCGATGAACACGACAGTAGTCAGAACGGCAGCGATCGCTGACAGCGCGGTCACGGCCAGAGTGAGAAGGGGACGCGAACAAGCAGCTTCGGTAATTGCGCGCAGCGGCTTACTGAGATGAAACGGGCGAGCGTTGTCGGTCCGTTCTTGCTGCATGCATCTATTCGTGTCTGGTCAGGGCCGGAGCCGAAGATTCTGGTATGTCGATGAGCTTGCTGCTGAGTGGTCAGCGACGCTCAGGAAAACAATCCGCTGACAGATTCCGCGCGATGAATTCTGCGAATTGCTTCGCCCAGCAACGGAGCGATGGAGATCACTCGGAGGTTATCGAAGCGACGATCGGGAGCGAGTGGCAGGGTGTTGGTCACGACAACTTCGGTGATCGGAGCGTTGCTCAGTTTTTCAATGGCCGGGCCGCAGAAAACAGGATGAGTCGCGCTCACGTAGATTTTTCTGGCTCCGAGATCTCTGGCCACCTGCGCCGCTCCGCAGATCGAACCGCCGGTCGAGATCATATCGTCGAACAGCAGCGCGACTTTGCCTTCGATCGTATCGCCGATGATATTGGCCTGTTTTGTTTCTGTGGCACTGGCCCGACGCTTGTCAACGATGGCAAACTGACCGCCGAGATTCTTAACGTGTTTGAGCGACCGCTTGATACTGCCTGCGTCCGGGCTGACGATGACCAGATCTTCCGGAGGGATTGCCAGCGACAGAAAGTACTCATCAATTGTCCCCGCCGCATAAAGATGGTCGACCGGCACATCAAAGAAACCCTGAATCTGTGCAGCATGCAGATCGATTGTCACGACACGGTCCGCACCGGCTTTCGTAATCAGATTGGCAACCAGCTTTGCCGTGATAGGAACTCGGCCCGAGTCCTTCCGGTCCTGCCGGGCATATCCGTAGTAGGGGATGACAGCTGTAATCCGCTCGGCGCTCGCTCTTGCGCAGGCGTCGATCATGATCAGCAGTTCGATCAGATTTTTGTCGACCGGTGGCCCGGTCGGCTGAATCAGAAATACGTCGCGACCTCGGATATTCTCGTCCAGTTTGCAACTGATTTCTCCGTCGGGAAAATCCGCTAACTGAACATCCCCCAGCTCGAGGCCGAGGTGCTGTGCGATTTCCAGGGCGAGTTCGCGATGGGCGCGACCGCTGAGCAAAACAAGTCGATCGTACATGTTGAATCCGTAACTACCGCAAATTGATGAGTTCGGGCATGTTGGCAAGGTAGACATGCTCGATGCAATTCAAACGAGCCCTGGAAACCGCGAAAGAGCAAGTTCCCGGACATCGGTGGCGTTTATGGCTTAAAACTCACAGCCGATCGCGACTTCGTAACCGGAAGGTTTGGTGGCCTGAGTGGTGAGCCAAATCAAACTGATCGTTGCCATCGGCAAATTCTGACAACTAGAGTTGAGCGTCCGTTGATTGATGAGCCGATCGTGATCGCCGAGGTTTATGTCAGAAAACGGTTCAACGTCGCCCGGTCGATCCCACCGGTTGGCGCAATAGTTGAGACTTTCACAGTCATGACTGCCGTGCTGACAAGTTGCAACAAAATGGCTGCACCTGACTGATGGATCAGTTGTCATGAGCCGGGAATGCCGTGAGCTGAGTTGGACACCGCAGACTTTGACAAATGAATTGCAACGGGTGTGGCCAGTAGCTAGCGTGAAGGCCGATTACAGAAGATAGACGCGAGTACGAATGCAGTAAGGTTTGCAAAGATCGAAACACCTCGGTATTTCGTAGCGGGCGACCAGGCTGCCTGGAAGTTTTCGTATCAAACGCCGTAAAGGAAGAAGTCAGACCAGATCAACAGATTCTGGTCGGATGGAGTTCTCCCTGATGCCCTTGGGCAAATCCGCAGCTCTCACACAAGACTGACGTTATGACAACCGAAACCCAGGTTGCCGATGGCATGGAGCCCACCCCGGAACCTCGACTCGAAATCAGTGGGTCACGACAGATTACAAACTGGATGGCCGACCAGAAGGTCAGCCTCGGGTTTACAACATATCAGACCGGCAAGGTGTTTCTCATTGGTCTGAAGCCAGAGGACAAGCTGTCGGTATTCGAACGCACGTTCAATAGATGCATGGGACTCTGCTCAGACAACAACGGGCAGACTCTCTGGATGAGTTCGCTCTTCCAGCTCTGGCGATTTGAAAATGCACTCGAACCTGGGCAGACAGCTGACGGGTATGACAGACTATACGTGCCTCAGATCGGGTATACTACGGGCGACATTGATGTTCACGACGTGGCCGTTGACTCGAACGGTCGAGTCGTGTTTGTAAACACACTTTTTGGCTGCCTGTCTACGAAGAGCGACACTCACAGCTTTCGACCGCTGTGGAAACCGCCGTTTATCAGTCGACTTGCTGCCGAAGATCGCTGCCATTTGAACGGGATGGCCATGAAGGATGGTCGTCCCAAATGGGTATCAGCGGTCAGTCAGTCAGACGTCAATGACGGATGGAGAGATCGGCGGCGCGATGGCGGGTGCATCATTGACGTTGAGACGAACGAAATCGTCGTCGAAGGATTGTCGATGCCGCATTCGCCACGGTGGTATCGAGACAAACTTTGGGTGCTGGATTCCGGAAACGGTTTCTTCGGGTACATTGATTTTGAGAAGCGAAAATTTGAGCCGGTAACTTTCTGCCCCGGCTATCAGCGGGGGATGGCGTTTACTGGAGACTATGCCATTGTCGGCCTGTCGCGGCCTCGGCATAACAAGACATTTTCCGGTTTGGCACTTGATGAAGAGTTGAAGAACCGAGATGCCGATGCCAGATGCGGAATTCAGATCATCGATCTGCGTTCCGGAGACATCGTTCACTGGTTGAGGATCGAAGGAATCGTTGAAGAGCTGTACGATGTTATCGCGTTACCCGGAGTTGTCCGGCCAATGATGATCGGATTCAAAACGGACGAGATTCGAAGAACACTTTCGATTGGTCCGGACGAAGAACTGTGAGTAGGACCAGGCATGCAGCGTCGCCGGTAGTCCAGCGAAAACTGATTGCCAGCGGCGCGTTTGACTTAGGGAATGTCCACTGCTGGAGACGGGGTCGGCAATGAGTGCCGGGGAAGTTTTGAGTGAACGCTCAAGTCGCATGAGGTACTTGAGTGGCTGCCAGAGCTGTTTAACATCGATGTTGCAGCTCCTTTCCGCACGGATGCTCAGTTGAGATAAAGCGGTTCTGAATCACCGGATGTGTATCGAGTTTCAGAGCAGTTTACCGCTCGATCTCGATGCTTTTCGTCGGATTTGTCCCGAGTAAGAGATTCGGGAACCATCCGGTAAAACAACCGTCCAAACCGATTCGGACTAAATGACAATCCGCAACTGCCTGAAACTGTGTCTGTGCAATCTGTGTGTAAATGTTTTCTGGGTTGCAATTTGAGTCGCTGATAAAAGCCATTGAAAGCCATTGAACTGAATCAGAATCCTGGGATGGATTGAGCAGAAGCTGTTCAGTCGACGCCCGGAGTCCAATATTTGATTTTCCAGGCCGCGAGATTTTGCATCCTGGGTGTGTGTCGTTTGGAGCTACGAACCATGCTGCTGACCGATTGGCTGAAGTGTCTCTCTGGTACCCGCTCGAAATTCTGTGCGCCACCCCGCATCATTCGCCGCCAGCGAGCACGAGCCGCCGGTGTTGCGGAAGTGTCGAGCCAGCCGGAAACTCTTGAAAATCGAACCCTGCTCAGCGCCGCCAACATTCTCTTAACTGATGTTTCAGGCGCGGTCGGGTTTCAAATCACTGGAGCATCTCCAGGAGGCACAAATTTCGGCAGTTCGATCAAGCCAGCTGGCGATGTCAATGGCGATGGTTTTGAAGACGTGATCGTTGGAGCCTATTACGAGAACGTCAACGCGGGGGCGGCGTACATTCTTTTTGGAAAGTCTGACGGTTTCAGCCCCCCACCAAATCTTGACGATCTCAAGGCAACAGACGGCTTCGTAATTCGCGGAGTCAATGGCGGAATTCCCGGACCGGCCGATTACGCCGGAACCGCAGTCTCTGGTGCAGGGGACGTGAATGGCGACGGATTTGATGACATCCTTGTTGCCACTGCTCGGTACTCCGCAACGGCCGACGGCGCCGCGGGGTACGTTGTTTTCGGAAAAGCAAACAACACCGAAGTCAATTTGAGCAGTATTGATGCCGGTGCCAGTGACTCGCTCGGCTTTCGTCTGACGGGGTTTGGCAGCACGCCAGACTTCAATGCTGCTAACGCTGCCGCAACTGGCGGAGATCTCAATGGCGACGGGTTTGATGATATTGTTTTTGGTGGACCAAGAACGAATGTTGGAGCTTCCTATGGCGTCGGCGCAGCCTATGTGGTCTTCGGTAAGGAAAACGGGTTTGCCAATCTCAATATTTCGGATCTGAATGGTACAAACGGCTTTCGGTTTACGGATACCCAGGCCGTTGGTGATGCCAGCAACCAGGCTTATATCGGTTCGTCAGTCAGCATTGGCGGAGACATCAACGGCGACGGGTTGGACGACCTGATCGTCGGTGCCCCGAAGTTCGACTATGGAGCATACAATGGCAGGGTCTTTGTTGTTTTTGGCAGGACCAGTTTCAGTGCTACCGTCGAAGTGAATTCACTGAATGGAACGACCGGTTTCACCGCAACTGGCGTGCTGAACGAAAAGGCGGCCACGGGTGCAGCTGTCAGCAGCGGCGGTGATGTCAACGGAGACGGAATTGATGACTTTGTCGTGGGGGCTCCCGGCAGCGACGACTACGCCCACGTGGCGGGGCGTGTCTATGTCGTCTTCGGAAAGACGAACATTGGATCTTCCGGTTCTCTAAACCTCACTCAGATAGCCGGATCAAGCGGGTTTATTCTGAATGGAGCAGCGAATTACGACGTCGCCGGGACATCCGTCGACATTACCGGCGACATCAACGGCGACGGGTTTGATGATGTCGTGATCGGGGCTCCGACGATTAGTTCCGAATCAACGGCACCTGGAGCAAACAACGGGCAGGCTTATGTCGTTTTCGGCAGGTCCAATGTATCGACCACCGCGCCGAGCAATCTCAGCAGCCTGAATGGCATCACAGGGTTCAGGCTGAGTGGCTCTGCCAGCTACCATGCTGGACAGCGAGTCACATCCGGGGTCGATCTCAATGGTGACGGTTTTGATGAAATTTTCATCGGCGAACCGTATTCGACCCGTGGAAGGGTCACGGTCTTCTTCGGGACTGATTTTGGGCTTAATAATGGAGTTGGCGGTGATGGCGAACTCGGCAATGGTCTGCAAAAGATCGGCGATTCGACGGCGGAAACTCTGACAGCCGATGCGGGCAGCACCGCTGCTGACATTCTCGTTGGTGGAGGCGGCAACGACACCCTGATCTCGGATGGTGGCTCCGACGTTCTGATTGGTGGTTCCGGCGACGATGTCCTCACGGCGAACCTGGCAAATTTCTCAAATCCAAACGTACCACGATTTGACGGCGGCACGGGAGTCGACACTCTGACGGGCGATGCGTCGTTCAGCGGCGCATCGATCAACCTGACAGAAATCCCTGGCAACAGAATCAACGATATCGAAGTCATTGATCTGGAAGACTCAGCGACTCAGACGTTGACGCTCAACCTGGCAACAGTTCTCGCCATCACCGGAGCCGGCCCCACCACCGCCAGCTCTTCACCGTTCGCGACAAACGACGCTCACACTCTAGTTATTCTGAGAGACGCTGACGACACGATCAACATCGGCACAGGCTGGACTCAGGGGGCCAACCAGACGATCGACGGTGAAACCTTCGAGGTGTTCACTCAGGCTGGAGCGACGGTCAAAATTCAGTCCGCCATAGCTGTCAATGGAGACGTCAATGGTGACAATGTTTATGACTTCAATGACGGGATTCTGATCGCGCTCGTCAAAGCTTTCTTCCCGAATTCCAGTATCGAGGCGAACCAGGGTGGCACCTCACTGTCGGCTGCCACGATCAAAGCCAACGTCAACGCTCTAAACGGAGAATCAATTTTTGATGTTAATGAAGACTCAATTTTTGATTTCAATGATGGGATCCTGATCGCACTCGTTAAGGCTTTTTTTCCAAATTCCAGTATCGAAGCAAATCAGGGTGGTACATCCCTGACAGCCACTGCCATTAAAGCAAACGTCAATGCGATTCCGTCACCTCCCTCGGGACGACTCGCGCCACCCCTGCGGTTAGCAGAAGAAGCTTCAGAATCGGCAGTACCAGAAACTCCGTCGTTTTTGCCACCTGCCCCTGCCGCTTTGCTGGTCATTGACGAAAGTTCCGCTTCTGAGGCCGCAGGAACTGACGATCCAAAGGGAACAACTCAAACTCAGCGGGACAGTGGCTCTGGAGCAAACGTGGATCAAGCATTCATTACAGACCAGATTGACGTCTCGTTAAATTTGTTGTTGTAGCTGTGCGTTTTATCGTTTTAGAGGTTGTGTCGAGTTCAGCACTACCCGCACCCCAGTCGAGTTCAGCACTACCCGCACCCCAGCTTACCCTGTTGCCGGCGTCAGATACTCATAAATACGACCTGCCATTCACGTGGGCACGGGTTCGTTCTCCCAAATCGCACATAGAGCCCCTTCTTTTGAACGAGGCAGAACTGTCATGTTGCTAAATCTTTTTCGAACATACCTAACAAATGTTTATGGCAACGTCGTGTCGAAATCACGTCGAACGCGTCACCGATCTCCACAGAGAACATTGACGCGAGGGCTTCATCAACGAATGGAGCGTCTCGAAGATCGTACGTTGCTGGCAGCTCAGCTAGTGACTGCCGGTCCCACAACGACGCTAACCGTCGGGGCTGGTCAGGAGATTACAATTCCTGTTACCTACCAGACGTTCGATGGGACAGCAGCAGCCCTGGGCAGTCCGGCAGCGTTGCAGGCTTCAATCCTGTTCAATCTCACAATGCATTACGACTCCAGTGAGCTGACATTCGTACGGTTTGAGAATGCGAAGACGGATAACGGCCACCAGGGAGTTGTTGACGATTTGGAATCAACTGTCACTCCCGATGCTGACTCAAACACGGATCGTGTTGTTCAAACGTCGTTCTTTAACTTCGGCTCGGCGTTTCCTGTCCCTGCTACCGACGCCGAACTGAAGCTATTCGATGCCGTGTTTACCGTTAGCGCTGGTTTCTCGGCATCCACTCAGTTGAACTTCGTCAGGCAGGCAACGGGGGGAGTTGTCGGTGGCGGTTCATTTGAATTTGTCGGACAGGGAATCACTCTCAATCCGGCACCGTCGGTCAGCATCGCCGGAACTACAGATGGTGTTGAAGGTTCGGCTAACGGGCTGTTTACTGTGACACAGTCTGCGACGACCGGGACAAATACTGTGGTCAATTTTTCAGTCGCGGGAACGGCTGATGACGTGACTGACTTTAACATCGCGACTGCCGGCAACGTCACTTACGACGCAGGGACAAACACCGGCACAATTACAATTCCTTCCGGGATGACCTCAGCCACGATTCCGATCGTCGTACTCGATGGAAACACCACGGTTGAGGCAACTGAAGCCGTCAGCATTACTCTGACCGGGATCAGCAGCGGCGACGCTGTGCTTGGCGGAGGGACAACGGATTCGATCGACATTACGGACAATGATACGGCAACTTTCACTGTTGACGATGTAACGGTCGACGAAGCAACTGGAAACGCGACGTTCACTGTTTCATTGAACAACCCGATTGACACCGCTGTGAGCATTGATGTCAGCTATGGCGGCGGCACCGCGGCGGGCGGTGGCACGGACTACGACTCGGCTACCGATGTGGCGATGTTTACCGCCAACTCGACTACGGCTCAAACTGTAACTGTCGCGATCACCAATGACGATCTGGTCGAGCTGACAGAAACTTTCACGGTCTCGCTGGCGGTCAATTCGGGAACTGTACTCGGCACGCGAAGTGTCATCGTGACCGACCAGGGCACAGGAACGATCACCGACAACGATACGGCTACCTTTACCATCGGCGATATATCGATTGGCGAAGGCGGCACCACGGCGACGTTCACGGTTTCACTGGATAAGGCAATCGACACCGCCGCGACGATTGATGTCAGCTACGGTGGTGGCACAGCCACTGGCGGTGGCACCGACTACGATTCCACCACAGACCAGGTGATGTACTCAGCAAATACGACGGGAGACCGTACGGTCACCGTCGCAATTAACAATGACAATATTGTCGAACTGGCCGAAACTTTCATTGCTTCGCTTTCCGTCAACGGCAGCCTTGGTGCTCGTAGTGTGGACGTGACCGACCAGGCAACCGGCACGATCAATGATAACGACACGGCGACGTTCACGATTGAGGATGTCAGCGTCAACGAAGGTGATGGAACAGCCACATTCACAGTGTCGCTGAGCAACCCAATCGACATTGCAGCCTCGATCGACGTGAACTACTCCGGCACTTCAGCGACCGGTGGCGGCACCGATTTTGACTCTGCCACAGACACTGTCACGTTTAACAGTGGGACAAATGCTGACCAGACAGTGACCGTTGCGATCAATGATGACGACATTGTTGAAGCCACAGAAAGCTTTGCCGCAACACTGGCTGTGAATGCCGGAACCGTTCTTGGGGCACGAAGCTTCAACGTCACTGACGCGGCCACAGGCAGCATTACTGACAACGACACGGCGACATTCACGATCGCTGACGCTACGGCCAGCGAAGAAGACGGCACGATGACGTTCACCATCGCGCTTGATAAAGCCATCGATACTGCCATTACTCTTGACGTGACTTTCACTCCGGACTCGGCTTCGAGTGCAGATTTCACGGCGACCACTCAGCAGGTCACATTCCCTGCGGGTGACAATTCATCGCGCACGGTAATGGTTCCGCTGACCAGTGACGCGATCGTTGAAGGCGACGAAACGTTCAATGTCGACCTGTCAGTGAACACCGGGATGACGCCAACGGGTGGACGGACAATCAACACCACCGACGGAGCTGTCGGGACGATTACCGACGTTGACACCGCCACTGTCAGCATCGCCCAGACGACCAACGGAGCGGAAACCGATTCGTCAACGCCAGGACGCTTCACGGTCACTCTGTCGAACCCGAGTTCGGTGGATACCGTTGTCAGTTACAGCGTCGCAGGTACGGCCACTGCTGGCACTGACTACTCGGCTCTTTCTGGAACCGTAACAATCTCAGCGAATTCGACTTCGCAGACAATTGACGTGACCGTCCTTGGGGACGACATCGTCGAAGACGACGAGTCCGTCATGGTGACCCTGACGGGGTTCACAGCTCGCGATCCTCAGGTCACTCTCGGAACAGCGTCAGCCACCGTCAATATTACCGATGACGATTCGGCGACAATTACGATTGGCAACGCATCGGTCACCGAAGGTGGAGACCTGATGTTTACGGTTTCGACCGACAAACAGATTGACACCAACGTTCTGGTCGACGTGGCCTTTGCCGATGTTTCAACCGAAGGAGCTGCTGACTTCGCCAACAGCGGGCAGCAAATCACTCTGAATGCTAACACCAGCAGCCAGACGGTGACCGTTTCCACAATCAACGATACGGTTGTGGAAGGAACAGAAACACTGACCGCAACAATCAGCCTGGCCGCTCAATCACTTGGCAATCGTGGAGTTACAGGAGCCGATTCCGGGACCGGCACGATCAATGACAACGACACGGCAGTATTCTCATTCGACCAGTCGACAAGTTCGGTCAATGAAGGCCCACTTCCAAATCCGAACAATGTCAATGTTGCAGTAACATTGCTGATTACCGCCAATGGAATGACCGGCACAGGAATTCTCGAAGGTAATCTGTCGGTCGACGTTAGTGACGCTGGCGGAAGCAGTGCAACTCGTGGTGCCGGTGCTGACTTCACAAGCACAACGAACCCCGTGACCTTGACCTTCTCAGCCAGCGGAACTCAAAACGCCGTATTCACAATCAATGATGATGCGATTAAAGAGCCCAACGAAACTATAAATCTAAGTCTGACGAACCCAACGTCGCCGTCCACCGTCGATGCAGGAAATGCATCACATGTCATCACTATTATTGACGACGACACTCCGCAAATTTCTGTAGCAGCAACGGTTGATACGGTTGAAGAGAACGGCACTCCCAATTTGGTGTATACGTTTACCCGTGCAGGCGACCAGACGGATGCGATTACGGTTAACTTTGAAGTGACGGGAACGGCAGATGCGAATACCGATTTTACTGTGAGTGGAGCTGCTTCGTTCAGCGCAGGAACCGGTCAAGGCACAATTGTTATTGGAGCTGGTCAGCCCACAGCAGTTCTAACGATCGACCCAACTGGCGACTCAGATGTCGAGCTGGACGAAACCGTTCAGGTAACAGTGCTCGCCGACACTGTTGCACCTCCGAACAACACATACAACGTTGGAGCAATGTCTTCCGACTCTGGCACGATCACGAACGACGACGTTGATCTGACGATTGCCGCTGATCAGGTGTCGCAGGATGAAGGTCAGAGTGGCAACACGGCTTACACGTTTACGGTGACTCGATCCGGCGCGACGGACGGAACGACGACGGCCAGCTACGCGGTGACCGGCACCGGCTCGAATCCTGCGACGGCTGCTGACTTTGGCGGCTCGTTCCCTTCCGGCACGGTGACGTTCACTTCGGGCGTGACGACTCAGACGATCACGATCAACGTTACCGGCGATCGAGTTGTGGAGCTGGACGAAGACTTCGTCGTCACCCTTTCCGGAGCATCTGACACGGTGGCCGAACACGCCGTCGACATCGCCACCTCAACGGCCACCAGCACGATCACGAACGACGATCAGGCGATTGTTTCGATCAACGATGTAACGGTCAACGAAGCCGACGGCACGCTGACTTTCACGCTGACTTCAGACAATCCGATTGACATTCCTGTTGACATCCGAGTCTTTTATGCCGATGTGACCGCGACTGGAGCATCGGGCGGGACAGGTGGCGATTACGACAACGATTCAGACACAGTGACGCTGGCAGCAAACACGACGTCAACTTCGGTCACGGTTGCCATTACCGATGACGTGACGGCAGAAGAGGATGAAACGTTCACGGCTTCGTTGAGCACGGCGACGTCTCTTGGCGGTCGTGTGGTCGACCTTAGCGACACGGCCACGGGAACAATCACGGACAACGATGCGATTCGAGTTTCCATTGCGGTTGCTCCAGCAACTGTCGGTGAGGAAAGCGGAGTCGCACTGGTTTATACATTTACGGCGACGTCTGCTCCTGCAAACGATGTCACCGTGAGTTTTGATGTCACAGGTACGGCGACCTTTGGTGACGATTACACGGTCACTGGGGCAGCATCGTTCAATGCGACATCCGGCACTGCGGTGATCCCGATGGGGATGACGTCCGTCGAAGTGCGGATCACCCCTGTCGACGACATGGACACTGAAGGAACTGTTGATTTTCCGGACGAGACGGTGATCCTGACGCTGACTGACGCCAGTGTTGCGTACAATCTCGACCCGCCGACTTCGGCGTCCGGCAACATCACTGACGACGAGGCTGTCGCGTCGCCTTCCATTGTTAACCTCAACGACGGAGTTGACGACAACGTCGAGCTGATCATCGATGCTGGATCGTATGTTGTGCGGAGTACGAGCGGTCCGATGATGGAGTTTTTCCGCCGCTCAATCAGCTCTGTGACGACGCTTACTATTAACGGCGGCGATAACGACAACGACGTCATTTCGATCAACTTTGCCAACGGAAACCCGGTTCCACCAGTCAATCCGCTTATCACCCAGTCAGGCGGAGTTACGATCAATGGCGGTGCGGGCGGCAACGACACCGTGACACTGGATAACGTTGGCGCATCATTTACAACGCACACTTACGACTACGCGAACGCCAACGACGGAACCATCACTCTCAATGATGGGACGGACGATACAACGATCAACTTCACGGGGCTGGAGCCGATCGTTAACGACGGAACCGCGACTGATATTATCTTCAATCTGCCGACGTCTGCCGACGATGCTTCTTTGGAAGACTCGGGAACGTCTTCCGACGGGTTGATGAGTCTCGTCAGCAACAATGGCACTTTTGAATCGACAACATTCGTTGTTCCAACATCGTCGTTGACAATTAATGGCGGTGATGGCAACGACACAGTCACCTTCAATTCGGCGGACGACGCACTTGTTCCAAACGACTCGTCGAATGTGAATTCTCAGACAGTCGTGATCAATGGTGACGCCGGGGATGATGTGCTGGTCGGCTCTTCGTTCAACGATGTGATGAACGGCGGAGCAGGCAATGATGTTGTCAATGGCCGCTCCGGGGACGACACACTGGGGGGCGATGCCGGTAACGACACATTGCTGGGCGGCAGCGGGGACGACAACCTCTTCGGTGGTGACGGCGATGACCGAATTAAAGGTCAAGGCGGAACGGATACTGTCGGCGGTGGAGCCGGTAATGATGAAATCGAAGGCGGCACCGGTGTTTCTTCACTCCGCGAAGAGGGGAACGTTAATCTCACAATCCGATCTGTTGGTGACACGATCATTCTCGAAGGATTGGGGACGGACATCATCACCGGAACTTACGTGTCCGTGGTGCTCGTCGGTGGCTCGTCCGGTAATCAGCTCGATGCCTCTGGTTATGCAGGAGTGGTGACACTTGATGGGGCTGGCGGCGATGACACTCTGATCGGGACATCGAATGCAGACAGTCTCATTGGCGGGACGGGCGTTGACCGAGCGGTTCTGCGAGTTCGCGGCAACGTTGCAGTAACCGATCTGGGGGTATTCGGCCCCGGCGGCGATTTCCTGAGCGACGTTGAGCAGTTGCAGATTGAAATTGACGATCCAACGGGAGCTAAGGTTGACGCTTCGACCTACACGCTTGGACGAGTGACCGTGATCGGGGGAGACGGGGCTGACACGCTTATTGGTTCTGCTCAGAACGACTTCCTGAATGGTCGCGGTGGCCGTGATCAGATTTTTGGCATGGATGGCAACGACCGACTGCTGGGGGGCGGAAGCAACGACCTGCTGGTTGGCGGCAATGGCAAAGATACACTTCTGGGCAACTCAGGTATTGACACACTCAGCGGTGGCGAAGGCAACGACCGTCTGGTCGGCGGCAATAGCCGAACGGTTCTGCGTGAAGAAAACTTCGCTGGAGACATCACGGTATCCAGCAATGGGCAGGCTGCTTCGCTTTCCGGCCTGGGTGTCGATACTTTGCTGGGAAGCTTTAAGACGCTGGAACTGACTGGCGACGATGGCCCGAACAGGATCGATGCTTCGGGCTTCAACTTTGCAATCACGCTCAACGGTGGTGGTGGGGATGACACTCTTCTGGGAGGGAGCCAGGGTGACTTGCTTGACGGCGGTGACGGCATCGACCGAATTGAGCAGACCGTCGATCTCGAGCAGATTCTGACCGACACTCTCGTCACTGGCCGAGGAGCAGACACGCTCAGCAGCATTGAAGAAGCAGTTCTCATCGGTGGCGACTTCGGTACGAACATCGACGCCAGTGGCTTCTCCGGCAATGTCACACTGCTCGGTAATGGTGGCGGTGACACGTTGATCGGCGGATCGGGCAACGATGTGCTCGGTGGCGGCGACGGTAACGACAAACTGTTCGGCCTGGCTGGTAACGACACTGCTGACGGTGCCGCTGGAAACGACAGCCTGGTGGGCGGGGAAGGTGATGATGTGCTCCTCGGTGGAGCAGCCAACGACACGCTGCTCGGACAAGGTGGTAATGACACCCTGCTCGGAGAAGATGGTGATGACAGCATCGACGGTGGCAGCGGAACCGACACTGCGACTGGTATTGGCAACGGCGAGCCAGATGACGACACCGATACGATCAGCAACGCTGAGACGATCGACAACACATTCATGTTTGACTTCGACTCACTGGTCGCCGGTTTCTAGAATGGCAGCATTAAGTTCGAATTGAAATCGCAGTAGACAGAGCCCGGATGGTCGTTACGATCCCGGGCCTTCTTTCTGGTGACACCTTTTCGAATGAGAAACGCGAAGTGGTGTCATCTGTGTCGGGTCGACCATGCAGCATTGCTGGTCAGCCTGCTGATAACGCCCCGTTGCAGGCCCGCGCTCGACGGGCTTTATGAATGGCTAACGAAAAACTGCGACGGATGATCATCGTCGAAGCGGCTCGCATGATGTACGAACGGCGTGAGACCGAGTACTTCCGGGCCAAGATGAAGGCTGGCAAACGACTCTGCCACGGTTGGGTGAAACCGTCGGACATTCCCAGCAACGCTGAAATTTGCGACGAGATTCAGCGGATGGCCTGGCTGTTCGAAGGCAATTCCCGCTTCGACAAACTTCGCGACATGCGAATGCAGGCCCTGCGAATGATGCACCTGCTGAAGCATTGCAGGCCGAAACTTATTGGCAGCACGTTGACTGGCCACGTCCGCCAGGGATCGGACATTGACATTCACTGCTTCGTCTCAAGTACCGATGCCGTAACGGCGACGCTCGATAACGAGTGCATGGAGTACGATCTCGAATTCAAGCAGGTTCGCAAGAACGGCGAAGAAAGAATCTTCACGCACATCCACGTGCGGGACCAGTATCCGATCGAACTGACCCTCTACCCGTCCGACAAAGCCAGCTACGTTTTCAGATGCTCCATCACAGGCAAGGCCATGGAACGGGCAACCTTGCCGGAATATGAAGGCTTCCTACGCGTCGAGTATCCGGGCATCGACCTCGCCGCAGAGTTGGAATCCGCGGTCGATTCCATCGACCGATTTCAGGCTTACCGGTCGCTCCTGCTGCCGCTCGACGGCTACGAGCAATCAAAGAAGTATCACCCGGAAGGCGACGTGCTTTATCACAGCCTGCAGGTCTTCGAACTCGGACGCGACGAACTTCCGTACGACGAAGAGTTTCTGCTGGCGGCACTGCTGCACGACGTCGGCAAAGGCATTGATCCAGGTGATCATGTGGCGGCGGGGCTGGAAGCGCTGGAAGGTCACATAACCGAACGCACGGCCTGGTTCATTGAGCATCACATGGAAGCACACCAGGTTCGCGATCGAACGATTGGCCATCGCGCTCACAGGCGGCTCAAAGAATCTCCAGACTATGAAGAACTGATGATTCTTGAAGATTGCGATCGCAACGGAAGACAGCCGGGGGCAATGGTGTGTGAACTCGACGAAGCCCTGGACTACATTCGCGATCTGGCTCGTCAGTACGGGTAGTCGGAGACTGCAATCTGTGGAGACTACGGAGACTACTGACCGGGCGAACCTGGGACGCGTGTCATCAACAGGCTTTGTGGCTTTGTAAACGTGACATGAATCTACAAGCGTCACGATTCCTGCTGGCGGGACCAGCCAGGAATGACCTGATGCCGGCGTCGGAAGTTATTTCGCCGCGTTTCTGTTCTGATTGGAATTTTTACGGCCAGCCTGATTCTTCTTCGCAGCGGGACGCTCGTCTTTTTTAGCACCGTATGTTGCGACCAGGACTTTGTCGACTTTCGCTCGATCGTTGCGATTCTGAAACGCTGCCAGCATGGGATCTTCGGTCGTTCTCATCTGAGTAAGCAGTTTGTCCTGCAGAGCCTTGACTGTTTCTGCATGAGTCGGGTCAGCGATCAAATTGTGCAGGCAATCGGGATCGTTTTTCAGGTCATAGAATTCTTCGGCGACACGGTATCGAAACAGGTCCACTCGGGCCTTGATCGATGCGTCGGTTTCGGCGGCCCTGTTCATCGCCGCCATTGTCAGACCTTCGTTGTTGTTGCGGTACCAGTATTTACCGTCGCTGAACGGGTTGTAGATGTAGCCGAAGTTTTCGTTCTGGACGCACCGCATTGGCACTGCTGCTCCGCCAGCTTTGGAATCGATCTGCGTGAAGACGTGGTCGCGCCCGTCCTGCGTTTGGCCCTTCAGCAGGGACAGGAACGATAGCCCATCCAGACCGTCTGGACCGGTGACTCCAGTTGCTTCCATAAAGGTCGGGAAGAAGTCGACAACCGAAACGAAGTGTTCGTCGTTTCGCGTTCCCGGTTTGACGACTCCGGGCCAGCGAACCAGCAGCGGACTTCGAGTGCTGTGGAACCAGGCGTTGCACTTCGCAAACGGAACAGCAATTCCGTTGTCTGTGATGAAGAGGACTAGCGTGTTGCTGGCCTGCCCTGATTCTTCCAGAGCCTGCATCACCTTGCCGAAGGTGTCATCGAGTCGCCGCGTCGAATTGAGATAAGTCGCGAGTTCTGCTCGAACACCAGGCAGATCGGGAAGGAAACCCGGCACGGAAACTTCTTCCGGCTTGTAGACTCGTGAAGGCATCGCCGCGCCGTTCGTCAGTTTTTCCGGGTTGCAGTAGGGGCGGTGAGGATCGTGCGAATTGACCATGAAGTAGAACGGCTTCTTTGCCTCTTTGGACTCGTTCAGAAACACCTGACTTCGCTGATAGTAAATGTCGGGGTTGCGTCCGTTGCCGAGATCTTTCTGGTCGAAGCTGTAGTCCCACTTCATCGATTTCTTCGGTGTCGAGTGACTCACTTTGCCAAGAATTCCGGTGTGATAACCAGCGGCTTTCAACGTGGTCACGATGTCCGGAACGTTCTCGCGAGCTGGTATGAATCCCATTGCTCCAGAGCGATGGCTGTATCGCCCTGTGGCAATGACTGCTCGACACGGAGCACAAATCGCGACGTTCACGTGAGCCTTGTTGAACAGCAGGCTCTCAGCGGCGAACGCGTCAAGATTCGGTGTCAGATCGACCGGCCTGCCACCGTAAACACCTAACGATTCAGCATGCAGGTCGTCCGCCGTGAACAGCAGAATATTCGGGCGATCTGCTGCTCGAGCGCCCCTGTCTGACGAAGTGATTCCAAGTACGCAGACTGCAGCGACAGCAAATTTCAGTAACTTCATTGCTGGTGTTCTCTCAGAATGTTGTCCATTTCGAGGGGGAGGTCGGCTGAGGATTATCTTTCTGCGAGCAGCTGGTCGATCGTTCCGCTGCTGTCTGCAAAGCGTTTCATATCGAGGCCCAACATTCGAGCCTGCGTCAGCCACAGGTTTGCCAGCGGCGTTCCCTCGGGCATGTTGATGTGCTGCCCGGATTGAACTCGTTTACCGCCGCCAGCGACGATAATTGGCAGGTCGTTGTACTGATGCGTTGATCCGTCGCCCAGGCCAGAGCCGTAAGTAAACAGCGTATTATCGAGCAGCGAGGTTCCGTCAGGTTGCTCGACCTGGTCCATTCTGTCGATGAGGTAAGCGAATTGCTCCATGTGGAAGCGATCTACCTTGAGCAGATCATCGATCATCTTTGTCTGGTTGTGCGACATGCCGTGATGACTTCGCGGTTTGTCGAACAGACTTTCGAACATGTAGGGGGTGTCCCACCGTTCAGGGCCGACCATGAACGTCGCGACGTTTGTCAATCCGGTCTGCAAGGCAACAACCATCAGGTCGCCCATCAGCCGAATGTACTCGCCTCGCGGCAGATGTGATTCCGTTGGCTCGTCGAAGTTCACTTTGGCCAGCTCGGCCTTCATAGTTTCGAGCCGGTCCATCTGAGTTTCGATCGTGCGGATTGATTCGAAGTACTCAGTAAATTTCTGCCGGTCGGAGTAGCCGAGGTCTTTGCTGAGTGATCGGGCATCTTCGAGTACAAGATCGGTGACGTCGCGGTAGCGGTCGATTTCCTGCGTCGAGAACAGTCGGTGATACATTTTGCGGGGATCGCGGATTGACGGTGCCAGATGTCCGGTTCCGTACCACGAGATATTGTCGAAGTAGATCGACTCTTTGTTGTCGCGATGGCTGTTGCAGCTGAATTCGAGTGTTGGGAACGGCGTTGTCGTTCCCACCTGATCAGCGACGAGGTGGTCGAGTGTTCGATTCAGCGGCCACGCCGTTCCTTTGATCGTGTAGGGTTCGGCACTGCTTAAGTAACACGATGCACATTGAGCGTGCACGTCGGTGCCTTGCTGGAAAGTTCGGTCCATGCCGGTGATGAGGTTGACCTTGCTCTTGAACTTTTCGAGCGGTTGCATGGTCGGTGTGAGCTGGTCAAGCGGCTTGACGCTGAAGTGCGGATTCTGCTTTCCGAGTGACTTCATCACGTTGCCGAGGTTTCCCTTCGGAATGATGTCGTCCGCTTCGCCGGGAAAGAAACCTCGCCGGACAACACCGATCGGCACGTAGAAGTGCGCCATTCGGTGAGCCACCGGCTTTGTCGGAGCAGCGTTGCCAACGCTTTCCAGCCACGGCAGTGCCAGAGCGGCACCACCGACTCCTCGCAGGAATTTTCGTCGAGACACAGATTTCATTGTGCTACCACTTCGAATTATTGCTGATCTTCAGAAACGAATTTTGGATTGCTCTTGCTCATGAATGGTTTGCTCAGGATGACCTGCTTCAGGAGCGTCTGAAACCTGTAACCGTCCTGGGCTGTCGTTTGGGCGATTTCGTCGAGAGCAAGCTGGTCTGACGCAGCCAGTTCGCGAGCCAGACCGAATGACAGAAGGTGTCCGGCCAGCGCTCGGACGAAACGATCCTTCTCGACCAGTATCGCCTCCTTAAACTCGATGATGTCAGAAAACTCGTGCTTTCGGAACAGTGTTCCAGACACGTCGACGTCTCGACCGTTCTCGTATTTGCTTCGCCAGACTCCAATCGGATCGTAGTTTTCGAGAGCGAATCCGAGTGGATCGATCTGCTCGTGGCAGCCTTTGCAGTCCGAGCGTTCGCGATGCAACGCGAGTCGCTCACGCAGCGTGAGATGCTCCTCACCAGCCGATGGTTTTTCACCAAGAGGCGGCACATCAGCGGGCGGAGGCTCTGGCGGATTGTTAAAGATGACCGCCGCAATCCATGCTCCGCGAGTGATCGGCTGAGTCCGTTCCGGGCCGGACGTCATCGTCATGACGGCGGAGTTGGTGATGACGCCGCCGTTGCGCCGGTCGGTGACGGGAACTCGTGTGAATTTCAAGACTCCGACAGCGCCGCCCGAAACATTGGCTCGTGACTCACTGGCAAGTTCTCCGTACGCGTTTTCCAGAAGGTTCGATCGGTATGTGAAGTCGGAGTCGATCAGCTGGGTGATCGGCAGGTTCTCGATCAGAACCGTTTCGAACAGCAGCAGGGGCTCAAGCATCATGTGCATACTGTCGCGATATTTGGAGAAGTAAAAGTTCGGATACTTTTCGCGATTCGGCACGGACGAGATGATCCGTTCGAGCTGAAGCCACTGAGCTGGAAAGCTGTCGCAGAATCGTTTCAGTTTGTGATCTTTCAACATTCGGGCGAGCTGCGCATCGAGAATCGATGGCTTTGATAGGTCACCAGCGGTAGCCAGTTCGAGCAGCTCCTGATCGGGGATGCTTCCCCACAGAAAAAACGACAGACGTGAAGCGAGTTCAAGATCGTCGATCGGTTCGGTCGCTTCGCTGATGCCAGACCTGTCATACAGGTAGAGGAACTTTGGAGACGAGATTGCCGCCGCAGCAACCGATTTCATCGCTTCCGTAAAGGGGATGCTCGATTCAAGCTGACGATCCATGAAGCTGGCATATCGGTCCAGCAATGCCGGCTCGACGGGCCGCCGAAAAGCTCGCGTGAGAAATGGTTCAAGCCGCCGCCGTACTTCGGTCTTCAAGTCGAGTTCTGAGGCTGGCGGCTCGAAGAATGACTTCCAGACACCGACATTCGTCGGCCCGAAGTCAGGACTTTCTGTGACGGACTGACCGAGTTTCAGAAACGCTTCCATCAGCAGCGGCGATAATGATAGATGGTCGCCTCGATTGTCGAAGCCGTGCTCTGCTCGCAGGTCCTGCGGAAAGGCCGCGACACCCGCCAACCGCCGTTCGATCAATTGTGATTTCCCGAGCGGTCGACTTCCCACTGTGACGACATCGGCCATCCTGCCGGTGTGAGGCCTAAAGTAGCCATTGTGTTCCCGCATCATTCGTTCGGGCAACGTGAACACAATGCACTGCAGATCGAACAGGTCGACCACGGCGTTGTTGTACTGAAACCGGTTCATCCTTCGGACAGGAGCGTGTGGAAACGTCTTCTGACTGGCGACGCTCACATGCAGAATTCGGCGCAGTTCCGAAATCATTCGCTGGCGCAGTTTCGGATCGAGCGGTGGCTCATCTTCGGGCGGCATTTCTTCCAGGTCGAGCACTTCGATCAGTGAGCGGACAAGCTCTGGGGATGCGTTCAGATCGTGGCTTTGCAGCGTCAGTAGATTGAGGTCGCCCTCAACTTCGTCCGTGTCCGAGCCGTGACACTTCGCACAATGTTTCTGAACGACCGGCGCAATGATTTTCTCAAAGGAGCCGCTGTCTGCGAATGTGTCTTCAGCCAGAGTGTCGCTGCGCAACAACGCCAGCACGGCAATCACGGCGCTGAAGAAAATTGTCGTCAGTCGATTCTGCATGGAAAACCGTTCACGATTGTAATCGGAAGGACGAATGCGAGTTTCACTGGTGCGACGCTCGGCGAGGGATGTCACGGCTTTAGATCCTACTCAATTTCCACGTCGATTTCGCACTTCGACTGGCGGTTGGCTTACGTTTGCCCGAATCAGAGTGCGCCCGCGATTTGTGCGAATTCTGTCAGTCCCGTTGCCAGAAGCAGCGAACAGTGACGATGATCCGAAACTCGTCCGGAAAAACTGGATTTACCGACAAACGAGAAGTTAACGATAACCAGCTATCGCAGCCTGCCGAGGCCGGGGGGAGCAAAGCAGTGCATCAGCTTAGAACGTGGTTACCCGCAATCATTCTGTTGACGTACACATCGTTGCCCAGTCAAGCGGACGATGCTGTCGCCACTGATTTAACCGTTCCCGAAATGGCCGACGGCGACCCTTCGCCCGGCGCAAGAGTCCGTCAATTCAACAAGGATTATGTCGGAAGTCGCGTCTATCACACGCTGTACCTGCCGACCGACTGGAAGCCTGATGGCAAGTACCCGGTCATCGTCGAATACGCAGGCAACAAATGGCGGACGAGTCTCGGCACGGTTGAAGGCAGCAGCCTCGGCTACGGAATCACCGGCGGAAAAGGAGTCATCTGGATCTGCATGCCTTACGTGAATCAGCAGGAGATGCGGAATCAGGAAACCTGGTGGGGCGATGTCGACGCCACGGTCGCATACTGCAAACACACCGTAAAACGAATCTGCAACGAGTACGGCGGCGACGCAGACAATGTCTTCATTGCTGGTTTCTCCCGAGGAGCCATTGCCTGCAACTTCATCGGCCTGCACGACGACGAGATCGCGTCGCTCTGGCGAGGCTTCATCTGCCACAGTCACTACGATGGAGTGAGACAGTGGGGCTATCCCGACAGCGACCGACTGTCGGCTGCCGAACGACTCAAACGTCTTGGGAACCGCCCGCAATTCATCAGCCAGGAAGGCAGCGTCGAGGCAACACAGACCTATCTCAACGGAGCATTTCCCACCGGTAATTTTACGTTCGTCCCACTGAAGGGCGTTCCGCACACCGATACCTGGGTTCTGGAAAACCGCCCGGAACGAGCAGCTCTTCGAGAGTGGTTCCTTCAGTCGCAAGTCGTCCGAGCGTTCGCGGCATCCCTTGAGGTGATCAATGCAGGAGTTGGCGGTAATCGGAGTTCGCAGTTGCTCAACCGGCTTGAACGGGATGTTCTGATGCAGAAGCCGACGACTGTCGTGCTGATGGTCGGAACGAATGACCGTCTCAACTCTGGCGGCTTCGTTGATGCGAAAACCTATCGAAAGAACGTCGAGACACTGATTGACCGTATTCGGCAAAGCGGAGCAAAAGTGCTGCTGGTAACGCCGCCGCCGTGCATTCCGGAGCTGCTGTTTACTCGGCATGACCCTCAGAAGTTTGCTGATCAGTCACCGGTTGAGCGGATGGCTGAGGTTCGAGAGTTACTGCTCAATGTTTCGAAGATGCGCGACGTACCGCTCGTCGATTTTCATCAGCATCTGATCGAACACGAGATTGCAGACGATCGAAAAAGCAGCGTGATTCGAAACGTTGCGAACGGCGGGGGGAAGGACGGAGTTCATCTGACTCCGCAGGGCTATAAGCTGCTGGCTGGGTTAATCGCGAAGAAGTTGAAGTCTTCAGGATTGCCCACTTCGCGAGTTGTGTGTTTTGGCGATAGCCTGACGAAAGGGTCGGCCACGGCGAACTATCCTGAATATCTCAAGGCGACGCTCAGTCGATAAAGAAGTGGCAAACAACACTTGAGACGGTGCGTGTTGATTCGGGTCGGTGATCAATCGGCAGAATCGACCGCGATATGGCAGTGGCTGGCAAATTCGATGGAAGTTTCCGGGTAGTCGCTGCGTGCGTGGACGCCGCGGCTTTCTCGACGCTCCAGCGCGGCGGCGGCCATCAGTCTGGCGATGAGGAGCTGGTTCTGAAGTTCCCAGCCTTCGATCGATGCGAACTCGCGCTGCGAGACGTACCGTTCCCAGAATTCAAGCTGAGTCATTGCCTGTTGAAGCCCGTCCTCGTGCCTGCTGATGCCGACGTTTCGCCACATCAGTGAGTTCAATGAATTTTCGATGTCCGAAATGTTGAGTTCTTCTTCGTCCGGTTCGGGTTGTGGCCAGTCTGAATACAGAGGCAACGCGCGGAATGAGTCTTCAATTTCCAAAGCTCCCTGAGAAGCCAGCAGCCCGGCTTGACGACCGACAACCAGACCTTCCAGCAGACTGTTTGAACCGAGTCGGTTCGCTCCGTGAAGGCCGGATGCGGAAACTTCTCCGGCCGCGAGAAGTCCTGGCAATGTCGAGACTCCGTTAATGTCGATGGCCACTCCGCCAATCATGTAGTGCGCGCCTGGCCTGACTGGAATGCGGTCATGGGCAAGGTCCAGACCAAATCTGGCGCACACTTTGGTGATGTGTGGAAACCGCGTCGCGACAAGCTGCTCATCCAGGTGAGAAAGGTCCAGATATACGCATGGATGTTGCGTGGCCGCCATCTGGCTGGTGATTGCCTGACTGACGACGTCGCGCGGAGCCAGTTCGGCGGCATCGTCATAGTCGGACATGAATCGGTGGCCGCGACAGTCCAGCAGATGAGCACCCTCGCCACGCACAGCTTCTGAAATGAGATGCCGCGCGCTGCCGGCGATGTACAGGACCGTCGGGTGAAACTGCATGAACTCCATGTCCCGAAGTTCGGCTCCCGCGCGAGCGGCGATGGCGTGACCGTCTGCCGTGGCAATGGGAGGGTTGGTTGTTTCGCGAAACAGCCGACCGGCTCCACCAGTGGCGAGGACGACCTGTTTGGCCCAGATGATTGTCTTGCCGTGTTTGGCATTCCAGACGATCGCTCCGACGCATCGTCCTTCGTGAGTCAGCAGGTCAATCGTAAAAGTGCTTTCCCAGACGTTGCAGCTTTCTCGCGAGTGGATCGTTTCGATCATCGCCCGCATGATTTCTTTGCCGGTCGCATCGCCAAGAGCATGGGCGACTCGAGGATGGCTGTGACCGCCTTCACGCGTCAATGCAATCTCGCCGTCCTCAATGTCGAACTGGGTTCCCATTGCGACCAGTTCGCGAATTCGATCCGCCGCTTCCCGGACGATTGTGTTGACGATGTCTTCGTCGCACAGACCTTTGCCGGCGGCGATGGTGTCGGCCGCGTGGCTGGCAACATCGTCCAGTGGGTCCAGCACGCCCGCGATCCCTCCCTGCGCCCAGGCGCTGTTGGAAAGTTTGACTTCATCCTTGGTAACGACAATTGTCTGGAGTGAGGCGTCAACTTCCATCGCTGCGCGAAGTCCGGCGATGCCTCCGCCAATGACTAGCACATCGGTGAAAACGTGCGGCACTCGTTTGGGAGAGAATCGGACGAGGTATCGTCGTCCGGCTTTAAGTGTGAGTTTTCGCACGGGAATTTCCGTCTGATCAAAGCGGCCTGACGCCGGCGAATCGCGACGCCAATAATTTCAGGCTGGACCATAACGAGAATCGGTGGCCAGCAAAATCAGGGGATCACTCAAAGCTGATTCCAGAACTGCCGCGACGTCCGGAATTCAGACGGTCAGCTGGGAATGCCTTGAAATTCCCAGCCCATCATGATCGAGTTCAGGCCGCTGCCGATACCCAGCATGGCCACTTTCTCGCCAGTCTGGACGTGACCACGCTCAAGGCCGATCGCTGTGGTCACGGGTAACGCCGCTGCTCCCGTGTTGCCGAGGAAGTCGACCGTCGCAAAGTCGATCTCTGGATTCAGACCAAGGCTGTCGTAAAGCAGTTTTCGATGGGCCTTGCCGACCTGATGCGTGAAGGCTTTGTTGACAGAGGAATTTCGCCAGCCGAGCGTTTGCAGCGTTGCCTCCCAGTTCTGTGTTGCAAGATTGACTCCGGCATGCAGCAGAGCTTCTGAATCGGTCTGCATTCTTGGTCGATCATCGCCGTACGTTTCCGACTGAACGCCGCCTTCGCAAAGTTTGTGGTGCGAAGAATCAGCCAGAAAGTGCGCACCGATCAGGCGGTTGCCAGTGCGGCTGAGTTTCGCATCACAGACCACGATGCCAGCCGACGCTGAGCCGATTGTTAGTGAAGCAAACTCCCCTTTCACGTCTTTGCGAGTCACATTCGGCGAGCTGAGCAGCGTGTCGATGGTGCCTTCAACGAGTCCGCGACCGACTTCGGTTCCGACGACGACTCCGGCACGAATCTGACCGAGTTCGATCATGTTGGCGAGAAGCAGCACTCCGTTCAGAATGCCGAGGCAGGCATTGCTGACATCGAGCACCGCGCATGAGCCGGGCAATCCTGCCGCTGCATGAACATTGCACGCCGTCGCCGGTTCGAGCTGATCTCGACAGACCGAACCGTGAATCAACGCGCCGAAGGATTCCGCCGGAATGCCGGATTGCTCAATCGCTTTCTTTGCCGTCAACGCGCTGATGTCGCCAGGGCGAGTCCCCATCGGGAAAAAGCGGCGTTCGCGAATTCCCGTCATCAGCTCCAGCCGACCCGCCGGCAGATGGAGCCGTTCGTAAACCGGGCGCAGGCGTTCCTCGATTTCATCGGACGTGACGATTTCGTCGGGAAGCGTATAAGCAAACGTCTCAAGGCAAACGTTGTGGTATCGCATGAAAGATTCGGGTTTCCGGATGACCTCGGACAATCATCGCAGTTTGGGCAGTCGGAGCGCGGAGACTCTTGATACCGGTGCGGCTCCGCAATTTCAAATCTGCGAGACGCGACAGGCCACTTCGTCCCTGCAGCGGGATAAACCATTCGCTTTGCCAGGAAGAATCTGCCCGCCATCACTGAGGTGTCGAGTTTTCTGGACCGACAAACAGAACGAGCCATGCCGAAAGACCCGTGCGGGCGAATCGGCATGGCTCGTCTGCGACTTGACGCCCGAGAAGGGAGTCACGGCTCAGTAACTGCCTGGTGGCAGAATGTTTCTGATCGTTGTGATTCTCGAAATGGCACGAACGCACAAAGCGGTGTCGCTGAGAACTCGCAACAAATATCTAAACGCTGGCCTTCTGAACAACTTCCTGACCGCTGAGGAGGCTTGAGAGGGCAGCCAGTCGCTGCAGCTTCTCGTTGCGTCCGGCGGCCACTTCGGCAGACGGTTCTTCAGGAGTCAGCATGACCGAGCTTCTTACGTACCGAAGTCCGCGGAGAATCTCTTCACGCTGTTCTTTGCTCAATTCAACTGTCAGTAGATCACTCATTGGGGTGAACTCGCTTTGAAGCAAATCCGAGTCTTCCATGCACAGTGTCATCCGGGCGATCCTTGCCTGGGGTTGTTTGAATTCTTCGAGGTCTGACGCGTCCAGAAACCGGTCACAGCGAATCGGAGCACACGCCGACGGCACCTTTACGCTCGACTTCGCAAATACGTTGAGCCGATGGTAATCGACCCGAATCAGAGTCTCAAGAACCGAGCCGCGTCATCTCTGAGTGACTCTTGCATATCTTCGGTCAAAGTGGCGCGAAATTCACCTTCGGATTGACCATCACTTGAGACTTTCTTTCAGACCGACGCTGGATTCTGGAAATCCCGTCACAGACGGACATCCGGCCCGCTCCCCGATAGCCGCACGATAGTTACAGAAGTGTCAGCTTTTCGCCAAAAACGTACCAGGGTTATGTAATCTGGTTGCGAAATGGCGATCACTAATTTCGCTACTTGAAAGGATTGGGCAGGAACTATCGGTATTCATGAGCCAATTCAGCGGTCGAATCAGTCGGAAGCGGTCACCGCACACGGGGCACCGCAGTTATTGCCGCTCCTCGGGCTGACACCACAACTCACGGCCTACTTGCAGTTTACGTTGACACTGATGACCTCAGACTGCCCTGGCGGAAGGCGTCAGCGAGGGCCAGCGGAACTTCGGCTTCGGCGAGGACGACATGGGCCATGTTTTCGACGGTGGCAGCCTTCATTTCCTGTTCGTTGGCGACGGCCATCGCTCGTCGTTCTTCGGCCATCGCCCGGGCGACGCGGACGTCGGCTTCGGCCTGGTCCGCCTGGAGACGGGCGCCGACGTTTTCTCCGACATCGACGTCAGCGATATCGATCGACACGATTTCAAAGGCCGTTTGTGAATCGAGGCTCTTGGCCAGCACGGCGTGAGTGATCAGCTGAGGGTTCGCCAGCACTTGTTTGTGACTCTGGGAAGAACCGATCGCTGAAACAATTCCCTCACCGACTCGCGCAATAATCGTTTCCTCGGTCGCTCCCCCGACAAGCTGAGCGAGGTTGGTTCGGACAGTCACTCGGGCGCGAGCCTTCAATTGAATGCCGTCTTTGGCGATACCGTCCAGCGTCTTGCGACCACCTCGACGAGGATCCGGGCAATCGATGACTTTGGGATTCACGCTTGTCTGGACGGCTTCCAGAACGTTTCGGCCAGCAAGGTCGATCGCTGAAGCGGTGAACCAGTTCAGGTCGATCTTTGCCCGGTGAGCGGCAATCAGGGCTTGAACGATTCGCCGGACGTTCCCGCCACTCAGGTAATGAGCCTCCAGTCCCTGGACCGAGACGTCCGTCAGTCCGGCCTGCACAGCCATGATTCGAGCGTCCATAATGACGTGTGGATTCACGTTTCGCAGAGCCATGAAAACCAGCGTCGGTGGGCTGATTCCCGCTTTGGTCACGAAGCCTCGCAACCACAGCTTGAAATAGCGGAAGAACATGAACACAAAGCCCAGTCCAACCAGGCCGAGTACGCCGATGAAGAAGGCACCGATAAAGTGCCATTCGGACCACTCTTCTGCGAGGATACCCATACTGCAACTCCCTTAAATTCGGGGCTGATGTTTCACTGATGAAACGCTCTTCCGTATCGGCTCGGAAGTCTACGCGACCACGTGACAGGTTCAAAGGAATACGGAGAATCGAACACCGACGCAGGCTGGCCTACCATGGCTGGCAGCTTCGAAGATCAATCTGAAATGGGACAAGGAGTTTGAAGAATGCTGCAGATTTATGGCCGAAGATACGACACCGGAGAAACTGTCTGCATCACCACCGAGGGTGACCGCATCAAGTCGGTTGAGCCGTTTGTTCCGCAGACAGCGTCCGCGAAGTTGCCACTGATCGCTCCCGGCCTGTTCGATTTGCAGATCAACGGGCATGGCGGAACATGGTTCAGCGACGAGTCACTGACTCCGGAAAAAGTCATCCGCACGCTGGAGCCGCACTACAGGTTCGGCATTACTCGCCTGATGCCGACTCTGGTGACTGCATCACACGAAGCCTTCATCTCCGGATTTTCAGCCATTCGACAGGCGTGCGAGCAGGAACGCTGGGTCGATCAGATGGTTGCGGGGTGTCATCAGGAAGGCCCGTACATCGCGCGTGAAGACGGCCCTCGAGGCGCCCATCCGTTGCAGCACGTTCGAGCTGCCGACTGGGACGAGTTCTGCCACTATCAGGACGCAGCCGGTGGGCGAATCCGTCTGGTGACGCTTGCTCCGGAAGCCGACGGAGCTGTCGCCTTTATTAAAAAGGCAGTCGCATCCGGAATTACGATCGCGATCGGCCACACGGGCGCAACGTCGGATCAGATTGCCGCCGCTGCCGATGCCGGAGCGCGTCTGAGCACGCACTTAGGAAACGGTGCTCATGGCCAGATGCGACGGCACCCGAATTACATCTGGGACCAGCTCGGGGATTCGCGGCTGATGGCCAGCATCATTCCGGACGGACATCATCTTCCGCCTTCGGTAATTCGATCGTTCATCGCCGCCAAAGGAAAATCGAACATCGTCATCACCTGCGACGCCGCTGGACTGGCAGGTTGTCCGCCGGGGACGTACGAAGCCGCTTCCGGGCAGGTCGAAATTCTCAAAGACGGTCGCATCGTCATCGCCGGGCAAAATCAGCTGCTGGCAGGATCGAGTCTCGCAACCGACGTCTGCGTCGCTCACGCTTTGAGCGTTGCCGATTTATCGTTGCGCGAAGCGTTCGATATGGCCGGACGAAACCCGTGTCGATTGCTTGGCTGCGAAGAGGTTCGTCTTTCGAGCGGATCGCTCGCTGACCTCGTCGTTTTTAACTACGCAGGGCCGGGTTCACGATTCGAATGGAAGGCGACAGTCGCGTCTGGAGAACTCCGTTTCGGAACTCCTGCTCTGACGTAGGCGTCAAACCGGGGCTATCTCGTTTTCGCTGAGAGGCCCGTCGATCGGTTGTTTGCAAATGACGCAAAATCGCCGTTCGCAGGCTGGGAAGCTGTCGTCATAAACTGAAATTGTCGTTGGCGCAGAGTTTGCTTTCTTCGAGTAACGCCTGTGATTACGGCGAATTTGTCATGAGAATGCTTCAAAATGCCTCTCTTTGCTTAATGATGGTTCATTTCTTCACAGATCGATTGGCCCATGTCGGCGTGGGCTTTATCCTGCTGACCAGAAAGTGCATGCCGGTGTTAGACTCAACCTGCATCCCTTCCACAGACTCGCCGTCAGACAGCTTCAATAACGAGTCACGATTTGAGTTCATTGCCTTAGCAGCTTCCGAATAAATGCAGTTTGCCACGACAGACGATCTCACTCGCGAGCTGCTCAAGCTTCGCCTGGTAACTGAAGAGGACCTCGCCAGCTGTCAGGCGAGCAACCCGATTACGTCTGAGCCAAAATCGTTGCTGAAAGCTCTGGAGCGTCAACATCTGCTGACCTCTTATCAGGTCTCAAAACTCAGCAGCGACGAGGATGCTCCGCTGGTTCTGGGTGGTTGCAAGCTGATGTATCAAAATGCGTCGGGCAGCTTTGCTCGCGTGTTTCGCGGATGTCGGATCGACACCGGCGAGATCGTCGGGCTGAAAGTTCTCCGCACCCGGTACCTGGACGACCCGCAGTCGGTTGCCCACTTCCATCGGGAAGCGGAACTGTGCATGAAGCTACAACATAAGAATATTGTGCCGATTTACAGCGTTGACACGGAAGGCGACGACCACTTCTTCACGATGGAATTTGTGGAAGGCGGCAACCTGCGAGACTTCGCCAACATCCGCGGCAAGTTTCAACCGGCGGACCTGCTGCGTTGTGCGACCGACATGGCCGAGGGGCTCGAATACGCACTCAGCAAGGGCATGACGCATCGTGACTTCAAGCTGTCCAACGTTCTGATGAGCAGTAAGGGCGTTGCCAAGCTGGTCGACTTCGGCCTCGCTGGTGACGACGACTCAAGCAGCAGCAACGATGTTCAGGCTGTTGAATACGCGACACTGGAGAAGCACACTGGTGCTCCTCGAAACGATCCTCGCAGTGATCTCTTTTTTCTGGGAGCGGTGCTTTACGAACTGGCAACCGGCACCAGCCCGTACCCACCAACAAAGAGCCTCGAAGACCGAAAGATGTTTTCGAGGTATTCAGGCATCCGCCCGGTTCGCAGAGCCGATCCGAATATCAACCCTCACGTTGCGGATATCATTGACCGGCTTCTGAGAATTATTCCTCAGGAACGCTACCAGTCGGCAACGGAGTTGCTGGTCGATTTACGAGTGGCCTTGAAGGCTCTCGGCGCCGAAACTCCGGAGGAAGCGACCCAACAGACTCCACGACTTTCAACGGTGCTTTGTGTCGAGTACCGGGTCAAGCAGCAGGATATGCTGAGAGACTACCTCTCGAAGCACAGCTTCAGGGTGTTGATGTTGACAGCCTGGGATCGGGCTTTGACGCGGATTAAGAACAACCCGCCCGACTGCCTGTTACTGATGGGCGAAGCCGTCGGCGATGGCGACAACAAAGATATCTACGATGAGGCCTTGCGCTGGTGCAACCTGAAGGGTACCGCCGTTGTTATTGTTGTTGCCGCCGCCGAGAAGGGCGTCGAGAACCAACTGAACTTGAACGCTTCGTCGCGAATCATCATGCAGCCGACGACGCTCCGCGACGTCCGCACATCAATTACCGAAGTCTTAAAGTCAAAAATGAATCGGGAGTAAGTGATGGCCTTTGACCCTCTTGAACAGCGACGCATCATGGGATCCTTCGCGACGGGCGTAACCGTCGTCACGACAAACAGCAATCCTCCCACCGGCCTGACGGCTAATGCCGTAACATCCCTTTCGCTCGACCCGCCGCTGGTGCTGGTTGCCGTTGATAAGAAAGCCGGCTCGCATCAGGCTATCAAAGATGCGGGATGCTTCGCCATGAACATTCTGACCTCAGAGCAGCAAAGCGTTTCCAACAAGTTCGCCTCTCCTGGACCGAAAGACTTTTCGGATCTGAGTATCAGGACGGCGGAAACTGGAGCGCCGATCATCGCGGACTGCCTGGGCTGGGTTGACTGCAAACTGACCGAAATTCTGCCCGGCGGCGACCACGACATCTTCATCGGAGAGATCGTCGCTGGAGAGCTGAATTCAGGTGATCCGTTGCTCTACTTCGCCGGAAAGTACCGCGACGTCGCACCGCTCGACGCCTGACGAATTCGTTGGAGAAAGTGTGCACCTGGCTCTGCCAGTGCCGCTGGCTGTTGATCAAGCGGTGCATCCGGCATCAGAATGTTGAATCTGGTACTGGTACTGGATATTGAATTTGCGTCTTGCAGAGCCGGTGATTGCATGAGTGAAAACGGAATCAGCCGTCGAGAGTTTCTCGGGACAAGCTCGTTCAGCGCAGGAAGTCTGGCACTGGCCTGGCTGATTCAGCAGGACGACGCGTTTGCCAGGCCGGCGAAGCCTGAACTTGAACCTCGATCTTTTGATCAGACTCCGAAGCAGCCGCACTTCGAGCCCAAAGCGAAGGCGATGATTTCGCTCTGGATGCAGGGAGGACCTTCGCACCACGACCTGTTCGATCCGAAGCCCGGGATGAAGAAGTGGGACGGCCAGGCGTTTCCCGGCGAGATTAAGTACGACAACGCGGCGCAGGCAAGTTCCAAAGTCTTTGCAAGTCCCTGGGAATTTCGAAACCGCGGCGAATGCGGAATGGAACTGTCCGAGCTGATTCCGAACATCGCCGGAATTGCTGACGACATCTGTCTGGTCCGTTCAATGAAGACCGGCGTGAATAATCACGGGCAGTCCATCCGTGCGTTGATCAACGGTCGAGTCCTCGGCGGTCGACCATCGATCGGAAGCTGGCTGACTTACGGACTCGGCAGCGAGACCCAGAACCTTCCGGCCTACATGGCGTTGATCGATCCTGGCCAGCTTCCTGTGATGGGTGTTGAAAACTGGTCGAATGGTTTTCTGCCAGCAGTTTATCAGGGCACCGTCATCCGTGCTCAGGAGCCAAGGATTCTGAATCTTCAGCCGCCAGGTTATCTCAGTGGAAAAGTTCAGGATCGCTCGCTGGCATTTCTTGAAAAGTTGAACGACCGGCATCTTGAGCAGCGACCAGGGCAGCTCGATCTGGAAGCCAGAATTCAAAGTTACGAACTCGCTGCACGTATGCAGACGGCAGCGGCCGAAGCGATGGACCTGAGTAGGGAATCGAAATCGGTCCAGACGATGTACGGAATGTTCGACGGCGGCACGACAGCCGAGTACGGCAGTCGATGCCTGATCGCTCGGCGGCTTGTTGAACGAGGCGTCCGCTTTGTGCAGGTCTTTACGCAGAACCAGTTATGGGACAGCCACGGTTCGATCCGCAGCGCTCTCCCGGCAGCCTGTAAGAAAGTCGACAAAGGCTCGGCGGCGCTGGTCGCCGATTTGAAGCAGCTTGGAATGCTGGATTCGACGGTTGTGCAATGGGGCGGTGAAATGGGACGCCTGCCGGTCATCCAGAACGATGCCGGTCCGGCGAAAATCGGACGAGACCATAACACCTACGGATTCTCGCACTGGTATGCGGGGGGAGGATTCAAAGCTGGCCACGTCCACGGCACGACTGACGAGTGGGGACACCACGCAGTCGACGACGTTGTCAATCATTACGACATTCACGCGACGCTGCTTCACCTGTTCGGTATCGACGCTCCGGAGCTGACCTACAAACGGAACGGTCGAGAGCAGACACTGCTCGATGGCCAGCCGGGAAGCGTGGTCGACAAGCTGCTGGCGTAGTGTCTCGCTTCGATCCGGCGCCCGATTGTCAGGGAAAGCTGGCTTAGCCGCGAACGACTTGAATGCCGTTCTGTATGTTCAGCACGCCTTCGGTCTTCATGACGGCCTGCTGAGCAAGTTGCAGAAGATAGAACTGCGGCAGGCGACCACTCAGTCGAACCTGCCCGTTCTCAACCACGACGTCCAGTCGACGAAGCTGGTGATAGCCGGTCTTTTGCAGACTGGTGCGGACGGAGGTTTCGAGTTCGTTGTCTGGCGAAGATAGAGTGCCGACAAAATGTGGTCGAAGTGTTGATTCTGACATGAGCCAAGCCCGAGTTGAATTCGCGGGACGGGTGAAGGGAAGAGAAGGGGAGCCAGATCTGGCGAACCCGCGCACTCTCACCATCGTTCCTTAGCACGACACAACTGGAACGGCATTGAATTTGAAACAACGTTCGGCATGAAAGGTGGCGATCCGTGAGATGTTTGCGGAATCTGCCACCTGGTGCCTCGCCCGGACGGGTGAAGAACCGGCACAGTTCGTACATTGGCCTCGAAAGGCGATATCGATAAAGCCACCAGAGACCATCGCGACAACAGACCGCAGCCGCCTGAAGTGCCCCTGAGCTTGCGACAGAATTTCCCGTCAGACATCACGACTTTGTACGGTCGATTCATGACCAACATGCCACTAAATTCACCGAACTGCTGGCTCGTCATCGACCTGGAAGCCACCTGCTGCAACGGCGGCGAGTTTCCTCGCGAGGAAATGGAAATCATTGAAATTGGAGCCGTCATCGCCGACGGAAAGACGTTTCAGCCGATCGTCGAGTTTCAGACCTTTGTTCGCCCTGTCCGGCATCCTGAGCTGACAGCGTTCTGTCGTGAGCTGACAGGGATCGAGCCATCGGACGTTTACTCCGCCGTTGGCTTTGTCGAAGCAATGTCCCGGCTGGCTGCCTGGCTGTCTGGTTATCCCGACGCCGTATTCTGCTCCTGGGGTGAGTACGACCGTCGGCAATTCGAACGGGACTGTGTCTTCCACAAAGTTGCCTGGTTGTTCGGAAGCCGACACGTCAATTTGAAGAGGCGGTACTCAGATCGATTCGGACTGAAGCGAGGTCAGGGTTTCGGAGAAGTTCTCAGGAAACACAACCTGATCTTCAAAGGGCGACCGCATCGCGGTATCGATGACGCTCGAAACATCGTCCGAATGCTGCCGATTATTTTCGAATCGTGACCTCGTTCAACTGGTGGGGTACCAGCCGCTTTTTCGGCAACCCCTGAATCCGTCCAGGGTTTCCGTCTTTGCTCGATTCAGAAGAATGTTCGCAAACGTCTGCAGAAAGTGGCTGCCAATGCAGTTGTCGTCTGGCCTGGGGAAACTGTAACCTACGCGCGAGGCCACAAACGCGGGAGTGGCGGAATTGGCAGACGCGCTGGATTTAGGATCCAGTGTCTTCGGACGTGGGGGTTCAAGTCCCCCCTCCCGTACTCAGATTGTGAGAGGACTTACGTCGAACTGGCGTGAGTCCTTTTTTGTTCCCGCTGAGGGGTTACCAGAAAGGCCACCTTCCAGCCGACAGTCGGAATCAAGCTTGACCGCTCGATGTAGTTCCATCGCCGTTGATTGACAATCCTGCCCGACGTGGAAGTTCATCGTAGTTTCGATCGATTCGTGGCGAATCAGTTCCTGAAGAACTCGCGGCCACTTTGAAAGTTACCAATTAGCACCGCACTTATTCAGTCAGTACCCGACGTTCCTATGCAAAACCCCGCGCGGCCCGCGGCTCCGTGTGCAACATTTTGTTATGCCACGTTGTAGATGACGGGCATTTGACCTTTCCATCTTGTCCACGTGTCGTCGTCTGCAATTAGTTCAGCCATGAAGTGAGCGACATTGATTCGGCTGGTTTTGCCTGAATTGAAGATAGCACTTCGCGTCGGTGAAGGAAAAACATTGTATTCGCTGACGGCCGATTCGTCGGTGAGGCCGTCAGGTCGGACAGCCGCCCACTCGATTGTCTGGTCGGTTTGACCGATCACGGTTCGGAGGTAGTCAGACGCGATCTCATTATCGGCATGTGGAGGGAGAGCGACGCGAAGCATCGCGATGACGCACTTTTGGGCAAACGAAATTGGCTCGGAAAGGTCACGGTTAGAGTTCCCCACCGTATTCATTAGCACAAACTTGGTGGGTCGTTCCATGCTGTTTGCCTTTGCAGCATCACATAACCGTCGTGTGGCATCGGCGACCAACCTGCGAGGATGTCCAAAGATTCCCTTAAGTGTCAAGTTGTGGCCAAGACAAGATGCCACAGCATCACAGCCGTTGACAAATTCGGCCATGTCGGCGTCAGTTGCGTCCGATATACTTGCCTCAATCACATGCAGGTGTTGGTGTTTCAGGAGCGCCTCGGGGAGCTTGGAGGATGATCGCAGAACCGCTCTGACTTGATGCTCACGGTTTAGCAGTTGCTCAACGAGTAGACGCCCAGTCGCTCCACTTGCGCCAACGACAAGCGACGTCATGTAATGTTCCACCGGTGAAGCCTCTTAGTAGCATAACGCCAAGCGTAACCGGGCGGCGACGGTACGCGTTGATTATGAATACGACCGGATTCGCCGCTCCGGTTCACGCAATTGTTATGTCACGCGGTGAACTCACGCACGTTATAGTTTAGAACCTCGGCGCGCCCCCATTCAGACGATACAGCAATGAGATTTGTCCAGCATGTGTGTACCCGTGCTGAATGCTCCACAGCAACGAGCCAAACTTAGTGCTAAACATCGGATGCTCGATAGGGACAGAGTCATCGAGCAACTCATCGGTGAACGTGGGTAATTCTGCGAGTATTTGGTCATGGACGCGGTCGAATGTCGCCATGATCAATTCAACCGGCGGGTAGGCACTCGGATTTGGGTCAGGTGTCGAATCTCTCGCAAACTTTTCGCGAAACGATACCGGAACCAGCTCAACGTCATCCGGACGGTCGCCCCGCGGAATCGCAAGGGCCAGTCCGTAATTGCCAATCGTAATGTGGCCAATCTGCCAGGCAATATGGGTGGGGCACACATCGGGAACGCGAAACCAATCGTCTGGACGAATTCCGTCAATCACCATGTTTGTGTATCGTCGAACAGACTGAAAATTCTCGGTTAGCAGGTCAATTCGGTTCATGGAATATGGGGCCACATATAGTTGCATAACGACCGCGTTCACCGGGCGGCGGCGAACGACTTGGCAATGGAAAAACCCGCGTCGACCGCCGCTCCGGTGCAACGCATTGTTATCGTGTTTCGTCTTCCTCAGGCGACGTTTGAGGGTAAACGTCCCAGTCCCAAAGGGCAAATAGACTTCCGGCGAGGATTAGTCCTTTCACCGCGTGGCGGACTGTTATGCCCTTATCAAATACCATCACGATATACAGGACTGCAACAACGGAAAAGAATGAGAATGTAATCCAGCGTGCCCACGAGTGCTTGAGCCAAAGGCCGATGCCGACTGGCAGAAAGGCAGCTGCATATCTCTGCATGGCCGGTGAGTCGCCGCCGGTGGCAATAAACCACAGTGACGCAAAGATAAAGCAACCAGCGATCCACGCGATTCCGCCGCCAGGAGGGCGAATGTCGAAGTATGACTTCACAGGTATTGCCTCAGCCAATTGACTGCGAGATAGGCGGCTACTGCAGATGCTTGCCGTATCCACGCATTCTGTTCGTCAACAAAGTCCACAATAGCCCAGATGGCACATGCAAAGAACAACAGTTGGCACCCGGCACCAAACGAGAAGTTGACAACTCGATCCATCCACAACCAAGGAAACTGCAATTCAGAGCCCGCTGCGCGGTGCCCTTCACGGATATGGTACATTTCAACGCCGCCGTACGTGCCGCCGGCGAGAGCAGTGGCCCACGTTGTTGGGTGCAGAAGAATTCGCGACCTGATGAATCGTTGGAAATCTGACATAAGGCGGAGATGGTGTTTGCACGATAACGCCCGCAATCACCGGGCACGAGAGGTTGACTGTGTATTC
>TARA_R110002072_G_scaffold111853_4_pt1 | contig 150933 bp, 126 predicted proteins | sample TARA_R110002072 | Tara Oceans TARA_R110002072 (sample SAMEA4397118) | marine metagenome | biome: Polar Biome; feature: [SRF] surface water layer (ENVO:00010504); material: water (ENVO:00002006), including particulate matter (ENVO:01000060) such as... | depth 5 m
GAAGTGTACCACTTGGAGATACCGTGTCGTTCGGCGTAGTCTTTTACTTTTTCTTCCGAGCGACGCATGACCGCTACTATTTTGCTGTTTGGAATGAGGTTCATGGCGGGAGCGGATTTGACTTCGCATACATTTCCTACGCCTAAAATTCCCCATCTCACTTCAGTGTCTTCAATTTTGCTCATAAGTTAAAAATAGGGATAAGGTTTGAAGCGACCTTATTATTGCCATTCAAATAGATAATATTCTGCTAATTCAATATTTCACCTCCTGATTTTTTGGGGGGTTGGCTCGTTGGTAAAAAGAAAATACTAATAATGTATGTCGCCTATAAGACATTGTTGATCAACGAAGTATTTGTAGACTAGTTATTTTTCAAGCATTTTTGTCCTTATGAAAAATCTAGTAATTGGTGCTCTTTTAGTACTGGGGCAATTCGCATGTAATTCTGAAGTGAAAAAACAAGCTCAGGATGATGCTGAGAGATTTCCAAAGGAAGTCATTGAAATAATGAATGCTCATGGGGGCTTGGCAAATTGGCGTGAAATGCAAACACTTCAATTTACAATTCCAAAAGAGGGTTTTGATGAGGTGCACACAATCGACTTACACTCTAGAATGGATAGAGTAGAGGCACCAGCCTACGATATCGGATTTGATGGAGCCTCTGCTTGGTCCTTGAATAAAGAGGAAGAATACGAGGGAGATCCTTCTTTCAGACATGATTTGATGTTTTATTTTTATGCCATGCCATTTGTGCTGGCAGATGAAGGGATCAAGTATGATGTGGCTGAGCCCCTTGTGTTTGAAGGCAAAAGTTATCCAGGTGTGAAAATCACTTATGGTGCTGGTGTAGGTGAAGCTCCAGATGATATTTACTTTTTGCATTATGATTCAGAAAACTACAAAATGGTATGGTTGGGATACAAAGCGACTTTCGGAAAGGAATTGAGGGATGGACCACCAAGCTGGATCAAATATGATGAGTGGGCGGATGTAAATGGGGTAAGTCTTCCTACTTCCATTGCTTGGCAAAAAGTAGAGAATGGAGAAATTGTTGGAGAAAGAAATCGAGTAGATTTTGAAGCTATTTCTCTCTCTAAAGAAAATAAACCAGCTTCCTTTTATAGCAAGGATGGCCTATAGATTGACTTTAAAAGCAATAAAAAAACACGCTCAAAATTAATTGAGCGTGTTTTTTTATGTGTGTAGTATTTCTAATTACTTCCTAGCTACTTTTCTAACTCTCCATTAAATAAGAGGAAGAAGAGTTGTTTTACTCTGCAGGAGGTGGGCTTCTTCTTTTCATCACCAAACTATCAGCCGGATAGGTAGCCTTTAGGTAAGCCATCTGATCTTTTGCCCAATCAATAATGACTTGGCGATCTGCATCAGATAATTTTGCCTCAGGGTGTAATCCTAAATAAGTGTAAGAATCCAAAGGCATTTCCTTTTCCTCAACCATTTCAATGGTTTCTTCTAGCTTATGGTTTTGCCAAGCCAATGGTCGATTAGTGAATTCATCAAAATTCAAATGTCCTTTGCCTTCTTGAATGTGATCATTTAGCCAATAACCTACTGGTTCTATACTTGCATACCAAGGGTATTCGGACGTATTCGTATGGCAATTGTTACAGGCGTTAACCAGTAATTTGTTGACATTATCAGGTATGTCATAGCTTCCTGAAATAGGGTGTTCCGCAGGTTTTCCTTCGTTTTTCTCGTAGGGAATAAACTGTATGGCCACCAAGATGACCAATAGGACTAATCCAATTTTTTTTAGCATGGCTGATTTATTTCTAGTTAGAATCTTAGACTTAAAGATGTTTAGACTCAATGAGGTTGGTAAAGTTTAAGATATCAAAAAAAGCACTGAAAGAAAATTATGTCTGCACTTGAAATGAGTCAAAGTTTGGTGTACAAACAAATGGCTCACATTTGGGCTTTAAATTAATCTTCCAAGTGAATTTCTTAATTACAAACTCGTACCGTAATGCTAATTTTTCAGCAGGAATTTAATTAGTTCTTCAAAACTGGTGATTTTCGTCTAACTAAACAGCTGCTTGCGTTAATGGGAACGGGGCAATGCTTAAACAAATACTATCTTTTATGCCAAGATTTACCTTTATTCTTTGAGTAAAAATTTCCTTTTGGGCCTTCACCTAATAATTCTTTACCACCATCTGCTAAGTCTGTAAATTCGCCTGGACTGGCTGGGTTCCCCATATATCGTTGGATCCAAGTCTCGCCTTCATCTACAGAATATTCAATTTTTAGCGTGTTGGTAGGGCAGATACGAATTAGTTCTTTTCCCTTTTTAATCATTTGTGCCATTTAATAAGTGTTTAATTCCTGCCAATCTAAGGATGCTTGTCGTTTAAAAAAAAGCTACGCAGGGTATTTATAGATAAAATCCTACTATTTATTGCTTTCTTCTAAAATTTACATTGCATTCTTAGACCATAACTTCCAGAAGCCACAATATATCTAATTTAAATACATATCAAAGAATGTGGATTTAAGTTTTATGATTGCTAAGGGCAGGAGTGGGTTGATTTAGTACGTGTATGTTAAAATATCGAAACCCGTCCAAAATCAATTTGAACGGGTTTCGATTGAATTATCTCTGGTGATGAATTACATCTCCCAGCCTTCTCTATACGTCCTTCCAACAAATTGGTTGGCTTCTTCGAAGTTTGTGATGAGAAGTTTGTCACCATCCCATAGTAATTTCTTACGTCCGTAGAATTCTGGCTGTCCTTTGCTGTTCTCTCTACGTAGCATATAGCTACGAATAGCAAGATTACCCATCAATACGGTTTCAGTCATTGGGCCAGCATAGTCGAATGAGGAAGTCAAGCCTTTATGCTCTGAACTTCCAAAACCTGCTTTACATGCATCTACCCATTTTCTCTGGTGTCCGTATTCTGGCTCAAGGTTTTCTTCCGTCTGAGGTCCAAATTCCTGTGTGCCGTCATTAAGATATAGTTTAGGCATCAAAGGAGAACTGTCATTGATATTGGTAGCGATTATGCCTTTTTCACCGATAATCAAAACACCATTTGCTCCACCACCGATTTCCTGGTCGGCAGGAATAATATCCGGATGCGCAGGTTTGATGCCGCCATCCATCCAAGTCATATTGATAGGAGATTTACTTTTAGCGGTTGCTGCGAAGTTCAATGATATGAAGGAAGAAGCAGGGCAACCATCAGGATGATAATCCGGAGTCCACATGCCACTATATACAGAGCCTACACTGCATTCTGCATCTGTAGGGTAATGCAATCCTAATGTTCTAAATGGAATATCAATCAAGTGACATCCTACATCACCTAGTGCACCTGTGCCGTAGTTCCACCAACCTCTCCAGCTGAAAGGATGAAGCTCTGGTGTATAAGGAATCTCAGGAGATGGGCCTAACCATAGATCCCAGTTCAAAGCATCTGGCTTTGCACTTGGGTTTGGCTTAGGGAAAGCACCGCCTTGAGGCCATACTGGTCTATTGGTCCAAACTTCTACTTTGGAGATTTTACCGATTTTATCGTCGTCTACCCATTTCTGAACAAGTTTCAAGAGATCATTAGATCCGCCTTGATTACCCATTTGGGTTACTACTTTTTGACTTCTTGCCATCTCGGTCAGCATTCTAGCCTCCTTGATGTTGTGAGTCATTGGCTTCTGTACATATACGTGTTTACCACGCTCCATTGCATACTTAGCTGCAGGACCATGCACGTGATCAGGGGTGGAAATCGTAACGGCATCGATATCTTTTTCTTTATCGAGCATTTCACGGAAATCAGCATAACGCTTTGCGTCTGGGAATCTTTCTACTGATGCTTTAGCAGATCCCGAAAAATCAACGTCACAAAGTGCAGCTACTCGCTCACGCCCATTCACAGAGGCGTTTCTAATATCACTGGCACCTTTTCCTCCAGCTCCGATGGCTGCTAAATTCAATTGATCACTTGGAGCAATGAATCCTACTCCACCCAGAACGTGCCGGGGGACAATCATAAAAGAGGAGGCCATTGCCGCGTTTTTGATAAAATCCCTTCGGGTTTGTCCCTCGGAATTTTTCTTGGGGTTGTGCATGAGGTTATTAGTTTAAGGTCAAATAAGTATTCTAAAAATAGGGAATTATTTTTTTGGATGAATCCTGTTTGTATTTGAATAGCTAATCTTAATGATTAATGGTAAGGACTAGAATTGATGGTTTTTCAGGATATTACAAAGATGGGGTTCTGCAATTCGAAGTCTGTTTCTAAAATGTTATCATTTTCAAAAAGCAGGTTATTAATTATAGGTTATTTCCTTCAGATCCCGGTTGTAAATTGTCTTTTTGGTTTAAATTAAATTTTAATCTTTTTCAATTTCCCCATAGAAAATATCAAGAAATAGTAAAAGAACAGGATAATACAGGTGGCTTGAGCAGATATTTCCTAGTTTCTTTGAATATATTGAACAGTATAAAGTTTGAAAGAAATTTATTCAACTAGCCTGAAATGAAAATAGGAGTTTTAAAAGAGACTAAAACGGGTGAAAAACGGGTAGCACTTAGTCCGGATGTCATTAAGCAATTAATCAAAAAAGAGTTCTCTGTTGCCGTAGAACAAGGAGCTGGCACAGGGTCCAATTTTTCTGATGAAGACTACAAGGAAGCAGGAGCTGTTGTAGGAAGGATACAGGATGTATTTGCATCGGATGTTTTGCTGAAGGTCAATCTTTTCTCAAAAGAGGAAGTCGCGCAGATGCAAAATGGAAGTGCTTGTATGTCTATTATGTATGCGTACAATTATCCTGAAATTTTGGACGAAATGAATAAGAAGTCCATAATGTCCTTTTCTATGGATGCTGTGCCAAGGATCTCCCGAGCTCAAAAAATGGATTGCTTAAGTTCCCAAGCCAATCTTGCTGGATATAAATCGGTGATCTTAGGGGCTAATTACCTAGAGAAGATTTTTCCATTGATGATGACAGCTTCTGGTACAATTACTCCTGCCAAAGTTCTGATTTTCGGAGCTGGAGTGGCAGGATTACAAGCTGTTGCCACAGCCAAAAGACTCGGAGCAGTAGTGGAAGTCAGCGATGTTCGCCCTGAAACCAAGGAGCAAGTCGAATCTTTGGGTGGTAGGTTTTTGACTGTAGAAGGAGCTGATGAAGTGAAAGTAGAAGGCGGGTATGCTTCTGAAGTCTCTGCGGAATTTTTGCAAAAGCAGAAGGAACTTATTCAAAGTAAAATCAAGGATTCTGATCTGGTGATTACTACAGCTTTGGTGATGGGCAAAAAATCTCCAATTCTAGTGACAGAGGAAATGGTCAAAAGCATGAAAAAAGGAGCTGTGATTGTGGATATGGCGGTGGAGTCTGGCGGAAATTGTGAAATCTCTGAGAAGGATCAAATCGTCCAAAAATATGGAGTCACCATCATAGGCGAGTCAAACTTGCCTTCTCTACTCTCTACCAATGCAAGTCAGTTGTATGCTACCAACATCAGCACACTGTTGCTTCATTTGGCTACCAAAGATGGATTTAATCTTGATCGTGAAGAAGAGATCACTAAAGGTGTTTTGATCACTTACGAAGGCCAAGTGGTACACGAATTCACCAATAAAATATTAAATAAATAAGAATTAACCTTTTCAAATTATGAGCTCAGAAGCATTAATTATTCTGATTTATATACTTGTACTGGCAAGTTTTCTGGGGTTTGAGCTAATCGCGAAAGTTCCCCCAACCTTGCATACCCCACTGATGTCTGGGTCCAATGCGATTTCCGGAATTACCATCGTAGGAGCACTTTTGGCCTGCAATGAGATGGGCTATACCACCATTAGTAAATGGTTGGGAATGGTTGCTTTGGTGCTAGCCACCATCAACGTAGTCGGCGGCTACACTGTCACAGATCGTATGCTTAAAATGTTCAAGAAAAAATGAGTGTAGCCATAGAATTAGCCTATTTGATCGCCTCCATCTTATTTGTGTTGGGGATGAAAATGATGAATAAAACCAAGTCAGCACGAAAAGGAAATCGTCTGTCAGCCTTGGGGATGTTCATAGCCATAGTAGCCACATTGCTGCAGATTGATGCCATTTCCATGGTGGAGATTCTTGCATGTATAGTCGTGGGGTCTGCAATTGGACTGTATTATGCTAATAAAGTTGAGATGACCAAAATGCCAGAGATGGTTGCAATTTTCAATGGATTTGGTGGTTTAGCATCCTTTTCCGTTGCACTTTCTGACTATTTCCTGAGGACAGAAGTCAATATGGAATCCATAGAATTGGTGACCGTAATCAGTATTATCGTTTCCGTGTTTATTGGCGGACTTACCTTTACAGGATCTTTGGTGGCTTATTTGAAGCTCAACGGAAATATTTCAGGATCACCAATTACTTTCAAAGGGCAGCATCCTATCAATCTGATCTTGTTTTTAGGGTTTCTGACAGCCGCAGTCTTTACTGTACTTGACCAAACTGACCCTATGCTAATTATCATTTTGATCGTGATAGCACTGGTTTTGGGTATTTTAACTGTTATTCCAATCGGGGGGGCAGATATGCCAGTGGTGATATCCTTGCTGAATTCCTACTCAGGAATGGCGGCTTGTGCCACAGGTTTTATCCTAAATAATAATGTGCTCATCGTTGCAGGTTCACTGGTAGGAGCCTCTGGGATTATTCTCACGCAGATCATGTGTAAGGCGATGAATAGATCCTTGGTCAATGTGCTTTTGGGCGGCTTTGGTCAGACTGTGAATGAAGCACAAGCAGATGGTCCGTCTATTACAGTGAAAGAAATAGGAGTGGAGGAAACAGCCATGTTGTTTGATGGAGTATCTTCTGTGATTGTAGTTCCGGGTTACGGGATGGCAGTAGCTCAGGCTCAGCATGTGATTCGCGAACTGATGGAGCAATGCGAAAAGCGCAAAATTGACTTCAAATTTGCCATACACCCAGTGGCAGGAAGAATGCCTGGCCACATGAATGTGCTGTTGGCCGAAGCAAATATTTCTTATGACAAGCTGATAGAAATGGAATCCATCAATGATGAGTTTCCTAACACGGATTTGGTGCTGATCGTAGGTGCAAATGACGTGGTCAATCCAGCAGCTCGAAATAATCCTCAAAGCCCAATTTACGGAATGCCGATCTTAAATGCTGATAAAGCCAGAACGGTCATCGTTTGTAAACGAAGCATGGGTAAAGGTTATGCTGGTGTGGAAAATGAGCTGTTCGGCTATCCAAATTGTTTGATGCTCTTCGGAGATGCCAAGCAGACGATTACTAAAGTTGTCTCTGAAATGAAGGAGATGTAAGTCAGTTTAGAAAAAGTATATACCTTAAAAAGAGCGATCTGAATTTCAGGTCGCTCTTTTTGCGTGCCGCTATGTTCTTAACACAATATTCTTGTGTTTTTTATTTCAGACAGCCCTGAAAGGGCCAAATACCCCAACGATGGGTGCAGCCCATCGGTAAAAATGAATGCTAGTCTAGCATAGTCCTGAAAGGACGAAATCAAAATGGCATTGGAATCGACTCTTGTTAAAACGCCTTCTTCACGTATTTCAACTCCTCAATTGTCCTTACGCCACCTTCAGTTAGTGCTAGCCAGAGAGTGATTTCATCACCTTCTCGCTTCATGGTCAACCCATGGAAATAAACCGTGTTTTCACCAACTTCCACCAATCGGAATGTGGTCCACTCCTCCTTTTCTTCCCAAGGAGAAAGGTCAGCATTAAAATGTTTGAGCTTCAATGAGAAAGTTTCTCCTTCTTGGACGATATGCATGAATTCCGAAAAAACAAGTTTTCCCTCACTCCAAAAACGGAAAGTCCCGATCATACTTCCATCGACAGCAGGCATCCAAACTTCCTCGCATTCCCCCCCCAAATCCTGTTCCTGTCCATAAACCTTCCAGCCAAGCTAGCTCTTCAACATTTCCTTTTCCAGCATCTTGATTTTCATGAAGTTGTTTGACTTGAGAAAAGGCAGTGAAAAAGGTCAAGAATAGAATTGTGGAGAGAAGTGACTTTTTCATAAATGGAGATTTAGACCTCTCGAATTTAGGAAAATCCTTAATGGCAATAAAGGCTGAGTATTGTTACGTCCTGCTTCTGGAGAAGCAGGACAACTTTGTCAATTGCGTTCTCTGCGAAACCTTAGTGGCCTCTGTGGTTAGAAATGTAAATCACACATCGTGTCGCTTTGGAATCTCGGGATTGATGAAGGTAAATCCTCGTGCTTCATCTCCCTCAAAAAAATCAATCTGCATTCCCATCAAAAACATGTAGTGCTTTTTCTCTATCAGAACTGGTATGCCAGCCAATTCAAATTTCTGGTCTTCCTCCTTTGGTTTATCAAAACCCAAAGCATAAGACATTCCGCCGCATCCACCGCCTTTTACTCCCACACGCAGGTGATAGTCAGCGGGAATGTTTTTATTAGCCATGATATTTTTGATCTCAGCTTCGGCCTTTTCGGTGATCTTAATTGGGATTATCATGTGGGGGAAATGTTTTTGGCAGGGAATTGGTTCGCCAGAATGTAAATTAACATTCCCCGGAGTTTTCTTACGGGGATAATTTGTGCAAATTCGAGCTTAATCCCCAAAAATGGAATACTTAGTCGATTTATTGAAAATCCTTTTGCCTGCAGGTATTGTTCTGTATGGCATGTACCTCGTGGTTGTTTCTTTTCTTTCTAAAGAAAGAGAGCGAACGCTCGTAGAACTGAAGACCCAGAATTCACAAACAGTACTCCCTATTCGACTGCAGGCAGCTGAGCGTATTTGCCTTTTTCTGGAGAGAATCACACCAAACAATTTGGTGAGAAGATCAAATCCTGGCGGGCTTACTGCGGGTGAATTGCATACGCTTTTACTAGTAGAAATGAGAGAAGAGTTTAACCACAACTTTTCGCAGCAAGTTTATTTTTCTGAGGAAACTTGGGAAGCGGTAAAGCGTGCGGTGGAGGAAGTGACTACAATTCTCAATCAGAGCAGACAAATGCTCAACGATGATTCGAATGGAGTAGATATGGCTAAGGCGATTTTTGCTCAAACCCTAGAAAGAAAGAACGATGTGATCAGTTATGCGTTGAAACAAGTGAAATCAGAAATTCAAATTTACTTTTGAAAATGAGCTCCTTCCAATCTAAAACCTCAGCGACTATCGATAATGCCAAAGCACTTTTTGGCAGGAAAGTGGACGCGCTCGCGAAACAAAAAGAAAAAGTTACAGAGTTAATCGCTGGGGTTGGTAGTAAGATTTCAAGTGTAGGGGATAATCCGAAAGTGAAAAAGCTCATTGAGCCAGTTTCTGTTTTTATCAGGATGATCAAGGCACACTTTAACGGAGCACATAAGATGACCAACAGTACACTAGGTTTGGTTCTTTTGGCTTTGGTTTACTTTGTTTCGCCTATTGATATCATTCCAGACTTTTTGGGCTTCTTTGGTTTTGCAGATGATTTGAGTGTAGTCTTGGCTATTTATGCTAAAGTAAAAGATGAGATTGAGGAATTTTTGGATTGGGAGAGAACTCAAGACTAGACAAGTCTGTTAGTCTGCAAAATAATATGCAATGCTAGACCAACAAACTTTATTGATTACTCCTGAGCTGATTGCCTCAGCACAGAACTATTCGGAATACAGAGAAATGATTGATCAGCTTTTGGCTGAGAATAAGACCACTGGGGTCAATCACTCACAAGGCTATCTGGATTATACCAAAATGAATGTGCAGCGAATGAATCGCTGGGATAAGACGGCTAAGATTTCTCCAGAACTGGATAAAATCGTTGCTTCTATTGCCTCTCCGCAGGTTTGGCTGGTGATCACAGAGGGCTGGTGTGGCGATGCTGCGCAAAGCTTACCGTTCATTGCTAAGCTTGCTGCTTTAAACCCGCTGATCGAGCTGAAATTCGTTTTGCGTGATGAGAATCCTGAGCTGATGGATGCCTACCTTACTGCCGGAGCGAGATCAATTCCGATCTTGATAGCATTAAATAAAGACTTGAGCAAGGAGCTTTTCGTCTGGGGGCCACGTCCTGAGTTTCTTCAGAACCGTTTGAAAGCATACAAACTTGATCCTCAAAATATCACAGCCAAGGAATTTGCTGATGGAACGCATCTTTGGTACGCAAGAGATAAAAATAAAGCAATAAATGAGGAATTGACTCCGCTGATTGCTTCAACTATATAGTATATGAAAATCGCACTCATTTCTGGAGCTTCTGGCCTTGTAGGTAAGGAAATTCTTCACCAGCTTTTTAAAAGTGAAGACTATGATTATGTGTTGAGCATCGGTCGTAGAAAGCTTGCTATCAAGCAGCAGAAGCTTGTCCAGATCGAAGGCGATATGGCTAAAATAGCTAATTGGGATTGGGAGGAGAAAGTTACTTCACAGAGTTTGAGTGGAGAATATTTTCCACTAATCGAGAGTTTGAAAGAGAAAACGGCTGAGGTACATGCTTTTTCCTCATTAGGCACGACTATCAATCAGGCTGGCTCGAAGGAGAAGTTTTTTGCCATAGATCATGATTTGGTGATTGGTTTCGGGAAATGGGCTAAGACACTTGGAGCATATAAGTTCCTATATGTTTCAGCCTCAGGTGCAGATGCGAAATCATCTATATTTTACAGCCAGACCAAAGGCAAAACGGAAGAGGATCTCAAGGCAATAGGTTTTGAGTATGTTGGCTTGTTTAGACCTTCCCTTTTATTGGGAAATAGAAATGAATTCAGACTGGGTGAGCAGGTAGCAAGCATAGTGATGAAACCGCTAATTTGGCTTAAGCTTTTTAAAAATATTCGCCCAATCTATGATTACCAAGTAGCTAAAGCCATGGTAAAGACCGCGCTCGCACAAAAACCAAATTCAGTGGAAATTATCTCCTCTGGAGAAATGCAAGATTTAACCAAATGATAGTAGTAATTCAACGGGCTTCGGAAGCATCTGTAAAAATTGACGGGATAGTCAAAGCAAGTATTGGACAAGGCCTGATGATTCTGGTAGGAATAGAAGAGGCAGACGGTGAGGAAGATATTTCTTGGCTTGCCAAAAAGATTCTGAACCTCCGGATTTTTCCTGACGAAAATGAAGTGATGAACAAGAGTTTGTTGGATGTGGAGGGAGATATTTTGCTAATTTCCCAGTTTACTCTTCAGGCGAGTACGAAGAAAGGAAATCGTCCCTCTTACATCAAAGCTGCCAAGCCGGACATCGCTATTCCACTTTATGAGAAAATGATTCTAACCTTGGAAGCGGACCTGGGAAAGTCAATTGGAACCGGAGAATTCGGTGCTGATATGAAAGTTTCCTTGGTAAACGATGGACCTGTAACCATTTTGATCGATAGTAAGAATAGGGTTTAGATTTTTTGACAGGTAAGAACAGGATAGGTTGGAGACTGTATTCCCTACTTTAGGGAAGTATTACCTAGCCTTTGCTAACTCTAACCCTGAATCATGAAAACCCAATCACTACTTGCCCTACTCTCATTTTTTGTGTTAAGTGTCCTTTTGCTTGGCAGCTGCAACGCTCCAAAACAAGAGGAAAAGGAGGCTGAAGTAAAGCCAAATGTGATCATTATCCTCGCCGATCAGTGGCGGGCTCAGGAAGTTGGGTACATGGGGAATACTCAGGTGAAAACTCCTAATCTCGATAAGCTGGCTTCGCAAAGTTTGATTTTCGAAAATGCAATTACTACCATGTCAGTATGTGCTCCATTCCGAGCGAGTTTATTGACAGGCCAATATCCGCTTACTCACGGGGTTTTTTACAATGATAAACCACTTCCGAATGAGGCTCTGACCATGGCTGAGATATACAAAGAGAATGGGTATGCGACTGGATATATTGGTAAATGGCATCTCAATGGGCACGCTAGAGGTGAAACGTACAATGACTCAAGAGGCATTCCTGTGCCAAAGGATAGACGACAGGGATTTGATTATTGGAAGGGTAGAGAGGTGAGCCATAATTACAACAATAGCTTTTATTTTGACGAAAATGACGTGAAGCACACTTGGGAAGGTTACGATGCTTTTCCCCAAACGGACAGTGCAATCAGCTATATCCAGAAGAACAAGGAGCATCCATTTGTGTTGATGCTGTCGTACGGATCGCCACACGATCCCTATTTCACAGCGCCAAAGGAGTATCAGGAAATGTATAATGCTGCCGATTTGAAGCTCCGAGACAACGTGCCAGTAGAATTTCAGGATTCTGCCAGAAACGTCATGGCGGGCTACTATGCTCATATTTCAGCCTTGGATTTTGCGATCGGTAATTTGATTGATGCGCTCGATAAGGCTGGGATTTCGGATAACACCATTCTGATTTTCAGCTCGGATCACGGAGATATGCTGATGTCCAAGGGCATGCTGAAAAAGCAACGTCCATACGATGAATCCATTAAAGTGCCAATGTTGATTCGCTATCCGAATAAATTGGGGACTGCCAGCAGAAGAATAATTGACCCTATCGGTACACCGGATATTTTGCCTACGTTATTGGGATTGAGTAACATCCAAAAGCCAACTTCTTTTGAAGGAAAGGATTTTTCTAAGCAACTAGAAGATGGGGAAGATCTGGGGAATGAAGCTACGTTGATCATGCTGCCAGTACCTTTTCATGAGTGGAAATTTTCCAATGGAGGAAGGGAATATCGAGGAATCCGTACCAAGCAATACACCTATGCGAAAGATTTGAAGGGAGCATGGTTACTTTTTGATGATGAAAAAGATCCTTTTCAGGAAAATAACTTGGTTGATAAACCTGAATTCAAAGATCTTCAAAGTAAGTTAGATGGTGTCCTGAAGCAGAAATTGGCAGAGACAAACGACACTTTCCTGCCAGCAGATGAGTACATGACCCAATGGAATTATTTGTATGACATGAAGGATAGTTTGAGAGCCGCTAATTATTTGGAGTTGAATCGATAAAAAGGTGGGTTTCCCGAAGATGTCTCTTAATATTTCTCGCAGATGCATGCTGATTAAAAAGGAGATTTTCTGCAGAACTGCCTACCGCAGGCAGGTGCACGCTGAAAAGACAGGTAGATTATCGCTGATCTCTATTTTTGTACAACAACTTAGAAGGTCTAAAATCCCCGATAATCCGTGAAAGTTATCCACGCAGATCTGCGGGAAATTAGTGTATGTTTTTTAGTGCAATCACGCTCTTAAAACTTAGAACTCTCATTTTTATTGAAGTCGGTTTTTGATGCTTTCGGAGAAATTGCCAATCTTCAATTTTCAAATCACATTATTTTGTCAGAGACTCTTCTTAGCATCCATTCCGCCCAGGTTCTTACCAAGGGAAAACAAGTTTTCGAATCCCTAGATTTCAACTGGACAAAAGGGCAGAACTGGGCGATAATTGGCACGTCTGGAGCAGAGATGACTGCTTTTATAGAGTCTATCCGAGGTAACTCAGTCATCCCAAATGGAGATATTATCCGTCCTTTTGCGACAGAATACACAGAGCAGAAAACTCAATCAGGTGAAATCAACTCCTTCCGGGATCTGATCGCCTATGTGTCTCAGCGCTACGAAATCCGCAATAAATCCAATCAACAAAACTTTTATTTCCAGCAGCGATTTAATTCCTCAGAGTCGAGTGATACTGCTAGCGTTCGGGAGTATTTGATGGAGGTAAAAGCGAAAGTTGCTGGGCCCTGGACTTTGGAGAAAGTATCTGAATTGCTGCATCTGGAGAACTTGTTGGATAAGTCACTGCTCTTACTTTCGAATGGGGAAACCCGAAGACTGGCGCTAGGTTTGGGGCTGATGCGTCAGCCGAAAATCTACCTGATGGATCAGCCGATGACAGGGCTCGATGTGAAAAGCAGAGCTGAATTTGGGGAGATTTTGAAAGTGATGATCTCTGAAGGAGTGCAGGTGTTGTTGACCACTTCGGCAAATGAAATTCCTGAAGGGATCACGCATGTAGCCAAATTGAGTAGTGGAGGAATAGGGAAGACTTGGCTTTCGGTAGATTTCCATCTGACGGCCAAGCACGAGCAAAATCTCTCTTATGATTGGGAGTTGTTGGATTCGCTTCTACCAAAAAGAGCTAATGACAACACCGAGGTAATTCGACTAGAAAACCTCAATATCAAATACGGAGAAAAGCAGATTCTGAAAAACATCAAGTGGGAAGTAAGATCTGGCGAGCGCTGGTTGCTGAAAGGATCCAATGGTTCCGGGAAATCCACTTTGATCAGTTTGCTGATTGGAGAGAATCCTCAAGCCTATTCTCAGAATTTCTGGCTCTTTGGTAGAAAGAGAGGAACTGGTGAAAGTATCTGGGATGTGAAGCGACCTACGGGTTTTGTGGCACCGGAACTCAGTCGATTCTTTCCTACTAACCAAACCTGTCGTAAAGTCATCCTTTCTGGGCTTTTCGATACCATGGGTTTGTTTAAAAAAGTAACTGCAGAACAGGAAGCCCTAGTAGATTCCTGGATGAAGCTTTTCCAGCTGGAAAGCTTTGCAAACATTCCTATCAACCGACTTTCACTCGAAAACCAACGCTGGACTTTGCTTGCCCGAGCATTGATCAAGCAACCCAAACTTCTGATCCTCGACGAAGCTTCACAGGGAATGGATGAGTTTCAGCGCCGCCTTTTCAAAGATACCGTACAGCAAATCTGCGAGCGATCTGAGATGACCTTGGTGTATGTGAGCCACTATTCCGAGGATGTGCCTGCGGCGGTGGGGAAGGTGATTGAGTTGGGATAGGTGCTAGCTAGGGTGGTAAGATTTCGCCCTTTCAGGGCTTTAAAAATGAAATCAACTGATTCCTACCAACGGCCTGGCGACCGTTGCTATGTTATTATGCCCTTTCAGGGCCAATAAATATAATGTTTACCTATGTAAAATGTCCGAGTTCAAATGATTGGTTTTTGATTATTTGTAAGTGGTCTGTATGTAGACAGAAGACGTTGTTGGGGCTTCATGGGCTCCGGAAAAAATGGGTTTTGAATCACTTGTTTTTCACCAATCTGTTGATATAAAAGTGGTTAATATCGTCAGAGTTACTTTCAATAATGTCTAATTTTTTATCGTCATTCAAATCGGTAAGAATAATGTCATAGGTATCCATTTCGCCATTTTTTAGAGTTATAGGCTTCCAAGAAGTTCCTTTTTCAAAGTTCAAAAAGACCATATTGGCTTGCCCCGAATTGGCAATCACGATATCAATACTTCCATTTCCATCCACGTCTCCAAAATCGAGAGAGTAAGACTCATTATCGCTGCTATCAAAAATCGTTTTTCTGTCCAATAAGCCATCTTGGTCGATATCTACCGCTCCCACTGAACGAGTTTCGTCTTTTCCTGAGCCAAAAGGGATTTTTTCGGAAAAACTCAAGTCATTATCATTGAGATAAATGAAATTTGGCTGACCGTCTCTGTTTGCCAAAATCAAATCCATATCCCCATCTTGATCCATATCAGCCACGTCCACATCAATTGTAGAATCATCTGAGGAACCAAAATTCACTGTTTTTGTGAATTCTCCTTTTCCGTTATTTAAACAGATCTCATTGACATATCCTCTATTAGTAATTAGAATATCAATATCTCCATCTAAATCAATATCTAGTGTTTTAAGATTACGAGTAGGGGAATAGTCATTTCCAAAAACGCCTGATTTCTGGAACTTTCCTTTGCCATCATTGAGATAAATTGCATTGGGTGCCATGTCATTACCAACGGCTACATCCAAATCTCCATCTCCGTCAAAATCTGCCAATTCGGTCGCATAACTGGTTTCTGAGATGTTATCTAGGAGTGTTGAAACGGTAAATATTCCAAATCCATTGTTGAAAAACACTTTGTTGGCTTGTGGCCAATGCCTCCCATCTGCAACTACTACATCTATGTCTCCATCTCCATCAATATCTCCTGCACTGATTGAAGCTGATTTGTCTTTGGCTGGGCCAAGTATCAATCTGGAATTAGTAACAAATTCAATTTCCTGAGCAATAGTCCAGTGATGAAATAGAAATAGGACAGCGATGAACAGTAGTTTTTTCATGTTGGGATAAGTATTGAGGTACTTTTGCTCGTCCAAATTAGAATAAATCCCACCTAAACCAAGGCTGGATACTACTTGCTTAAGTGCTGAAAAGATATTCCTACCTCCTGATCTACTACTCACCACATTAAGATTGACCGTGATTGGCTATTCTAATTACTTTTCACCCTCACCCCCTTAAACATCACCTCATTCTCACTCACTCTCAATTTCTTTCCACTCGTAGTTGTTACATTCTTAAGCGTCACTTCCTCGGTTAGGACATAAGGAAATTTCTCCTGATAAGCATCATCGGTCATTTCTGAATTAAAATTCCCGAAAATAGCTGGGCCTTGATAATTTTCGGGATGATTGGAGTCATCGATTTTAAGGTTTTCGATGATGATTTGCTCTGGCATATAGCAGGTATAGCCGAAATCATGTTGGCCGGAATTATAACCATTAATCAAGGAAGCGATGTAGGTTTTTCCACCATTTGGAATAAAAGTACAGTCACGGATAATTAATTTTCCCTCCCAAGTGCTACCATAATCGGAGCGAAGGTTGATCAGGCTCCTTCCACGGATAATCGAGTTCTCCACGGTAAAGGTTCCTGTGCCGATTGCATTGATTCCCATGTGACCAAGAGTCGAGTTGCGTATGGTGGCATTGGCCACGCCCATGTGCGCATCGAAGCGGGACAGCGTGCAATTGTCGAAAAGTAGATTCTTGCTGTAGTTGGAACCCATGATTCCCCAGAAATTACCATCGTCGATATCGTTGGTCTGGCTGCAGTTGATGAAGGATACATTCAGCGCGCGATTCACCAAAATATCATACGTACCCATTGACACAGGTTTGCCGGCATTTCCTATTTTTTGGTAGATTCTGTGTCCCGTTAGGATGGTGTTTTGGACAGTGACATTGGTGCAGCTACTGATACTAATAAACCCGCTGTATGGCGAGCCAAATTCACCTTCGGCTGTAATAAGATGTTTCAAACCGTCGACAATGACATTAGATCGCTGTATAGAGATGTTCCGCTGGTAATAGTGATAAGTTGCGTCCTCACTGTTGGCAATGGTGGTAAAGATGCCTCCGCTTATGTTCAGCGTCTCTTCATCAATCGGAAGTGCGGTGATTTCTGTGATCTGATCAAAATCCCAAATGATAGGTGCATTGCTGTCCACATTGCCGTCTTTGTCTACCAAGAAAATATCTGTCTGCGGAGCACCATTGTTTTGGTTCAGCCCAAATCGGATATACTTCATTTCATTGGAATTGGTGACGCTGATTAAGGAAGTGCTAGGTAAAGAGATGTCTATCTTCTCTTGATTTCTCTTAAGGGAACTTATTCCTTCCAGCTTATAAGGTTTCAGCGTTGAGCTGACTAGAAAAACTGAAGCATTTCGATTTTCTACTTCTCTATCGTCAATTAGGAAGGAAGCTGTCCCAAAATCAGTGTCGGTTTGTATGATCGCCGTCTGCTCTTTGCCTCCGATGTAATAGGTAGCTCCATCATCTGCCTTTACTTTCAGATCGTGCGCATTGGCAAATTCATGAGTCGTTGCGATAGCTTCCATATCATCAGTTTTACCATTCCCTTTGGCACCGAAGTCAGAGTAATGAACTTCACCAACAGCTTTAAATTTGGCTATATTCTCCGGTGATAGCTTTGCTATAGATGGTACGCTAGCTGGTAGTTTTTCTTCAGAGCTCCAAAGCAAAGGAAACCGCACAGGCATATTTCGGATGACTTCTGGCGTATCAAAGTCAGCATCAAGGCCATTCCAGAGTTCTAAGTATTTTTCTTCCTTATAGGCGTCTCCTCCAACAAGCAGGAATGAATGTCTCACAGGCCATTTATCCCAGTACATTACATCTTTTTGGTAAGGCCACGAATCTTTGTTGGCTACATAGGGGTAGAGAAATGAAATGCCCTGCTCCAGTGATTTGCCATCGGGGGTTTGGTAAGAGAATAAGTTATCCGAATCCTCAGCATAAATCTGGCAAAGCGTAGCCATAGCATCTAGTGTGAACAGGGAATATCCGTAAGGTTTGGTGCGCTTGAGTTCCAGAGGAAAGCTTCCATCGGTAGCCATTTGATCCGGCAGAAGCACTGTTTTATACATTTCTTTGCAGTAATCCAGTACTTCCTGGTTTCCTACGAGTTTTGCGAAAACTGCTGCTTGCATGGCCCAGCATACGCTGTGATTATTCCCATGATCCCGCTCAGCGATTCCATAAGGATGAGTTGTCATCCAAGTTAGGTAGTTCGCAAACCAGTTTTTCATCTGTTGAATCTCCGAATCGGATATTACCCCAGATCTTTCCACGGCTTCGATCGCCTTCGCTACTTCCATCAGTTGAATGGTGTCAATGATGCCAATACCTCGCCCTGTCACCTTGCCTTTGATGGCTTGTGCGAAAAGTAAGTTTGGGTTCATTCTCGTGGCTTCGTCGATAAACCAAGCCTTCAGATGGGGAGCCAACGCAGTGACATACTTATTGTCTTTGGTGACCAAATAAGCTGAAGCCAATGCGCCAGAAATCTGACTAAAGCGGATCATTGCCTCGCGATGCGCAGTGAAATTATCGGGATTGGTCAGCCCATCTCTTTGAATGTACGGGCCATCCGGATTTGCTGGATCTGGCCACCAATAATCTCCTTCGGAATAGAAATCATGAATTCCACCCGCACTTCGGGCACTACTTTCTGCAGTTACTGTGATTGGCTTTTCGCTAGCATATTCATCCGCCAATCGAATCACTCTTGCACGTTCTTTTGCAAAGAAATCTGTGTTGCCAGATTCAGTATGTGGCTGAGTTAAAAATGAGCTGAATGCAAAAAATAGAATAAGGATGTATTGAATCATTTTGGGCTTTAGGGATAATCTGAAACGAGAAGTTTAAAATGCACTTTAATCTGGGGTTTTGAAAGACAATTCCTCTTTCTTCAAGGCATCTATTAGTTTAGGGATTGAACTTTTTCCCATACCGTGAAGAGAGAGAATTTCATTTTCGGTAAATGTGGCGAGCTTTTCTAAGCTGTTAATTTGCTTTGATTCCAAAGCCCTACGAGCAGGAGCTGGGAGTTTGGACATAAATCCTTCTGTGGGTTTTCTCTCCTTTTCGCAGATCGGGCAGGTAGGACAATCACTGGTTTTATAGAATTGATGGCCTTTGTCACAGGTTTTGAGTGGCATAGTGTTGAATTTTTTTCTAAGGAAATACTTCTTGATATTTTCACAAGAGGAGATGCGTTTTTTAATGTTTTCAAATGAAAATAAATTTTATACGATAGGCTTTCGTATTTTTATGTATAAACTATAAAGCTATGAAATCGAGCATTTCTCAGGTGTCCTACACTGGGATGATTATATTCTATGCGAGATTTTATGTGGCCAATAAAATTATAAACACATGAAAGTCACTGCGTTAATCGAAGATAAATTGATCCAAGATGTGATCGAAATGTCTGGAGCAAAGAATGTCACTGAAGCCTTGAGGATAGCGCTTCGAGATTATTTGTCCCGTAAAAAATTACTACAATTGTCTGGTCAAATGGTAGCTGAGCCCATAGAATTCACTTACGGCGCAGATAAATTGAGAGGTATTAATCAGCAATGAAGCCGGTTTTAATCGACACTTCTGTTTGGATAGAATTTCTAAAAGGAAATCCAGATTATTTTCCACCAATGATTGCTTTGATGGAGGATGGTGAGATTTTTTCCTTGGAGTTGATCTTTGCGGAACTGCTTCAAGGAGTGAAGACAACTAGAGAACTGAATTTGATTACCGATTTTTATCGCCAATTGAGGATTTTGGATCAGCCTGGTTTGATTTTCGAATCAGGCAATTTTTCTAGAAAAACAGGATTAATCAATCGAGGCATCGGGTTGATCGATGCAGTAATTATTTATACTGCCGAAAAGTTTGATTTACAAATCTGGACTTTGGATAAGAAAGTCATTAGTTTTTTAGGAGATAGGAGAGTTTATCAGCCTTAGTGATTTTCGTTGAATAAGAGCTTTAAGGATTCTTGAACCCGTTAAAATAGCATGCTAAGTAGTTCTCTAAGTCGTTAAGTGACTCATGTCACTATCCTTTTAGATGATTTTTCCGTTATTGAACACATGAGCTATTATATAACAACAACGATACAAGGTGACTTCAATCAAGTGATAGACAAAGTCACAGAAGAATTGAAAAAGCAAGGTTTTGGAGTGCTGACAACTATTGATATGAAAGCTACGCTGAAGAAGAAACTGGATGTAGATTTTCATAACTATCAAATTTTAGGCGCCTGTAATCCGCCCAATGCTTATAAGGCCTTACAGGCAGAAGACAAAATCGGTTTGATGCTTCCATGTAATGTGATCGTACAAGAAAAGGAAGTTGGCCAGATCGAAGTGTCGGCAGTTGATCCTGTGGTCTCCATGATGGGAGTTAAAAATGATGGGTTGGAACCTGTCGCCGTAGAAGTGCGGGATGGCTTGAGAAAAGTAATAGCCGCGTTGGCGTAACCCAGTATTTATTTACAAGTTTTGAAACTATGGCCTGTGAAAACACAGGCTATTTTTTTTAGCATAATGTGATTAGGCTACAAGTATAAACTGTAGACCACAGTCATGGAAACAGATATCATGATCCTGATGGTTAAAGAAAACTCTTCCGATCAACCTGTTTTTAGACTGACTGCTAGTATTCAGGTTGATTTATTGGTGATCATTTCCTAACTCATAAAGATAGCCATCGACCTTATGAAAAGCAGAAGATCATTTATCCAAAAACTAGGTGCGGGAATAGCTATTCCTGGATTACTCTCATTTAATTCTCCAATTCATACTTCTCCAAAATCTATAAACCACTCTCTGGAAGGAGAGGAGTTTTGGAATGATTTACGAAAGAAGTTCCCGCTGAAGGATAGTCGAGTGTATTTGAACAACGGGACTTTTGGCCCGTCACCACAAGTGGTTTTGGATGCTTTGCAAAGCTCATTTGTCGAAACAAATACAAGCGGGGAATATGGTCATATAGAGCCAGAGCGGGAGAAATTAGCAGCTTTTGTGGGGATCAAAACTTCCGAGATTTCACTAACTCATAATACCACTGAGGGCATTAATATCATGTGTTGGGGACTGCCTTTGAAAGCTGGAGATGAGGTAATCATTACGTTACATGAACATGTAGGAAATGCCTTACCTTGGCTGAATAGGGCAAAATTGCATGGGATAGTCTTGAAGCCTTTTGAACCTAAAGCTACTCAAGCTGAGAATTTAGATCTGATTAAAAGCCTAGTGACATCCAAAACCAAAGTGATTGCGATTCCACACGTCACTTGCACTACAGGATTGGTTTTTCCCATTAAAGAGATTTCAGCTTTTGCTAGAAGTAAAGGGATATTCACAGCAATAGACGGAGCTCATGGAGTGGGCACTTTCGATCTGGACCTGAAAGATCTGGGCTGTGACTTATACGGAAGTAGCTACCATAAATGGATGCTGGGGCCAAATGGTACTGGTTTTCTATATGTGCGAGAGGAGATTTTGGAACAAGTTCAAGCATACCAAGTTGGTGCTTATTCTGATTTGGGATGGGATATGTACCAAAGTCCCCCTGAGTTTAAAGGGTATGTGCCTACCGCTCATCGTTTTGATTATGGAAGCCAAAGTTTACCGATGATGAAAGGTGCAGTGGCAGCGGCAGAGTTTCATGGAGAAATAGGGAAGGAGAAAGTAGAAGCAAGAGTACGGGAGTTGAATCAATACTTATTTGATGGACTTTCAGAAATGAATTCCCATTTGGATATTTTGAGTTCCTCCGAGCCAGAATCCCGGATCAGTATGGTCACTTTTAAACCTAAGAATTTGGATTATCAAGAAGCTGCAGGCTTGATTAGTAAAGAGGGTTTCAGAATTCGACAAGTTCCTGAAAGTAAGCTGGATTCTATTCGGATTTCAACACACATCTATAATAATAAAGCCGAAATTGACAGCTTTCTTGAAGCGACTAAAAATGTACTGGGTTAAGATTTCGGCTATTAAGCACAACGTCCGCAAAGGTTTCGCAAAGTGTGCAATTCAAAAGCTTCATCTCCTGAGATAATAGGGCTGAAAGCCCAAAATATCTGAGCCTAGCTCGTTAGGGTTGTGTAGAAAAAATAATTATCCTGTCACATAGGCCTGAAAGATCGAGAAATCACTTTTCTTCCAATTCAAAAATTCAAACTTACTAGATTTTTTTCTTCTTCAATTCCAATTTAGCTTGGGCTTCAGCGGCTCTGAATAGCGTGATGTCAGCGATCAATTTAAGAGGAAGGGGTTTGTCCAGTGGGAATTGAATCGCCCCTGTGGTAGTCAAATATTTCTTCAGTTCTTTCTTGAATTGGCTTACTCCGCTATTGGTAGGATAAAAGCCTATGTGTTTTTTCGCAGCGGCGAAGTAAACAAGTACCTCGGTTGTCTTGTATGCTGGTACTTGGTAACTGACCACTTCCTTGGCTTTTGGTACAGCTTTCAGAATTGTCGTGCGCATTTGCTCTAGCTTTTCCCGCACTTCAGGAGAGCACCAGCTTAGATATTCCTCAACTGAGGATGGTTTTGCGTTCATCATATTATTGAGATTTTAGAGTTTGACACAAGAATCAAGACTTTTTTTTCATTACATATCAGTCGAGCTTATTGGCAGCAGGCACTAATTTAGCTTTGAAATCTGGATCTGCCATATCTTTATCCAGTGGGAACATAGGTCGATTGATACGCTTGTAACCCAGTCTCTCCAAATCCTGATCTACGCCACCTGGAGTAAGGGCCATCACCCAATCTGCTCGCATATCGTACAATTCTGGAACAAGATATCCGATTTTTACTACCACGATATTTGCTTCTCTTGGCTTCAAGCCTAGGTCTGTAAAATCACTTTCGTTATGATAGGGCTTACGTTTTTTGGTGACGATCACATGTACGGAACCTACTTTCACTACTACTTCTACTTCCGCAGCACTGTCACCTTCTTTGATTGATTCGACTGTTCCTTTTAGCATTACGGGAGGGGCAAATCTGTCATCTATAGCCGCACCTGCTGTTCCTTCTACTTTCCCACCTACTCCGGCTGCAATTGCTTTCTCTACAAATTCTGGCCCTGGAATAGAAGCATAAATCAATGTTGGGCCATTTTCGGATTTGAACTCAGGTCGCTTCAGTATTTCTGTCAAAGTCCAGGTCACATCTCCAGCACCACCGGCAGTAGGGTTGTCACCCATATCAGAGATCATGAATGGCTTTTTATCAGAGGCTAGTGCCATTTTTAAACTTTCATCCAGCGTAGCAACTGGTGCTACGAATTCGAATTCATTTCGCACATCCCAAAAGCTTTGCGCCAATTCTTCAGCTGATTCTGTCACAGCTTTCTCGTCGTCTCCAGTTACCATCACTACGGCATGATTTCTAGGTTCGTCTGCCCAGGCATAACCTATCCAAATCGCGGCATCGATCACGCCTTCCTTTTTGGTCATAGGGTCTACTTTAGCATAGAGACTCTTTCCTGGGTCAATTCTCGTACTTGTCTTTTCGCCAGGAAGCAAAATCGGAACAGGGATCCAGGCTTTGTAAGCAGGCTTTCCCTTGCCACTTTCCAATCGGTCCAGCATGTTTTCAACTGCTCTTTGCTTTGATTCCAAAGCATCCTCATGCGGTGCCATTCTGTAGCAAGTGATCAGGTCTGTGTTTTCTGCTAATCTCATGGAGACATTGCCATGCAAATCCATAGAGGTGGAGATCAATGTCTCTGTCCCAACAACTTCACGAACGCGAATGATGAAGTCGCCTTCAGGATCATCCAGCCCAACCACGCTCATTGCCCCATGGATATCGAAGAAAAGCCCATCGTATGGCAGGTTTTCTTTGAGCATCGCTAATGTTTTTCCGACCAGCTCTTCATAAGCCTCTCGAGTTACGATTCCTCCAGGAATGGCATGACCTCTAAGTGTCGGAAACCATTCTGCTCTGGCTCTGTCATCAGAAGCCGAATCTAAGAAGGGATAATAATTGAAAATATCTACTCCTTCTCTGGTACGGAAGGCCGCCACATCACTAGTTGCTGGAGAAAAAGTGCTGGACTCAATTGCCAATCCTGCGATGGCTATACGAGGTAGGGGTTTCGATTCTTCTTTGGTCGAACAAGAAATGCTAACTAAGAGGATGAATAGAAGGGCGATAAAATTTCTCATAGCAGAAGGGCTAGTTTTTATTTTCAAATGAAAATGGCATTTGCCAATATCAGCTTTCAATTTAAACTAACATCTCGAAACATTATCTAAAATTTCTAAGAATGGTGTAAATCTAAATCAATATTTTTTTCAAAGATCTATTAGTTTGCATCAGGACGATTCGCAAGAATCTGGGTAGTATGCGCAAATCTATCCAACCAGCCTCTATGATCTTTTCTTATAAAAGTCACCATAACGGTACCTACAAACCAGATCGCCAGAAAAAGTAGGTATAGGAATAGATAGAGCCGGTTGTCAAATCGAGTATCTATAAGGAATTTGGAGACTTCACCGACTAAAAACGGAAGGATCAAAAATACGCCATATCGGGCAATCAGAACTTTATAGGCAAGCTTAAGTCCATCCATTCTGATGATTCGGATTCCGAGCAACTTTTTACCAAATGTCTGTCCATTGGTCATTTTGCTTACGAAAATAAAATAAAAGAATATCAGACCGACTTTCATCAAGGAGAGTAACCAAACGTTCTCAGATATCCCTTCAATGATATAGGAAGTGAATAAAATCACCAGTAAGGAATCGACAAAGATTGCTAAAAACCGCTGGGTCAACGTGACTTCAGATCGGTCTAAAAGTGGTTTTTTCGATACGTTAGGCAGAACATTTGAATATCTGGCGATCACAAATCCAATGAAGCAGCCAAAAGTATTGGTGATCAAGTCATCAACTTCAAAATGTCTATACCTACAAGGATACAAGCCATATAGCGCTGTGAGTTGAGTGATTTCAAAGAATAAGGAGGCTAGAAAACCAATTAGAGTGGCTAGGCCAGCATTTTTTATTTGGAACAAATACCTTAGAAAAAATCCCAGAGGTATCAGAAGTAAAACATTAAAAGCCGTCACCATAAATGCATTACTTTTCACGATGCTGAATAGCGAAATATTACCTTGAACTTCTTGGAAAGTTTGTTTTACAAATCGGAAAGGAAAAAAACTTGGGTCAACTTTTCCAATTCTGAATTCACAAAACCCTTCCGAGATCACTGGAAGAGGAAGGACTGTAAGAAAGAAGGCCGTTGTCGCATAGAAAGCGAAAATGTATAAAACTAAGCTTCGGTTAAACTGGACATAGCCAATTTTCTTATACTGAAAATAAGCATAAGGGACTACACTTGCCGCGGCAACTAAAGGGAAATAAATAATTGAAGTTCTGATAGCTTCAAAATAACTGTTCATGCAATCTGCGTTGGCTTCGCTGATAGCTTTGAAAGCTTCAGCTCCTTAGGTTTTCATTCCAAAAGATGACCTTTTACAATAACCGATCCTTTTAGAGGTCAATTCATCAAATAGTACACTGATAGATTGTTAATTTTGACTAAATCATCCCTTACCTATGAAAGACGAAATCACTTTAAAAGAAGCTCAAGAGCAAGTTGATCAGTGGATCAAAACAGTTGGTGTTCGATACTTCAATGAATTGACCAACATGACTATTTTGATGGAAGAAGTGGGTGAACTGGCCAGAATAATGTCCAGAACCTACGGAGAGCAATCTTTCAAGGAATCAGACAAGGGCAAAGATCTGGGAGATGAGATGGCTGATGTGCTTTGGGTTCTCATTTGTCTAGCCAATCAGACTGGCGTCGATCTTACCGAGGCTATGAAAAAGAACTTCGAAAAGAAGAATGTTCGTGACATCGATAGACATAAGAATAACGAGAAACTGAAATAGGAAGCTTATTACTTTTTTTCGTAAAGCCCAGTGTTTCCTTCTTCCAGTAAAGACATCAATTCAGCAACTATTTTAGGGTTTTCTCCCGCAATGTTCACTGATTCCAAAGGATCCCTGTGATGATCATATAGCTCAATAGTTGGCTCGGCACCTCGAAAGTATTTGGTCAACCTATAGCGATCCGTTCGCATAGAAATACCATTATGATAGTAGGAGTAGGCTATATTTCCGGCCTGAGCTTCCTTAGATTTTAATAGGCTAGCAAAGCTTTCACCATCCAAATTTGTGGGGTTATTAACTCCTAGCAATTCCATGATAGTGGGGTAAATGTCCACAGATTCCACAATTGAATTGTCGATTTTGCTGACTTTAGAACCTGGGATTTTAAATATCAAAGCTGAGTTTAGGGCATTTTCAAAGAGTGTATGCTTACCCCAGATTTGCTGCTCTCCAAGGTGCCAGCCATGATCTCCCCAGACAATCACAATCGTATTTTGGTCCAATTCCAGCGCTTCTAGCTCGTCTAATATCAAACCAATCTGAGCGTCTGAATAGCTGGCAGCCGCGTAATACGCATGCTTGATTTTCTTTGCGTAAGCATCTGAAAGCTGTCGATCCAAGCCAGCCTTTTCCTCGCCGAGTTGATATCCGTTGAATTCTCCACTTTCTAAAAGGCTATTGTTCGAGACATTTTGTGGTTTCAGCGGGTTTTTGGCTAAAGGGATTTGATCCTCATCATATAAATCCCAGTATTTTTTTGGTGCAGTGAAAGGAAGGTGTGGCTTGAATAAACCAACGCCTAGGAAGAAGGGTTGAGAGCTGTTTTTCAGTTCTCTTAGTTTCTTGATAGCCAATTGGGTAGTGAGTCCATCTGGATAACCTAAGTCATCCACATCTCCTGCTTCATAAGGCTTGACTTGCTTTTGCAGGCTCTGACGATTTTCTCCATCTGCATATGCAAAAAATGCATTCCAGCCAGTTCCCCATTTCCCATGATCGAAGAGCATCTCATCCCAACTGTAGGGTAATTCTCTTTGGTCCGAAACCTCCTCTTCGTAGCCATAAACATAGCCATCTGCAGAGTGGGAAATTTTTCCAATTCCTACCGTATGATATCCATTTCTTTTGAGATGATGGATGAATGTCTCCGGCGTCTCGGATTCTGGGGTTTGATGGAATTCATCCTGCATGATATTATTCCCTAGTTGCGCTTGTCGACTTGGTCTTTTACCAGTGAGAAAGGCAGCTCGGGAAGCTCCACAGGTGGGAACTTGCACAAAGTGATTGGTGAAACTCACACCTTCAGAAGCTAGTTTGTCTAGATTTGGAGTTAGTATGGTGCTGTTCTCAAAATGACCTAACTCTGAACGAAGATCGTCTACTGCTATAAAGAGGACGTTAGGTCTGTTTGATTGCGCAAATCCGGAAAAGTTGGTTAATCCTACTAAGGCAATGAATACTATTTGTTTTAAAAACTTGTGTTCCATTTTTTACTTGATTTTCAGATACCCAATCTAGAGCATTCGCTAGGTAGATAAAAGATGAATTACAGGAATCCTGAAGTTTTGAAAAGATAGTAGTTGATAAAAAATAAAAAGAGCTGGAAATTTATTTTCCAGCTCTTCGATGTAGCTCTAAATTACTTCAGTCCAGACAGAAACGGAGCCTGGTGCGCAATGGAACTCGGCCCATCCAGATTCATTCACCCAAACTTCATCTTGGATTTTGCCTAGAATGTCTCGGAAACTTCTTCCCGAATACCGTACGCCTATTTCCATGGAAATAGTAGTTCCGTCACCGTTTGACATGACTACAGCACAACCGGAGTGATTTTCATCTCCCTCTCTTGTCCAGCCGATAGCATTTGCACTTTCGAAGTAGTCACGCTGCGTCCCAAATGCAAAATCCTTCCTTGCGTATAGCATAGGTTCTAATTCATCCACTCGATTGATAAATATCTCGTAATCTTGACCATCATCTCCTTTGTCCCAATAACTAGCGCCAAATAGATCCGGGTAAAAAACACAAGGATAACCATCTTTGCGAAGCAGAATCAACGCATAAGCCAAAGGCTTAAACCACGCTTCAACCGGTGCTTCCAATGCCTGAAGAGGCTGCGTATCGTGATTATCTACCACTGTCACTGATAGTTCTGGGCTATGAGACGCAAGAGAATCGGTGAAAATTTCCCTCAAATCAAATTGGCTACCCATAGTTGACGCCATATGCAAACTCTGCTGTAGTGCCGAGTCAAATAAACTCATGGTTCCCTCTGTCGCATCAATGTATTTAGTCAGTACTTCCAAGTTCCCTGGAGCCCAATATTCACCCACTGCAAAAATGTCTTTACCCGTACGCTCCCTAAGTAAGTATAGAAATTCTTGAAAGTAAGCAGGAGGGATGTGCTTCACAGCATCCAAACGTACCCCGTCATAATAAGTGAGTTCGTGAAGCCAAGTAGCGTAATGTAGTAGTTCTTCCTTGACGGCGGGATTTCTGAACTCAATATCACAAAACATCAAGAAATCATAGTTACCTTTTTCATTCGTAATCATTTCCTCCCAGTCATTTCCATATTCACTCATAAGGTTGAATATTCCATGCTCCTGATTTCGGTGGTCATAATCTACCCCACTAAAGCAATGTTTATCCCAAATGAAGTCAGAATATTCCCCATTTCGGCCAGGGAAGGTAAATCTGGTGAAGGCCTCAATTTCGTACGGTTCAGAGATGTTTTCAAGCCGATTTTGCTCCTTTACTTTTATTGCCTGTATTAATTCGGATTCATCTCCGCCGGCTTTGTGATTAAAAACAAAATCGACGATGACTTGGACTCCTCTATCATGAAGCGCCTGAGTAGCCTCTATAAATTCGTCTTTAGTGCCGTATTTGGTCCTTACAGAGCCTTTTTGGTCAAATTCACCTAGGTCAAATAAATCATATGTGTCATAACCTACGCTCATTCCGCCTTGTTCCCCCTTAGATGCAGGAGGCAACCATACGCTGGTAATCCCTAGATTTCCCAGGTATTCGGCTTTCTCTTTTACTTCTTTCCAAAGTGTATCTTCGGGAGAATACCAATGGAAAAATTGGATCATGGTTCCATTTTTCATAAAAACTCGTCTAATGTGAGGTCGATTATTTTTCTATATCAAATCAAAATCAAATGAAAGGCCAAATAGATCTAAGAAGTTGAGTTATCAGGTGGCTTCTGCAAACTCAGAAACTATCAATAAACCGAAGTCAAGTTTTAAGGAAATCTCCATTTTCTCTATAAAACCATTTTTAATCTATGACTTACTTATGCAGGTTTTGACAACTGGAAGACAAATGGTCAATTTTATACTGACATGGTGTGCAGAGGAAAGCCAAGTGATAATGACTTACGTATCTTCAATCATGAAATACTTCGCGCTTGTTTTTTTGCTTTTTTTAGTATGTTCTATCCCTGATGGTCTAGCTAGACAGGATAAGGATAGCATTAACTCTAAACTTACAGTTGTTGTTTTGCCTATAGTGTATTTTACACCAGAGACGAGCTGGGTCTTTGGGGCAGGAACAGTCGCTAATTTCAAGCTCGGTCAGGCAAGTGAAACTTATGAGAGTCAAATTGCTACAGGTATAGCTTACTCTTTATACGACCAGATTTTAACTTTTTCTAACTGGAGAATTTACACTGACGAAAATAAAAATCTATTTCTAGGTGAAGTGGGGTGGTATCGGTATGTGTTTTTCTTTTATGGAATTGGCCCAAACGTGGAGGAAGCAAATAGGGAGTCTTATAATGCAATCTTGCCAAGATTTCGTTTTTCTTATGCTCGACAAATCAAACCTAATATCAACCTAGGCTTGAGATATACTTTTGATAATTTCAAAATCACAGAAAAATTGGATGGAGGACTTCTCACATCAGGCGATTATGTCGGCGAAAATGGTGGAGCTATAAGCGGGCTAGGACCCTTGTTGATCTATGACTCTAGAGACAATCAGCTTTTTCCCACGAAAGGGAATTATCTAGAGACCAGTATTCAGAGATTTGATGGTTTTTTGGGCAGTGATTTTAACTATTGGAATTTTATGGTTGACGCCAGGAAAATATTTCAATTAAAAAAAGACCAACTATTGGCGACTAACTTGTTGGGACAGTTTAATGCTGGAGAAGCCCCCTTCTTTGCGCTTTCTCAACTTGGAGGCAACAAGGTTATGAGAGGACTATTTGAGGGGAAATACCGTGATATGAATCTGATCGCGTTCCAGACAGAATACCGAAGGATGTTTTTACCTCGATGGGGAGCTGTCGCTTTTGGTGGTGTTGGCAATGTGTTTTCTTCCGAAAACCCTTTCGAGCTTGGCCAAACAAAAGTTACCTATGGTGTAGGAGGTAGATTTAAATTAACAAAAAAGAAAAAGCTAAATCTACGTTTAGATTTAGCTCATTCTCCTGGAGAGGATCTTCAGTTTTATTTTACTTTTGGAGAAGCCTTTTAAAGCTTTATACCAGTTAGAATCCCGTTTTCTACTTTGCCTACCAAGCTGAATAAATCCAACGTAAGGCAAAAGTCTATATCGGAATCGATGTTGTGATTTTGTAGACGTTTTGCATGGGAAGCCTGAGATAGAAATCCTTTCAAATTGTGGCCTTCTTTCTCATAAAGTGATTTCATAGCTATCGCTCCATCATCTTCAGCTTCATGCGTTCTTTCAAGTGCCTTCACCAATGCGCCAGCATAAAGGGAGTCTTCTAAATTGAATTTACCTTTCCAGCCAGCACAGTGAATCAGTACATCTTTATCTCGTGATTGGATGTAACTGACAGTCGCTTGAAGATTTGGGAAAGAACCTATTAGGATTTCATCAGCTCCAGCGGATTTAGAAATAGCAAGTGTCCCATTGGTAGTAGTCATTGCTAGCTTTTGGGACTGGTGTTCACCAGATAGGTAGGCTAGAGGAGAGTTTCCTAATTGGAAGCCCTCTGCCTTAATACCATTTCTTTCTCCGGCGATCAAATAGCCAGAGGAGGCCATGGCTCTACATTCTTCAAGATCAGCGCAGGTTTTTATCTCCGAGATTCCATTTGCCAGTGCAGCAACCATCGTGGAGGTGGCGCGAAATATATCGACCACCACCACTAGCTTGCCTTGCAACTCGTGCAAGTGAATTAATTCTGGACTGAAACAGATTTCTATTTGTTGCATTTATTTTTTCAATAGTGGAAGTTTTTCCACTTGAGCTTTAAGGTTCTTATTTCTTACCTGAATGAAAATCTCTGTACCAGCTTTGCTGAATTCAGTTTTCACATATCCCATTCCAATTCCTACACTCATGCTTGGAGACTGAGTTCCTGAGGTAACTTCTCCGATCACTTCTCCAGCTGCATCCACAATAGGATAATGTCCTCTTGGAATGCCTCTTTCTTGCATGATAAAGCCAACCAATTTCTTGGATACTCCAGCTTCTTTCTGTGCTGCAAGCGCATCAGAATTGGTGAAGTCCTTGGTGAATTTAGTTATCCAACCCAACCCAGCTTCCAAAGGTGAAGTGGTATCGGTGATGTCATTTCCGTATAGACAATAACCCATTTCCATTCTGAGTGTATCTCTAGCACCAAGGCCGATTGGCTTGATATCAAAGTCTTTTCCAGCTTCGAACACAGCGTTCCAAACCTTCTCCGCATCCTCATTTTTCACGTAGATCTCAAATCCACCGGAGCCGGTATATCCCGTTCCAGAGATGATCACATCCTGAACTCCTGCAAATTCTCCTACAGTGAAATGATAGAATTTAACCTCAGAAAGATTAACTGGAGTAAGTGATTGTACTGCTTCGATAGCTTTCGGGCCTTGAATAGCGAAAAGTGAAATCCCATCAGAGATATTAGTAAGCTTAGCTCCCATGGTATTGTGGCTGTTTACCCAAGCCCAATCTTTATCGATGTTCGAAGCATTTACGACCAGCATATACTTCTCGTCTTCAAACTTGTAAACGATCAAATCATCTACGATTCCACCTGTTTCATTTGGAAAGCAAGAGTACTGTGCTTGTCCAATGACGATTTTGGAAGCATCATTTGAAGTGACCTTTTGGATCAGGTTTAAAGCCTCTGGGCCTTCTACCATGAATTCGCCCATGTGAGACACATCAAAAACTCCCACGCCATTTCTCACGCAAAGGTGCTCTTCATTATCAGAACTGTAACGTACAGGCATGTTATATCCTGCAAAGGGCACCATTTTACCGCCAAGGGCAACGTGCAAGTCATTGAGTTGGATTTTTTTGATTTGCTCTTCCATAATCTGGGTTAATTTTCTAGTGGGCAAAGGTAAGGATTGAGGCGAAAAATGCACTAAAAAAGGCAACCTGATCGGGTTGCCTTCTATTATTTGTGTGCTATTCTAGTTTACACGGAGAAGCTTTCACCACATCCGCAGGTTCTGCTAGCATTTGGATTGACGAATTGGAAACCTTTTCCATTCAGTCCGTCGGTGAATTCTAGGGTAGTTCCAGCTAGGTAAAGCAAGCTTTTTCTGTCCACTAGGATTTTCACTCCTTTATCTTCAAATACATGGTCAGTATCTACTTGAGCGCCATCGAAGCCTAAGTCGTACATTAGACCTGAGCAGCCGCCACCTTTCACCGAAACACGTATATTTTCATTTTCTGCGCGTCCTTCCTCTTTTTTGAGCTCTAGGATACGCTCTTTGGCTTTGTCAGAAACGATTATCATATTTTTATATATTACTTTGTCTTAAGTTGAAGTATTGGGAAAACAGGCTTGCTCCCAAAATGATTCACTGCAAATATAGCAAATTTAAAAATGAGGAAAATCGAGCATATTGGAATAGCTGTAAGCGATCTAGAAAAGTCTAATTCACTTTTTGCGAAGCTACTTGGAAAAGAACACTTCAAAACGGAGAAAGTAGATGGAGAGAAAGTAGCAACCTCCTTTTTCCAGGTTGGAGAGACAAAAGTTGAGCTGCTCCAAGCAACAGATGAAAGTAGTCCTATTGCTAAATACCTGGAGCGAAAATCAGAAGGTGTTCATCATATCGCTTTTGACGTGGAGGATATTACGGCTGAAGTAGAAAGGCTTAAAGGAGAAGGCTTCGAGATCCTGAATGAAATCCCAAAACTGGGAGCAGATAATAAATTAGTGGTATTTTTACATCCTCGAAGCACGAATGGTGTTTTGATTGAGTTGTGTCAGGAGATTTAGATACTTTATTATTCAAAATTCATCATTCGATATTTTTGATTAAAAAATTGAAAGATTTGAACATTGAAAAATTCGGTCCTGAACATTGTGTGGTAAAGTAGAAGGGTGGTAAAGTTTGTAAAGAATCCCTAACTCTACTGTGCGACTCGTAACTCGTACTTCGTAAATCACAAATACTCACAAATAACATTTAGTATAAAAATATAATTAGCGCCTTCGCGGGAGGTTATAAAAAGTATGTCAGAAAAGAGAACAGAAATAAGCGATTTGGGTGAGTTCGGCTTGATCGATCATCTAAATGAGAAAGTAATTATTAAAAACTCCAGCACCTTGAAGGGCATTGGTGACGATGCTGCAGTGATTGAAGCTGGAGACATGGTCAAAGTCGTGACCACTGATCTATTGGTGGAAGGCGTTCATTTTGACCTATCCTATGCACCATTGCCTCATTTGGGTTTCAAAGCTGTGGCGGTAAATGTATCTGACGTGGCAGCTATGAATGCTATTCCAAAGCAGATCACGGTAAGCATCGCGCTATCCAACAGATTCTCAGTAGAAGCTATTGATGCGCTCTATGAAGGAATTCATGCAGCATGTGAGCATTATGGAGTGGATTTGATTGGCGGTGATACTACTGCTTCAAGAAGCGGCTTGGTGATCTCTGTGACTGCGATCGGCGAAGCAAAACCTGAGCAAATCTCTTATAGATCTGGAGCTAAAGAAAATGACATTCTTTGTGTGACGGGTGATCTAGGAGCAGCTTTGGTTGGATTGCAAATCTTGGAGCGTGAGAAGGAAGTCTTCCTAGCCAATCCTGACATGAAGCCTGATTTAGGGAAATATGCCTTGGTGACTGCTCGTCAATTGAAGCCAGATGCTCGTGTGGATATCATTCATGAACTTCGGGAAATGGAAGTAGTTCCTACAAGTATGATGGATATTTCTGACGGATTGGCTTCTGAGATTTTCCATATCTGCAAAGCTTCAGGAGTTGGAGCGACTATTTATGAAGATAAGTTGCCAATTGATAAGCAGACTTTCGATACTGCTGTAGAGTTGAATCTAGATCCGATTACCTGTGTGATGAATGGGGGAGAAGATTACGAGTTGCTATTTACGATTGATCAGAAGGACTTTGAGAAACTAGAAAAGCATCCGGATATCCACTTTATCGGTCATATCACGAAGTCTGAAGAAGGTAAATTCTTGGTTACAAAAAGTGGAACCGCAGTGCAGATTAAAGCTCAAGGCTGGAAACATTTCTAGGTAATATTTCTATCCTCAACTCTAAAAGGCACCTAAACTTCTTTGCTTATCGGGTGGGAAGACCGATGACGGGTGACCGAAGTGCCGGTAATGCGAGTGTTTATCACCTATTAGGTTGCTTTTTGCATATTACTGGTTCAAATGGAAATGAATACCATAAAAAACCTCTTCAAATTCAATTGAAGAGGTTTTTTATGGTTAAGGATCTTTTCGGAATATAGAGATCCTAAAATTTAAAGACTTATTTTTTCAGCATTAACCAACCCCGTGGATCGACGATTGGAAGGCTTTTGCTATTTATCAAAAGTGGTTGTTTGCCTAGTGTCATTGTTTCTATTCCCTTTTCTGTTTCCACCTCAACAGGCAATTGGAAATCAATTCCGAGCAACGAAACTTCGTAACCTTTCTCTCCTTTTTTTGAGATTTTCACTTCTGGAATGTCAGTCGTATAGAGATATAACTGAAAGAAACCTTCCAAGTCTTTCCTTGAATAGGATTGAACAAAATCGATAAAATCACGGGTATTGACTTGATTTTCATAGGTAAATCGTGGGTCACTAGAGAAAGCTTTCAGCATAGGAAAGAAAACGTCATCACCCAAAACCCAGCTCAAGGAATGCATCACATAAGCGCCTTTAGTATAAATTTCTGGATGATAGGCTTCCTCTTCTGTACTGTTTACAGCACTGACCACTGGCTTCGAATGTGAAATTTGTTTTAAGGTACTTTTTGCTTTTTTGAAATAAGCTTCTTCTCCACCGTGCTCCCAATAAAACATCCAGTCTCCGAAGGAGGTAATTCCCTCTTGAATCCAGAAATCTGCCCAATCTCCCACTGATACTTTATTTCCGAACCACTCATGTCCTAATTCATGGTGTAATAAATTGTCATAATTGACTGAGCCCATCTTTACAAATCGATAGTTATTCCCATATGCATTGATGGTCTGATGCTCCATGCCGAGGTAGGGAGTTTCGACTATCGCAATCTTATCTTTTGGCCATGGATATGCTCCAAAGTATTTTTCCTGTGTTTCGGTGGAAACCTTAAGCACCTCCAAAATGTCATTTGCCTTGGCTTTGTTTTCCTGCAATACCCATACATGCATAGGGATTTGATCTCCCGAAATAGAGGAGAAGTTTATCTTTTCCTCGTGGAAAATTCCCATAGTAAAGTTGATTCCATAATTGTTAATCGGATAATCTGTTCTCCAATAATAAGTCAGCTTTTCGCCTTCTTGTTGGATTTGATCAAGTCGTCCGTTACCAGCAACGTAGTATGGTTTTGGTACGGTAATCAACAAATCCACGCCTTCTAAAGCTTCTGAAGACGGGTGATTCAGCGCAGGCATAAATACCTTTCCCCCTTCACCTTGGGATGAAAAGCCCATCCAGTCATTTCCCAGTTTATCTTTTTTCCAAGTAAATCCACCATCCCAAGGCGGATTAAGAGCAATTGGGGTTTTCCCTTCATAGAAAATATCCACTGCATCGTAAGTAGAATTTCCTACTCGAATATCTAGGAGATCATTTTCATGTGAGAATTCAACTTCAGCCCCATTCATTTGTACACTTGTCACTGTATATTCATCGATAAGGTCGAGTCGAAGAATATCTAGCTTTTCTATGGTAGAAAAAGTAACTGTGCTTTTGCCTTTGATCGATTGAGTAGCGGGATAAAGCTCTAATTCCAACCTGTAATGCTTCACTTCAAACTTTTCCTGAAGCGGATCAATGGGGCCTCCCCAATCCCAATTTTGGCCGATGGCCAAAGAAATCGAAGCAATTAATAGAATCGTAGTACAAAGAATATTTTTCATTATAGTAAAATAAGGTTCTGGATTTGAGTAGCAGGGACTAATTTTAATAGAGATTTAGTATTGTTTTCATGTAAGATCAGGGATCTCGCAAGCAATCCTAAAAGTATGGATATTCATTCGGTGATCCTCAGAATAGTCAACTTTGAAATTTATTTTTCCAAATCAAATGTTCGAATTCTACCAAATACAAATATCAAATCAAAAGGTGTTTACTTCCTGTTTTTGACAGTTTGAAGTTTCGGGGTCTATCAGAGCAGCATAAATCAAAAAAACCTCTTCAAAATTAATTGAAGAGGTTTTTTTATGAATAAGAATCTTTTCGGATTAACCGATAGATACTCTTTTGAATGCAGATACAGTCATTCCCTTGCTTATACTGTCAAGGTATTGAGCAATAGTTTTGTTGTTGTCTTTCACAAAAGACTGGCTAAGAAGCGTATTCTCTTTGTAGAACTTATTCAGTTTACCAAGAGCGATTTTCTCAAGCATTTCTTCAGGCTTACCTTCAGCTCTTGCTTGCTCTTTTCCAACTTCGATTTCTCTCTCTACTACAGAAGAATCAACTCCGTCTTTGTCCAAAGCAACAGGGTTCATCGCTGCAATTTGCATTGCTACGTCTTTTCCAGCTTCTTCTACGTCAGCTCCGCTCGTGTTAGTCAATCCTACCAATACACCTAATTTACCATTAGAGTGGATGTAAGGAACTACAGTTTCAGCTTCGATGATTTCGAAATGAGACACTTCGATTTTCTCACCGATTTTGCCAGTCATTTCAATGATTTTCTCTGAAACAGTTAAGCCTTGGAAAGGAAGTGCATATAGTTCTTCAACAGAAGTAGCACTTTTTTCTACAGCAAGGTCAAGCAATTCATTAGCAAAAGTCACGAAGCCATCATTTTTAGCAACGAAGTCAGTTTCGCAAGTCAACGTAAGCAAAACACCTTTAGCGCCATTTTCAGACACTTTAGTTACAGCTACACCTTCTTTAGTCTCACGGTCAGCTCTTGAAGCAGATACTTTTTGACCTTTCTTTCTGAGGATGTCTACAGCTTTCTCGAAATCACCTTCTGATTCGGTAAGTGCTTTCTTGCAATCCATCATACCGGCACCGGTCATTTGTCTCAATTTGTTTACTTCTTGTGCAGTAATTGCCATTGTGTTATCAGTTTAAAATAAAACGGGATAAATTCTTTTGGAACCTTGAGGTCAGAACACTAAAGAAGGTCTGTACTCGAGGAGTGATTATAGTTGCTTCTTGGCGACTGGCACCTTGAAGAATAGGATAAAACAAAAAAAATTGAACATAAGCCGAAACTTGATGTTCAATTTTTAATTTATTTCAAATCAAGTTGTGGATTATTCTTTTGTTTCAGCGTCCACAGCTTTCTTAGCTTCTTCCTCTTCAGAAAGTTTAGCTTCTTCTTTGTCTTTCTTACGCTCTGAAAGACCTTCTTCGATAGCTGCACCGAACGCTTTAACTAGTAAAGAAACGGACTTGAAAGCATCATCATTAGCTGGGATTGGGAAATCTACCTCATTTGGGTTAGAGTTCGTATCAACTAATGCGAAAACAGGGATACCAAGCTTTTTTGCTTCAGCAATTGCGATGTGTTCTCTTTTGATGTCCACGATGAAAAGTGCAGCAGGTAGTCTGCTCAAGTCAGCGATACCGCCAAGAACATCTTCCATTTTGTCTTTCTGACGTGAAACCATCAAACGCTCTTTCTTCGCAAGGTTCTTGTAAGCTTCCTCTTTCATCAATTTGTCCAAACCGGACATTTTCTTCAATGATTTACGGATAGTAGCGAAGTTGGTCATCATACCACCTAACCATCTTTCAGTTACGAAAGGCATGTTAAGTCTCTTCGCTTCAGTAGCTACTAGATCTTTCGCTTGCTTTTTAGTAGCAACGAACATCACCTTTTTGCCTGAACGTACGATTTGCTTGATTGCGTTAGATGCTTCGTCGAGGCATACAAGCGTTTTGTTAAGATCGATAATGTGGATACCATTTCTCTCCATGAAAATGTATGGAGACATTCTTGGATCCCACTTTCTCGTCAAGTGTCCGAAGTGAACACCAGCATCTAGTAAGTCTTTATATTCTAATTTTGCCATTATAAAATGTGTTTTTCTTATATAAGGAGGAATCTCCAGATTAACGTTTAGAGAACTGGAATTTTCTTCTTGCTTTTCTACGTCCTGGCTTCTTACGTTCTACCATTCTTGGATCACGAGTAAGGAAACCTTCTTTTTTCAAGGCAGGTCTGTGTTCGATGTCGAATTCGCACAAAGCTCTGGAGATAGCCATACGGGCTGCTTCTGCCTGACCTTTGATTCCGCCGCCGTCTACGTTGATCTTGATGTCGTAGTTACCATCCACGCCTACTAGGGCTAATGGCTGCTTCACTACGATCTGGTGTAGATCGAATGGGAAGTAAACTTCCAAAGAACGATTGTTTACGGTGATAGTACCATTTCCTGGAGCCATGTAAATTCTGGCTACAGAGGTTTTTCTTCTACCGATTTTGTTGATCATTTCCATGAAATAGACGATTAAAGAGTGATGGCTTTAGGCATTTGCGCTGCATGAGGATGCTCAGATCCTTCATACACGTACAAGTTGCCGTATAATTTTCTTCCCAATCTGTTTTTAGGCAACATGCCTCGTACAGCTTTCTCGATCAAGATCGTTGAAGATTTCTCTTTCAATAATCTTGGCGTAGAAATACGCTGTCCACCTGGATAACCTGTGTGTCTCACATAAACTTTGGAGTCCCACTTGTCACCAGTTAGTCTGATTTTGTCTGTATTGATTACAATGACGTTGTCACCACAATCAACGTGAGGAGTGAAGCTTGGCTTCGTCTTACCTCTTAAGATTTTCGCTACCTCACTAGCCAATCTACCTAAAACTGCAGCTTGGGCATCCACTACCACCCATTGCTTTTCTACAGTTGCGGCATTGGCTGATACGGTCTTATAGCTCAAAGTATCCACTGTGTAACTGTTTAATATTTAGCTTGTTAAATTTATTTCACCCTCAAAAAGGGACACAAAGATAGGAGTATTTTGTTTTGGATGCAAAATATTTCCAATACTAAGTCCTAATTTTCACAGGATTAGCTTTTTACTACCAATCAAAACCAGGTTTTCCTGGCTGTTTTTCGATCTGGAATTCTTAGCTGGTTTTCTCTAATTGAGTGACCAAAACCTTGAAATCCTTCGGATAAGGCGCATTCACGAATATTTCCGTGTCGTCCAAACCTTTAAATCCAATCGAATAAGCATGAAGCGAAACTCGCTGCATAATTGGTAATTCTTCTGTCTCTTTTTTTAAATTGAAGCGACGCTTGATAGAAGAAAGGTATAAAGGGTTGCCTCCGTATAAGGTGTCTCCACAAATGGGCGACTTCAGGTAAGCCAAATGAACCCGTATCTGGTGCAGTCTCCCAGTGATGGGTTTGCACTCGACTAAGGTATGAGCGTAATAGGTCTTCAATGTATTGAAAATCGTTTGCGCTGGCTTGCCGTCTTTACTTACTTTGGCGATTCCTTTGTTGTTGGCTAAGAGATTTCGGTCTACCAGCTCATTGCTGAATTCCTTGATCCCTTCCACCACTGCATGATAGACTTTGTTTACTTTTCTGCTTTCAAACTGCATGGCCAAATGCCTGTAGGCCGCTGGATTCTTGGCAATCACTAGACATCCTGAAGTTTCCTTATCCAATCGATGACACAGTTGGGAATCGGGGATGTGTGTCTTGGCTAAGTCTAGGATGTTCTGCGCTTCGTGCCTATCGTCTAAGCTTGATAGGTACGGCGGTTTATTGATTACCAGGTAATCCTCGTTGTCAAACAGAATAAGATTCTCAAAATCTACTTTCTTCATGGATTCTCCTGCCTCTTCAAATGAGGCTGCAAAAGTAAGGAAAAAAGGATGGGTAAAAAACTTCTCTGACTTTTATTATTTGAGAGTTACCACTTTAAGCTTTTCTTCTGGGGAGTCGATTTTCACTAAAGGAAGTGAAAAGCTGAAAACAGATCCTTTACCCACAGTAGAGCTCACCGATATTTTGCTTTTGTGTCCCTCCAGAATATGCTTTACGATAGCTAATCCTAAGCCTGTTCCGCCTTTTTCCTTGGATCGGCTTTTTTCGACACGGTAAAAACGTTCGAAAATCCGTTTTAAATCTTCCGGAGGAATTCCCTGTCCATCATCTTTGACGTCCACCTGAATCGTGTTTTTCAATGTTTTAAGAGTAATATTCACCTCTCCGCCATTATGATTGTACTTCATGGCGTTGAAAATTAGGTTTTGGCACACCCGATAGATTTTCTGCCTATCGCCAGTAGTCAAGTAATGCTTATTAGGCTCTACGTCGAATTTGATATGCATTTCCCGCTTGGAAGCTTTGTGTTCCAGCTCCTCCATTACCTCTTCTAAGAGATCTTGAAGGTCAAATTCGGTGAAATTAAATTTGATTACACCACTTTCCATCTGGTTCAGCGTAAGGAGGTCCTGAACGAGGATGTCCAGAGAATCCAAGCTTTTGGCTGCACGTTTCAAGAATCTCATCCGAACTTGTTTGTCGTCTATAGCTCCATCCAAAAGCGTATGTATGTAGCCTTGAGTGGCGAAAATAGGAGTCTTTAGCTCGTGCGAAATATCCGCGATGAATTCCCTTCTAAACTCAGCATTTTTCTGTAGTGTGTCAATTTCCTTTTGACGTGCAATCGCATAGGAATTGATGACTTTGTTGATTTTCCGCAGGGGAGAAATAGAACCTTTTCTACCCTTTTCGCTGATTTCAGACAGATCTTTTCGCTGGATCTTTTCCATCAGGGAATAGATATCTCCAATCTCCTTGAAGATCAAAAACTCTAGCATGAATGAGATCAGCAGGTAAGCAGATGAAAAAGAAACACCCCAAGACACAAAGAGCAGAATGGGAGTGGATTCATCCATTAATGACAAAAAAGCCGCAACCAGAGCCGAAATGGCTAAAGCCAGGATTAAAGAAATTCCTCTGGAAGTGGTAAACATTTATTGCCCTAATTCGAATTTATAGCCTACACCTTTAACAGTAGTGATATAGTCTTCTCCGATTTTCTCACGCACTTTTCTGATATGGACATCGACGGTTCTCGCCAATACAAATACGTCCGCGCCCCAGATATTCTGAAGAAGTTCGTCTCTACTGAAAACTATATTAGGGTTTTTGGCTAGGAAATACAAAAGCTCAAATTCTTTCTTAGGCAAAGTGATAGTCTTGCCAGCTTTGTCAATTGTATAGCTGCCACGGTCAATAATCAGATCTTTGATCTTGATTTGGATCTGCTCTTGCTCTTTCTTGGATTCACGTCTGAACAAGGCTGAAATCCTGCTCATCAGCGCTCTTGGCTTGATAGGTTTAGTGATGTAATCATCCGCTCCCACATCGAATGCCGCCACTTCAGAATATTCTTCCATACGTGCGGTAAGGAAGATAATAAAGGTGTTTTTGAGTTCTGGGATTTGACGTATCTGAAGACAAGTTTCTACCCCATCCTGATTAGGCATCATGATGTCAAGTAAAATCACGTCGGGTAAAAATTTTGCAGCAGTCTTTACTGCTTTCAGTCCATCTTCTGCGGTTGCTACTTCGTAGCCTTCCTTTACAAGATTGTATTTCAGGATTTCAACAATATCAGGTTCATCGTCAACTACCAGAACTTTGATTTTTTGCTTATCGCTCATCAGTGATTTCTTAATGTTTGGCTTAAAATTAAGGAATATTTAAGGATTGAAGCCAAATAAAAGATTGTCAACGATCATTCACTTCTATGAAAAGGATAGGATTATTTGGCAAACACAGCACTATGTTACGGCTATGTTATGAAGTTTTGAATTAATTGTTTTTTAATCCCTTTGCTGAAACGATGTCCAAATTCAATGAGCCGATGAAGAGATTTGCTTTAATTTTCACAGGGATTTTGTTCTGATCCTTTGTGACCCACACCGTCACAGGGAATTCTCCGCGGAACAGTTTGTTTTTGGGTAGCTGAGGGGAGAAGATGTATGTTTCTTTCTTGCCAAGGTTCGTGTCCAGTGTTTCTGTTCCCTCGTAGATTAACTTTATGTTATATATTTCTTTATCGAAGAATCCCTTGATTTCTATGCTTTCTCCCTTCTTTAATCCTCGTAAATCTTGAGTTCTGAGGTAATAAAAACCACTGACTAAATCTTGCACCTGTCCAGGTAAATCAAAATCCTTGGTCTCTTTTAGGTTTTTATTCTCTTTATCAAAAAGCTTCATTGTCGCTTTTTTGTTCTTCTGATCGAAGTGCACAAATTCATGCTTTCTGTATTTTCCCTCTTCAATATGCCTATAGGACAAGGAGGGTAAATTCGTTTCTACATCGAGGTAGGTCCCCCAGTTGTCATTTACTTTTCCGAATATCGTAGCAGCGCCTTTTGTCTTGCCATACACATCTATTTTATAGTGTGATTTGTCGTTCTGTTCTTGTGGCCTTCTAGAGATTTGCATTTTTGCATCAGCAAGATTTAGCCATCCATAGGAAACCTCAAAGGATAACTCCTCTCCAAAAGTAAATGGAGTGATACCTGCTGAACCCTGTGCTGATAAATCAGAGAGGGTAAGAAAAATAAGAAGAGTAAGTGATCCGAGGATTCTTTTCATAAATTATAATGACAATACCTGACGAAAAGGGCAGTATTCTATAGGTATTACGAAAAAGCGTGCCGAAAGGCGATTAAAATTACGAATTTAGTGTCCCGAAACAATAGGCAAGTCCATCTTGGTAATGGTCTGTTGTTTATTTACTTTCACTGAACAATTGATTTTACAAATTCGAAACACATGAGTAATAACGCTGAAAAATTAAAGGCACTACAGCTGACCATAGATAAGTTGGATAAAACATACGGTAAAGGAACCGTAATGAAGCTTAGTGACAATAAAGTGGTAGATATCCCAGCTATATCTACTGGTTCGTTGGGTTTGGATATCGCTTTGGGCATAGGAGGAATACCTCGTGGCCGTGTGATAGAAATATATGGTCCGGAATCTTCCGGTAAAACTACCTTGACTTTGCATTGTATTGCTGAAGCGCAGAAAGCAGGTGGTCTCGCTGCATTTATTGATGCTGAGCATGCATTTGATAAAGCCTATGCAGAGAAGTTGGGGATTGATACAGAGAATCTTTTGATCTCTCAGCCTGACAATGGTGAGCAGGCACTTGAGATTGCGGAGCATTTGATTCGCTCTGGAGCTATAGATATTATCGTAATTGATTCCGTAGCTGCTTTGGTTCCAAAAAGTGAATTAGAAGGAGATATGGGGGATAGCAAAATGGGCTTGCAGGCTAGATTGATGTCTCAGGCTTTGCGAAAGCTAACAGGTGCTATCAACAAGACTGGCTGCTCATGTATTTTTATCAACCAGCTTCGTGAAAAGATCGGAGTAATGTTCGGTAACCCTGAGACTACTACTGGTGGAAATGCACTGAAATTCTATGCTTCTGTTCGTCTGGATATTCGTAGAATTGGTCAGATTAAAGAAAGTGCAGATAATATCCTTGGAAATAGAACTAAGGTGAAAGTGGTGAAAAATAAAGTGGCCCCTCCATTCAAAGTGGTAGAATTTGACATCATGTATGGGCAAGGAATCTCTAAAGTAGGGGAAATCATTGACCTAGGGGTGGAACTGGATATCATCAAAAAGGCTGGCTCATGGTTCTCTTACAATGGCGAAAAACTTGGCCAAGGACGTGAATCAGTGAAAACACTTCTATTAGACAATCCAGAATTGATGGACGAGCTTGAAGTGAAGATCAGAGCAGCGTCTGGATTATTATCCAAAGGAGCAAGTGAAGAAGTAGCAGAGAAAGAAGACTAAGTACTAACGTTTTTTAAAAAGGTTACATACAAAAAGAGGTTGCTCAATCAATGAGCAACCTCTTTTTTATGGGCAATACTTTATTTTATGTAGTTCTAATGGCTTCTACAGGATCCATTCTGGCAGCAAGTGTTGCGGGGACGATTCCAGATACAACTCCAATGATAGTAGACACACCCAGTCCAAGCATGATGTTACTGAAGGAAAGTACGATGTCCAAAGTACCTAGCTGAATAAAACTCAATAGGAACACAATGAAAATCCCGGTAATCCCACCTATCAAACTCAGGCACACTGATTCGAAAAGAAATTGGAATAGGATAAAGTAATTTTTTGCACCTAAAGACTTTTGGATACCGATAATATTGGTTCGCTCACGGACAGATACGAACATGATGTTTGCAATGCCGAATCCACCAACTAGAATTGAGAAACCACCGATCACCCAACCTGCAATAGAAATCACGTCGAATATAGATCCGATAGCATTTTGAATAAACTCAGTTTTGTTAAGTGCAAAGTTATCGTCATCTCTTGGTCTTAGGCCTCTCTTTGCGCGAAGTAGGCCTGTCATTTCATTTTCTAACGCAACGAGCCCAATGTCTTCTTCCATGCCTTTAACGGCTATGGTGGGCTCCATTCCATTTCTTCCTGTATAATACATTTTGCTAAAGGCGCCGTAAGGAATCAGACACGCCTGATCTTTGGATGGAGTGTCAAATAATCCTTCACCCTCTTCTTCAAATACGCCAATTACGACGAATTTCATTCCTTTGATTTTGATCTGTTTTCCAATAACCTCCTGCTGTGGATACAGCGTGTTCGCGATTTCTCTTCCTATGATTGCAAAGTTTCTTGAGGCATTGATTTCTGACTGTGAGAAATATCTCCCTTCCTCCAAAGAGATCTCATATACATCCTGATAGGAGTAAACTGCGCCTGTGAGGGCCATGCCTTCATAAGCATTACTCCCCGCTTTTACTGTAGTGGTGGACGAGGCAGAGATAGTCACTCCCTCTGCGGAAGTGAGTCTTTGTTCGAGAAATTCATACTCTGCTACTGTTCCCGGAGGTCTACGAAAGTATTTCCACCAAGGATAGTCCTGTGGGCCATTAGCAAAGGGGAATCTATCAACACGCATTACATTTGTGCCTAGAAAGGAAAAGGAAGATTTAATGTTGTTTTCAAGTGAATCTACCAATGTGAATACTGCAATAATTGCGAAAATACCCACCGTAACTCCCAAGAGGGACAATATTGTACGAGTCAGACTAGTCTTTAATGCTGAGATGGCGAAGCGAAAACTTTCCCATGTGAGTTTGAAAAACAGCATATCTTATTTAGTTGGTTTAAAACAATTTATCAAGTTAGCTGATTTTGCCTGATATTGTTAGTATCTTTGCATTTTTTAGAGTTATTCTAAATCACTCAAGACATCTAAAACTTATCTATGAAATTATCGGATTTCAAATTTGACGTTCCAAAGAAACTAGTAGCTCATTATCCTGCGGCAAACCGGGATGAATCCAGGTTGATGGTACTCCATCGAGATACAGGTGAGATTGAACACAGAATTTTCAAAGATATTACCGAATACTTCGGTGAGGGTGATGTCTTTGTTACCAATGATACCAAAGTTTTCCCAGCTAGATTATATGGCAATAAGGAGAAAACCGGAGCAGAAATCGAGGTGTTTCTATTGAGAGAATTAAATGCTGAATTGAAGCTTTGGGATGTGTTGGTAGATCCAGCGCGTAAAATCAGAGTTGGTAACAAGCTCTATTTCGGAGATTCAGATCTTGTAGCTGAAGTGATTGATAACACTACTTCTAGAGGTAGAACAATTCGATTCTTGTTTGACGGTACTGAGGAAGAATTCCATAAGACTATCGATACATTAGGTGAGACGCCTCTTCTGAAAGAATTCATTGAAAGAAAGGTAGAAGCTGAAGATAAAGAAAGATACCAAACGGTATTCGCTAAGAATGTAGGTGCTGTAGCTGCTCCAACGGCTGGTTTGCACTTTACTCCACATTTGCTGAAAAGACTAGAGCTTCAAGGCGTGGATGTAACTCCTATTACTCTTCATGTTGGGCTGGGTACTTTCCGTCAGGTAGATGTGGAAGATCTTACTAAGCACAAAATGGATTCTGAAAACTACAGCATTCCTGATGGAACTGTTGAGTTGGTGAATAGATCATTGGATGCCAAAAAGAGAGTGGTAGCCGTGGGTACTACGTCTTTGAAAACTATTGAGTCGTCTGTGACTGCAAATGGTCGATTGAAAGCAAGTAGTGGATGGACAGATAAGTTTATCATTCCTCCTTACGAGTTCAAAATCGCCAATTCATTGATCACCAATTTCCATCTTCCAGAATCAACATTGCTGATGACAGCATCAGCTTTTGGAGGTTATGACTTGGTAATGAAAGCATACAAAGAAGCCATTAAAGAGAAATATCGATTCTTCTCCTACGGAGACGCGATGTTGATCCTTTAAATACTGAAAGCTCCGAAAGGAGCTTTTTTTATGTTCATACAGATATAACTTTACAGTAAAACCTGAAGAGTTTTGAATCCTTACTTTTGCGAAAAATAAGTATGACTAATAAAGCAGCAATCCTGGTAGCAGGAGGGAGAGGTACAAGGATGGGTGGGCCAGTTGCCAAACAGTATTTACCTGTTGCAGGTAAGCCGGTGTTGATGCGCACACTATCTGTTTTTTATCAGGTGGATCCTTCGATAGATTTGATTCTAGTATTGCCTGAGAATGACTTTTCATACTGGGAGGAATTATGTGGGGAGTATAAATTCAGCATTCCTCACCGTCTTGTTGCTGGTGGGAATTCCAGGTTTCAATCCGTGAGAAATGGATTGAATTCTCTGAATTCTGAGACAAAACTAGTTGCGGTCCACGATGGTGTGCGTCCATTTGTAAGTCAAGCAGTGATCGAGGAGAGTTTCGAGGTGGCGGATCTAAATGGAAGTGCAATTGCGGTGATTTCGCTGAAAGATTCCATTAGAAAGTTGACTGATGATGGCAAGTCATTCTATGAGGAGCGTCAATATTTCCGATTGGTTCAGACCCCACAGACTTTCCAAGTAGAGAAAATCAAAAAAGCCTTCGCTGTGACTGAACTTCAACAGTTTACTGATGATGCGACAGTCTATGAGAACCAAGGTTGGCAAGTGACTTTGATCTCTGGAAATGCAGATAATATCAAGATAACCACACCCGAAGACATGGATTATGCGGAATACATTGCCGCTAAGCAGATGTCTGATCGGTAAAATCCCATAGTGAAATTTCACCGACTTTTTAGTGGTGTTTACCGACTTTTAAGGTGAATTGACCTTTTGCTTATTTCAGGATGCAGTAGCTTAGACTACTTTCGATCATCAATTAAAACTATAAACAGATGAAACGAAATCGCATAAATAATAATGACGGAGGAATGATCTTTGGATTCATAATCCTCGCAGTAGGTGTTCTGATTCTATTAAGGAAACTGGATGTCTTTTATCCAGATTGGTTACTTTCCTGGCCAATGATATTAATTGGCGTAGGGGTGATTACCCTAGTTAAGCACGAATTCAAAAGCTTTTTTGGGATTATGATGCTGGGTTTAGGAATGTACTTTCTCCTTGAGCGAGAGTTTAATTTTGATTTTGGAGTTCAACGCTTCATATTCCCTATCGCACTGATTTTTGTAGGGATTTACCTGATCACTCAAAAGCGTAAGGAACAACAGGCACTCAGTGATATTCAGGATAAAATTAATTCGAAATCTACGCCTCCTGCGACAAGCAGTGAATATTCCAAAACGGAGGATACTTCTAGCTTCTCAAGCCAAGCTAGTGGTGGGAAATCTTATGCGGGTATGTCAGGAGTCTCAGGTACGAGCTACTCAGATAGAGTGTCTATAGATTCTATCATGAGCGGTATTAATAAGAGAATGCTGACTAAGGATTTTCAAGGTGGAAAGTTGACTGCTGCTTTTGGCGGAATTGACCTGGATTTAACTCAATCAGATTTCTCTGGAATAGTGAATCTTCAAGTGGATGTTATTTTTGGTGCGATCAAACTTGTAGTTCCTCCGCATTGGGATGTGCGTGTAGAGGTAACCAACATAGCTGCGGGAGTAGAAGATAAGCGTGCCTATCGTCAGGCTGAAGTTGATCCAGATAAAGTATTGGTGATAAGAGGAACAGTATTCTTCGGTGGTTTGGAAATCAAATCTTATTAACGAAATTCCCATAAATCCTCAATCCTTTGTTTTCCAAAGCATTTTCAAATCCTTCTAAAAGTAATTGGATCGTCCAAGGGGCCGGAGTAATCTGGTTTCTTGGTACGTTTGGGCTACTTATGTTTTATGGTGTTGAGCAATCAATTGCCATTGTGGACGCGTTGGTTTTTGCCTTATTTTTCTCCTTAGGAGTAAATATGCTGGATCGGGTTTTTGGGTTTTATATCCCCAAAGGAAGTAACAATTGGTTGCTGCTTGGATTGCCACTTTTATATAGTTTTATCGCCGTTTTGGGACATCAATATTTGCTCAAATGGGTGTACTCTGACAAGGAGACTTATCTGATTTTTCTTAAATCTCACCTTTATCTTCGATGGGCTATATTGGGTTTGGCTGAAGTATTAGTGGCTTTGATTGCTATCGTGGTATCGAAACTCGAGCAGCAAGGGGAAACACAGGAGCGGGAAGCGATGATGAATGAGCTTTCCCGAGAGGCAGAATTGACACAGCTGAGACAGCAGCTTCAGCCTCACTTTTTGTTTAATAGTCTTAATTCTATAAGTGCACTGACTGTTTCACAGCCATTGAAGGCTCGCGAGATGGTGCTGCAGCTGTCAGACTTCCTTAGAGGCACGATCAGAAAGGACCATCAGCAGTGGGTCAGTTTGGAAGAGGAACTGAGCTATCTGAAAATGTATCTTGATATCGAGCGTGTTCGCTTTGGACATAGACTAGAGATAGAATTTGATGTGACTGATGAGGTGAAGCAGATGCGTTTACCGCAATTGCTGATTCAGCCATTACTTGAAAATGCGATAAAGCATGGGCTTTACGGCATTATAGAAGATGTGAAAATCATAGTTCAAGCTTATAGGGAGCAAAACTATTTGATGTTGAAAATTGAGAATCCTTATGATCCTGACGCGGCAGCACCGAAAGGGACAGGTTTCGGTTTGAGTTCAGTAGGCCGTAGATTATTTTTGCTTTTTGGCAGAAAGGATTTACTCGAATCGAAAACTGTGGATTCAGTATTTACAGTAAGTATAAAAATCCCCCAACAGAAATGATCAAAACTTTAATCATAGATGACGAGCCTTTGGCGGCGAGTATAGTGCAGGAGTTTTTAGCATATTATCCACAGTTCGAACTTTTAGACGTCTGTCAGAATGGGTTTCAAGGGCTGAAATCCATCCAGCAGCATGAACCGGATCTGATTTTCCTGGATGTGCAAATGCCTAAAATCACAGGCTTTGAAATGCTGGAGTTACTGGATGAGCCCCCTGCTGTGATTTTTACTACGGCTTTTGATCAGTATGCTTTGAAAGCCTTTGATGCGATGGCTATTGATTACTTACTCAAGCCGTTTTCCCAAGACCGATTTTCGCAAGCCATAGAAAAATTTCTAGCTCAACAGGGAGGGAATGGGGAGTCTGTCCAAAAACTAAATGAAATGGCAGAAAAGCGAAATCGCTTGGTCGTTCGTGTCAAGAATGAAATTAAAATTATCCCTACGCATGAGGTGACTTTTTTCGAAGCCGAGGATGATTACATAGCTATTCATACGCCATCCGGAAAATACCTGAAAAAGATGACGATGAAGTCTCTAGAGGAAGCGTTGGATCCGGCCAAGTTTGTGAGAGTTCACAGGTCCTATCTGATCAACTTGAACGAGATCACTAAAATAGAGCCGTACGAGCGTGATAATTACTTGGTGTTACTTCGTGGTGGTGAAAAAGTACCAGTGAGTAAGACCGGCTATGCTAGACTGAGGCAGGTGCTTGGTTTATAGAAAGCAAAAGTGGTCAGTATCAAGCTTGCCAATTGAGGATAATGCTGACGCAAGTCTTCACACCTGCGTGCAACAGGCAGGCTTGTGTCTTTTGAGATGCAGTCTGAAGACTGCAATGCTTTTGGTTCAACTCATGAAACTTGAACCAAGTGGTCATTTGTTCTCTAAGTAGCGAATTAAACAAAAAACAAAAGCCCTGATCTCTCAGGGCTTTTTGCATTTAATATTCGTCTTCGTTGAAGAAGAAGTCGTCTTTGGTCGGATAATCTGGCCAAATCTCTTCGATGGTCTCATAAGGTTCTCCATCATCTTCTAATTCTTGTAGGTTTTCTACTACTTCCATTGGCGCGCCGGATCGGATGGCATAATCAATTAATTCATCCTTGGTGGCTGGCCAGGGTGCATCCTCTAGATAGGATGCTAATTCGAGTGTCCAGTACATAGTGTTTATTTTAAAGGAGTTCCGGAGTTTAAGGGTTGCAAAATTATTCTTTTTTTGTAATAATCAGCGGTGTATTTCTATTTAAAAGAAAGTTGTTTCAAAATATAATTTTTCACATCCACTTTTCTCTTCACCGCAAATAATTTTTTCTTCATCATAATATCAAAATCAGCTGACTGAACGCGGAAATTCTCCGTATTGTTTTGTGCCGCTTCCAGCTCAGTTTGATCTCTGTGCAATAAATCTTTTAATAAAGCGGTTTTTATCTGAATTTGTTCCGATTCTGGTTTCTCGTCAAAATCAGGGTATTTTCCATGAACTAGTTTTTCTAAGAAGGCCTTTTCAAAGACAATGTCTGAGAAGAATTGGAATGACCTTACGATCAGATTTGCTTCCCTTGGTTTACGAGGAGGTAGTTTTCTCCATTCTTCCTGAATCAATTTGGCTCTTCCCACAAGCTCATAGGAAGTAGGTTTCCCTGACAAAACTTTGATCTCTTCTGTCAAAGTTTCCACTTTTCGCATTAATTCCCGAGGGTTCATTTGAGGCCCCGTTTGAAGAGTCCTTTTATACCTAGAGAAAATCCGATTGTTCAACTTGGAAAATTCATCCCAAAGAGGTTGTCTCTTTTCTGCAGGAACTTTGCCTGCTTCTTTCCACTGTCGTTGAATCTTCTTTGATATTTCAAAAGCAGTTTTAGCGTCTGGAAAATCGTGTGCTTCTCTAGCTTGAACCACCAATGCTTCGTATACCTTGATGTTTTCTTCTGCCTGAAGAGCAAGTCCCTCAAAGAAATGTCTTCTGTTTTCGAAGAAATGCTGCACTATATCATTGAAGGTAGTTTCAATTTCTTCTTGATTTTCCTTGTCTACAGGACCTGTTTTGATCCAGCGAAGTTTTAATTCCTTATAAAACTCCGTTGTTTCTTTCCAGTCGGTATCGTCTTTTTTCTCTTCTGCTTCAAGTATTAAAGCTTTCTTGACCTCAAGGTTTTTGGTTCTATTCACCTGAATAATCTCGTTCAGGTAATCCTCTTGCTCGCTAAGGTCCTTGATAAGAGGCTCAAAGTCACCCAATGCATCAGATTGCATCAGTGATTCTCTGAGGTGAATGAGTTTCATTAAGAAGGATCCTTTATTCTGATTTTCCTGAATGTTATTTTTGAGTTTGGCTACTTTTTCTTTGAGTTGTTCAAATCTTTCCTCAAAATACTTAATCGTAGAGGCCTCATCTTCTTTTACTTCTCCGATAACCCTATCGTCCTGTCCCAAAAATCCCCTCAAATAAACTTTGTCGTTTTTGATATATCCATACGGATGCTCCATTGCTTTACAGTAGGTTAGGTGGCGGTTTTCGAATTTCCGCAAATTAATTAATTCAAAAGCACTTATCCTAAGAAAGCGCTTTTTTTGCCATCTTTGATTCTTAAGTGAAGTTCAAAGTAAAAATATAACGCATGAGCGCAGAAAAAATCATCTTTTCCATGGCAGGAGTTTCAAAAATCTTCCCGCCACAGAAAAAAGTACTCAAAGATATTTATCTCTCATTTTTTTATGGAGCCAAAATAGGGGTTCTTGGTTTGAACGGTTCAGGTAAATCTTCTCTTTTGAAGATTATCGCCGGAATGGACAAGGAATTCCAAGGTGAGGTAGTTTGGTCGGCTGGTTACACAGTCGGAATGCTGGAGCAAGAGCCTAAACTCGATCCAACTAAAACGGTGAAAGAAGTAGTAGAAGAGGCAGTTTCAGAGACTGTTGCTTTGCTGAAGGAATTCGAAGCAATCAATGAGAAATTCATGGATCCTGCTTTGATGGAAGATCCTGATGCAATGAATGACTTGATCGAGAAGCAAGGAGTGGTGCAGGAGAAGCTTGACGCTGCTAATGCATGGGAACTCGATGTTATGCTTGATAAAGCCATGGATGCACTTAGACTTCCTCCTAGTGATGCGAACGTTGCCAACCTTTCGGGTGGTGAAAAAAGAAGAGTAGCACTTTGCCGCTTACTTCTACAGGAACCAGATGTCCTTCTACTTGATGAGCCTACCAACCATTTGGATGCAGAATCTGTGCATTGGCTGGAGCAACATTTGAAAAATTACAAGGGTACTGTAATCGCGGTAACTCACGATAGATACTTCCTGGATAACGTAGCCGGTTGGATTCTTGAACTGGATCGTGGTGAAGGTATTCCGTGGAAAGGAAACTATTCCTCTTGGCTTGATCAGAAGCAAAACCGATTGAAGCAAGAAGAGAAGACAGAATCCAAGCGTCAGAAAACATTAGAACGAGAGTTGGAGTGGATCAGAATGACTCCAAAAGCCCGTCAGGCGAAAGGTAAAGCTCGTTTGAGCGCTTACGATAGAATGGTCGGGGAAGAGTCTAAGGAAAGAGAAGCGAAGTTGGAGCTATTCATTCCTCCAGGACCTCGTTTGGGATCCAAAGTGATAGAAGTAAATGGCGTTTCAAAAGCATTTGGAGACAAGTTACTTTTTGAAAACCTGACTTTTGCTTTACCTCAAGGAGGAATTGTTGGTGTGATCGGGCCAAACGGTGCGGGTAAATCCACGCTTTTCAAAATGATCACTGGGCAAGAGAAGCCAGATGCTGGTAATTTCGAAGTAGGAGAGACCGTACAGTTGGCCTATGTGGATCAAAGTCATGATGCATTAGATCCAAATAAGACAGTTTATCAGACGATTTCTGAAGGAAATGAACTGATGATGATGGGCAATAAAGAGGTCAACTCACGAGCCTATGTGTCCAAGTTTAACTTCGGTGGAGGAGATCAGGAGAAAAAAGTTGGTGTGCTTTCCGGTGGAGAGCGAAACCGGGTTCACTTGGCTTTGACACTGAAAGAAGGCGGAAACCTATTACTTCTCGATGAGCCTACCAACGATTTGGATGTGAATACACTTCGTTCTCTGGAAGAAGCACTGGAAAACTTCGGTGGTTGTGCCGTGGTAATTTCCCACGATAGATGGTTCCTGGATAGAATCTGTACTCACATTTTGGCTTTCGAAGGAGATTCTCAGGTGGTGTGGTTTGAAGGAAACTTCTCCGACTACGAAGAGAATAAGAAGAAAAGACTTGGCGATGTGGAACCAAGAAGAATTCGCTATAAGAATTTGAAGTAAAGTCTGAAAGCTGAAGTGAAAAAGCTGGAGCATTAGGGTCTCCTCAAAGGTTTTTTCTTTGGTTATTTTTGAATAAATCATAAAACCTTCTTTGAGTCTGATAACCAGACTTAGGGGAGGTTTTTTTACTGTAGACTTGCGGTATTACGAAATTTTAATAGTTTAGCTAAAAAAACAATTATATGAAATTTCAACTCTTTTGTATTGGTCTGCTATGTTTGATTTTTTCATGCGGAGAAAAGACCCTAAAACCCGATGAAAGTCGTGAGTTTGAGTTTGTGAAAGTGGACTCATTGGTGATGGATATTCTAGAGACAGTTCGGATTCTTGACTACCATCATGAAAAAGAACTTTACCTTATCGTGAAGCAAGCTAGTATGGAAGGGCACTACATGCTAATAGATAAAAAGGGAGAAATAGTTTCGGAAAACAAACTATCAGAAGGGCCAGATGCTTTTGGAATGGTTCTGCTAAGAGCAGGTTTTGTGGGAGATGAGATTATGTTTGTCTCAGATGGAAAGGTATTCGTCTATGATCTTGACTTTAAGCAACTTCGAAAATATCCTTTTGAGCAAAACCCGAGAGTCAAGTTGGTTCATTTCACCTTGGACAATCTCAGCACTTTTAAATCCTCAAATGGTGAGTTAAGTGTAATCGCAAATTTAAATGATGGCTATTTGCAGCCATACCCTTTGGATTATTATGATACACTAAACATAGTCCATTTGCTGGATGCTCGCACAGGTACAGTTTCAAAAGGAGGGAAGTTGAATGAAAATGGGAAATTTCGTTCAAGTAGATTTTATCCTTTTATGGATAAACCAGTTTATTTTTCTGATAATCAATCGACCTATATATCCACCATTTTATACGGAGATACAACCTTATATCAACTAGACCCAAATCAAAATTTCAAAGTGGCAAACCAAATCCATTTGAAAAGAATACAGCCTGATTTGATCAAGGATATTCCGATGTCAAACGCCTCATTTACCACCGTTAAAGAGTATAGATCTGAAAATGTCATATTGGGAGGGGCTTTTGATGAAATGATGGGAAATGGTAATGAGCTGTTGGTAGGTTACCGAACGGGTGTGGATCCTAATTTAGTATTTGAAAATCAGACACCCGAGCAAAGTAAAATCATGAATGCATCCAAAAAGAGGTTTTATTATTTCGTCAAGAACGGGCGTCAGCTTGGAGTTCCAATTCTATGGGATTTGCCGGGCTCATTGAAGCTGAATGTAGGGCCAAATCTGTATCTCCAATATGGAGATCAAGCTGAGTTGCATGAGTTCGAGAAGGAGTACCAATGCTATTATATCTATGAATTAAGAGAAAAGGAAATCATATAAAGCGATTACTTCCTGATTCCGTAGTACTAAATCAGTCGATTTAAAGAATATTTCTATCTTTTGACTTTTGAAATCAACTATGTCAACCTCAATGGTTTTTAATGAAGAAATCTGACAGTCTGGATTTTGACAGAATAAGCAAGTATTACCAGCAAGTCAGTAAATCCGGCTTCTTTCAGGATGTTTCTGTCAAACTCTGGAATGACTTAGGCATGGATGAGGTGTTTCTGAGAATCGATTATACCCTTACCAAATACGGAGAGCAATTCCTGTATTATTCCCTTCGATTGGTGAAACAGGGGCCGTTAGTAAATGAAGGATTAGAATCCACGATTGAGATATTTGAGAAAAGTCCTGGTTTTGAATCCTTTTTGAAGAGCAAACTTGAAATCCTAGCAAAGAATGATTCTTATTTTTTATGTAATCTTTTTCAAAGAGAGACATCTAAAAATCCCTGGTACATTTTCCTATTTTACATCCTATCGGGGCTTTCTGTCATTAGTGTAGTCTCGGCATTTTTCATACAATGGTTGGCTTTTCCTGCGATACTGGTGGTCACCTCCAATTTTATCATTCATTATTGGAGCAAACTGACGGTGTCTCTTGAGTCAAGGACCTTTGGGCAGCTAGGAGAAATGCTAGCCATTTCGCAGACCATTCTTAAAGAATCAAAAAAACAACAAATTTTCCTGCCCAAACAGCCAGAAATCGAAAAGGTAGGGAGGCTTATTTTTAAGGCATCTATGCTTAAACCGAGAATAAAAGGGTTTAGTGAATTAGCGGAATTGGCTGGGTATATTTTGGAGGTGATTAAGGCTGCGTTCCTGATAGAAACCCTGCTCTATTATTCACTACTTAAAGATATACGAGAGAAGCGAAGCGTTATAGAAGATAATTTTGAGTACGTTGCTTACCTGGATTTTGCCTTATCCATTGCACAACTTAGGAACTCAGATCCTTCCATCACCGTACCGAAAGAGAGTAATTCACTCCAAATTGATGGTAAGGGAATGTTTCATCCCTTGATTTCGGATGCTATCCGGAATTCGATTCACATTGATAAAAATGGCGTTTTGATCACTGGTGCAAATATGTCAGGGAAAAGTACTTTCCTAAGAATTATAGGTTTGAATTGCCTGTTGGCCCAGACCATTAATTGTGCTTTCGCCTCGGAACTGACGCTGCCCAAACTGAAAATTTATTCGTCTATCCAGACTTTTGATGAGTTGGAAAGTGACAAAAGTTATTTTTACAGTGAGGCCGAGACGATTAAAGGAATGTTTTCAGTTCAAAATGAGCAAGATTTTAACTTGGTTTTGATCGACGAGATTTTCAAAGGAACTAACAGTCGTGAGCGGCTTGTGATTTCTTCAGAAGTTCTGAAACAACTAGCCATAGAGAATTCTATCGTGATTGCCACGACGCATGACCTGGAGTTGGTTCATGGGCTTCCTGATTTTATGTTTTTCTACTTTACCGGAGAAGATGTGGCTGGTAAATATCAATACGATTTCCAGCTCAGATCTGGAGTTTTGGATAGTACCAATGCTGTTTTCGTGTTGAGAGATATGGGATATCCCAATGAACTATTGGGCAAAATCAGGGATAGGTTAGATGGTTGAGTAAGAAAATAAAGATTTTAAACCTTCGATGTTCATAAAAACATCAAAGGTCAGCTCACTTACTTCACTTCTGGCTGCGTCACCTGATAGTTATGATCATACAATCCCAACTGTCGCTTTTTCCAAACAGCTCCTTCCAGGAAAACTGGATGCGGAAGATTTACATCCCAAGTCCCAAGTTTTTTCAATAAGTATGTAGTCTTGTCAGTATTCTTCAGAGCCAAATCATTTTCCTCTGAAGGATCTTCAGCAAGATTGTAAAGCATAGGCATTCTATCTGGAATACTTACCAGTTTCCAATCACCCTCTCGAATTGCTCTGCTAATGGTGAATTTCCAAGTCATCTCCCGATTGGCAAGTGGAGCCGTTTTTCCAGTAAGGTGAGGGAGTAAATCCACTCCAGTAAACATATTCATGTCGGTTTCTTTGTCTCCAGCTAAAGCAAGAAATGTAGGGACGATATCAAGTGAAGTCACTTGTTCATCATAGTTTAGGCCTTTTGGAAGTAAACTCGGTAAATTCATCACGAAAGGAACATGGATTCCGCCTTCAAGCAAAATTCCTTTCTGTCCCCGATAAGGCGCATTGTTAGAAGCATTGCTATCCGTTGGTCCACCATTATCGCTGATGAATACCACCAGTGTGTTTTCTTTGAGACCTTGGTCTTCCAGTGATTGCATGATTTTTCCCACATTCAAATCAAGTCGGTGTACCATCGCCGCATAGGTGCGTCGCTTTTTGTCAGCAATGTTTTGGTATAAAGCCAAATCCTCTTCCAGCGCCTGCATTGGCGTATGCGGAGCATTGAATGCTGCAAAGAGAAAAAACGGTTCGTCTTTATGTCGAGTGATAAAATCTACGCTTTCATTCCCCACATCATCTGTGATATAAGTGATCGGAGCGGGAGTTTTGAAATTGCTCTCCAAAGGTTCTTTGTAACCTGTTCCATTAGGTAAGGCCTCAAAGTAATCGTGTCCACCGCCAGTATATCCCCAGAATTCATCAAATCCTCTCTTCAGGGGATGGAATTGAGGTTCTTTTCCCAAATGCCATTTTCCGATCAAACCATTGACATAACCTAGGGTATTCAAGTGGTCAGCGATTGTTTGTTGCGTGAGTGGAAGTCCATTGTATTCAGGATCAAACCCAGGTTCAACTCCACCTAGATTATTGTCGTGGCCGAATTCCACCTGATTGATTCCTGTGATAAATCCAGCTCTGGAGGGACTACAAACTGCCGAGGAAACGTAGCCTTGGGTGAAGGTGACGCCACTTGCAGCGAGTTTATCTATATGTGGTGTTTTGATCTGTGTGCTACCTGTAAAACCCAAATCTCCATATCCTAAATCATCCGCAACGATCAATACCAAGTTATAGTGGGTAGGCTCATTTTGGTTTAAAACTGAATCGATTGTTGCCGAGCTAATTAAGGGCCTAAAGGCAAGGAAAACAATCAGGCAAAGAGGAAACAAGTTTTTCATTGGGATGTTTTTGGTAGAAACTAGTGGGGTAAGAATACCTGAAATTTCATTTAAAAAGAATTTCAACAAGGGTCAATGGCTGAAATATCGTTTAAAAGTGATTTAAATCCTTCTTTTGAATTTTTCTAATTTCACTCTATTTTCTAGCCTTTTTCGTTTCTTTACACCCGAATTATTTTGCATTCAGCCTAACAAACCTATGAGACAGCAACTCCTAAGATCCGGAGCGGAAGAATTGACGTATGAAATTCGTGGAATAGTGAAGAAAGCTCGTCAAGTTGAAGCTTTGGGCTATTCTATGACTTGGGAAAATATCGGCGATCCTATCCAAAAGAGCAATCATGTGCCTGAATGGATGAAGGAAATCATCGCAGACCTGATGAAAGACGACAAGACGTATGGTTATGCAGATTCCAAAGGAATGTTGGAAACTCGTAGATTTCTCGCTGATCTCAACAATGCAAGAGGAGGGAGTCAAATCACAGCCGAGGATATTTTGTTCTTTAATGGGCTAGGGGATGCTATCGCAAAACTGTATCAGTTTTTGATCCCGACAGCAAGAATTATTGGTCCTTCACCAGCTTATAGCACGCACAGTTCTGCTGAAGCTGCTCATGCCAACGCTGCTCCGATTACTTACAAACTTGACCCAGACAATCAGTGGTTGCCGGACATGGAGGACTTGTATTTGAAGGTTCGTTATAATCCTTCGATTGTAGGAATCTTGATTATCAATCCGGATAATCCAACGGGGATGGTGTATCCACGAGAGGTGTTGGAGGCTTTTGTGAAAATTGCCGAGGAGTTTAATCTGTTACTTATTACAGATGAGATCTACCAAAATATCACCTACAACGGAATTACGGCTGTTCCACTTGCCGAAGTAATTGGAGATAGACCTGCAATTTCACTGAAAGGGATTTCAAAGGAATTTCCTTGGCCAGGATCACGCTGTGGCTGGATGGAATTTTATAACCGAGAGTCCTCTAAAGAGTTTTCGAAGCTTTGCCAGACGCTGGAGAATGCCAAGATGATCGAGGTTTGCTCTACTATTTTGCCTCAGCTAGCAATTCCAAAAATCATGAAGCATCCAGCTTATTTCAAGTACAGAGAAGAAGCAAATGCTCAAATCGGTAAGCGTAGCGATTGGATGCGAGAGATCTTAGGAGATATTCCCGGGATTAAATTTAACCCTACTCAGGGAGCTTTTTATAATACCATCGTATTTGACGAAGGAGTGTTGAAGGAAGATCAATTTTTACCGATCGAAGATGAGAAATTGAATGGTTTACTTGATTCATGGCTGGAGGAAAAAAACATGCCGTTGGATAAGCGCTTTGTTTATAATTTATTGGCAGCAGAACAGATTTGTGTGGTACCGATTTCATCCTTTTGCTCGGATTTGAGAGGTTTCCGAGTGACTCTTTTGGAGGAAAATGAGGAAGTTTTTAAAAGTACGTTTAGGAGAATAGGGAAAGCGATTGAGAGTTATTTGAAGTAGTGAAATGAACTCTCCGAGGGTTCTAAAACCCTCGGAGAGTTTCGCGGTTAGAATTTCAATTTATTCTTCAGAAAGATCAAAATCTAGTTCAATTGGTAATTTATGATCAGCTATCATCCCCTCTTTTCCTCTAAACCATTCTAAGACTTTTTCTCTTTCTAGATGAGTTTGCTTCTCAGAGAAGAAAGCCTTCCAAGAGCTATGTTTCCACTTAGAAAAGTCTTTTGCAAATCCGTGATGAGTAGGGTTTTGATGGATATATGTGATACACCTTGTGAAATATGAGTCAGTATTTATCTTTTTTCTTTTCAAATTAGACATGAATAAACTCCCTTTTCTATGGTATTTCTTATTGTAGGATTGGCAGTAAGAATTAAGAAGATTAGAAAAGGCTTTGCTTGTGGATAGTGCTGGATCTTCATTTACCTGAATCAAAAAGTGGAAATGATTTGGCATGAGGCAATAAGCAAAAGTCTTAACTGCAGGGGACAAATAGAAGGAATACTTCGATAGGAAAAAAAAGTAATTTTCGTCCTCTCTGAAAATGTTTTCTTTTCCATTTGCATGAGTCCATACATGGTAATATGCGCCTGGTTCAAATGGTATTGTAGGTCTTGGCATAGTAAAAGTTATTTAACTGAATAATTATTGTAACCCTCCGAGGGTTTTTGAACCCTCGGAGGGTTCTTTACATTTTCAATGGTCTCTTACTTTGATCTTTGAATCAGGCACTATCACTTCCTCCTCACCTAATACTTTCGAAAATTCTGACAAATCCGGTTGCCCAGCGTTTACCCAGGCCGTAAACCAAAAATCGGCGATCATTTTGACGGATTTCTTCATTTGACGCTCGATTTGGCTGTTAAGCGCTAAGGCGTATGCTTCGGTAAATTCCCTGGAATAAACCCGAACGGTTAAATTGTTTCGTTCTTCGTAGCTGTATTTTTGATCAGGTGAGAAGCTTTTCGTCAGCTCTTTTTCGATAGATAGAACACTGTCTACTTTCGAATGCGCTTCTTCTACAGCTTCCCAAAGAGCTAACTGAGGCTTTTCTATATAGTCCGCCTGTCCCACCCAAAGTGGATAATCTTTTGCCTGAAGTTCAGGGACACGACTTTCCCAGAATCCATGAATCCCGACTTGATCCGTAAGCTGACCATTATAATTTACTGTGGTGTGAAGCGGGACATTTAGATCACCTATGTAATGACCCAAGTCTGCGGATAGTCTGAAAATGGCAGCAGAATTTTTGGTTTCGAAGGCTTTTGTAAGGTTTAGAAAAGTGAAATATGCTGACCAAGGCCCAATTCCATTCATTCGTAAGCTGTCTTCAGTAAATTTTTCTACCGCTTCGTTCCAGTATTTTGGTAGTATTTGAAGCGCAGAATCACCGTAATAATCCAAGTCTATGTAGTGCTTTTCCGCTTCTCCTTCTACTGCATATCTTCGACGGTCAGGATTTACAGCATTCTCAGTAATGTACTGGATCTGAGGTTTGTAAAAAGCAATCATTTCCTCCGGAAGAGAAAATACAGCAAGCCTATTTATTAAAGAATGTGCGTAGAAACCCCAGGTGATTGGTGTGTCTAAAATTAAAAAAGGCCAAAATATCCAGACAAGAAAAGTTTTCATACCTAAAAATAAACAAAATCTTTATCAGGTAAATGCCTAGATAAAAGGTATATTTGCAGCCATAAGGGGTGTTTAGACGAATTATAGAATTTGAAAAAGACTTGCTGTATGAGGAATGTTTAAAATTCCTTTGGCGGATTTAATAAATTCTAATAACTTTGCACTCCGATTCGGAATAGGGACACGTAAAGAAATTCAATTATAATTAAGATATGGCAAATCACAAATCAGCTCTGAAGAGAATTCGTGCAAACGAAGCTAAGCGTTTGAGAAACAGATATCAGGCTAAAACGACTAGAACTTTCATCAAAAGATTGAAAGCAACTACTGATAAAGTAGAAGCTTCTGAGCTTTACAAGAAAGTATCTTCTATGTTGGACAAGTTGGCTAAGAAGAATGTGATTCACAAGAACAACGCAAGCAACAAAAAATCAAGATTGTCCAAGTTCGTAACTGCTCTAGGTTAATTCTCGAAGATTTTATTTCTCTAAAACCCTGCTAGACAGGGTTTTTTTTTGTGCCCTGAAGTAATTAAATTCATAGATCATTTTTTAATAGAACGCTATGGATATTTACTCCTCAATCAAAATTTCTCAGCTTGCAGAAGAAGATCGTCCACGCGAGAAGCTACTACTCCGAGGTAAATCTGCACTGACAGATGCAGAGCTCATTGCTATATTGATTGGATCAGGCACTCCGTCACTGAGCGCTGTGGACCTTTCTAAGCATATTTTGGCGGGTGTGAATTATGATCTCATGGCGCTGGCGAAGATGTCCATTCAGGATCTAAAGAAATTCAAAGGCATAGGAGAAGCTAAGGCTATTTCTATAATTGCAGCGATGGAGCTAGGGAGAAGGCGCAAGGAATCGGAGCCTGTGAAAAAACCTAGAATAACTTGTTCGCAGGATATCTATGATCTGATGAGGCCTGAATTGCTCGATGAACAAGTGGAATACTTTTACTTGATTTTGCTAAACAGAAGTAATCAAGTGTTGAAAAAACATATGGTCTCACAAGGAGGTACAGCTGGAACGGTAGTGGATCCTAAGATCGTGTTCAAAATTGCTTTAGAGCATCTTGCTCAGTCGGTTATACTAGTTCACAATCACCCTAGTGGTAATTTGACTCCATCAGAACAAGACAAAAGACTGACCCAGCGGTTGGTCAAAATAGGAAGGGAGTTGGATTTGCCTGTGCTTGACCATGTGATTTTTACAGATGTTGGCTACTTTAGCTTCGCCGATGATGGCTCACTCTGATTTCATGAAATCGAGCCTGTCTGCAACAGTCAGGTGTGATGCGTGAGGCACACAGTGCAATGTTGATCTACCAAGCAAGATCCCATCCTGATTCCTCCGTCAAGGGACAGGTTGTGGACTTAAGAAAGAAAATATTAATACATGAAAAATAATACTATTATACTTCTGATTATCTCTGTAGTGGTTTTCGCTGCGGTTGTTTACACCTTGACAGGAACTGAAAGCCCTGAAGATTACATTGAAAAGATAGAGGCTGAGCGTGAAAGGCAGTTTAAATTCATTCGTTTCAACTTTGAGTCTCCTTTGACAGATGAGCAAAAAGTGACTTTCACCAAATTGAATTTTTATCCAATTGATCCGAATTACAGAGTAAAGGCGCGTATGGTGCCAATAGAAGATAGGAAAGTAAGAGAAGTCCCCTTAACAGACGGAACGAAAGAGAGATACTTAGAGCATTCTTGGGCTGAGTTTGAATTGAATGGAAAACCTGAGAAACTCTTATTACTCCAGGCTATGAGTGAACCTGATAAGCGCAATTTTTTCTTAGCTTTCGCTGATGAAACCAGCGCTGTGGATACTTATGGTGGGGGCAGATATATCAATGCTCGCCAGGATGGTAAAAACAGTATAACGATTGATTTCAATATGGCTTACAATCCTTATTGCGCATACAATCCAGAATATGGCTGTCCACTTCCTCCTAAAGAAAACTTGCTGGAGATTGCAATTCCAGTTGGGGAGAAAAATTACGAGAAATAGCCTTTCGGCCTAGCTCAAATCTCTTAAATTTGTACGTACTATTGAATAAAATGGGGTTTTCGAACCCCTTTTGTTTATCACGCAGATCAATCTTGATTTGCTTTATTATGAATTACTGATGAAAATCTCAATAAATCGATTAAAAAAATATATCTCTCATACGGAATCGGCGGAGGAAATCGGCGCATTGCTGACTCAATCCGGTTTGGAAGTAGAGGGCATAGAAGAGTTTGTTTCCGTCAAAGGCGGCCTTGAAGGAATCGTGATAGGCGAGGTGTTGACTTGCGAAAAACATCCCAATGCTGATAAATTAAGTATAACCACGGTGGACATCGGAACTGGTGTTTCTCCGATAGTTTGTGGAGCACCTAATGTTGCTAAAGGTCAAAAAGTACTGGTAGCTACTGTAGGAGCTACGCTTTACCCATCAGATGGTGATTCATTCCAGATCAAAAAAGCTAAAATCAGAGGTGAGGTTTCTGAAGGGATGATTTGTGCTGAGGACGAGTTAGGACTTGGTGCCAGTCATGCTGGAATTATGGTTTTGGATACGGATTTACCAAATGGTACACCAGCTTCTGAGTTTATCGAGATAGGACAAGATCAGGTTTTGGAAATCGGATTAACTCCGAACCGAGCTGATGCAGCCTCTCATTTGGGAGTAGCGCGTGATTTGAAAGCACTTTTGGGGAGAGATTTAGACATAGATGCTGCTCCTGAATTAAAAGTAGAAACTTCTGGTCCTACTATCCAAGTACAGGTAGAAAATGCTGCTGATTGTCCTCGTTATGCTGGTGTTGTGATGACAGACTTGAAAGTTGGACCATCGCCGACTTGGCTTCAGAATTTTCTGAAAGCTTTGGATCTGGAACCTATCAACAATGTGGTGGATATCACCAATTTTATTTTGCATGATTTGGGTCAGCCATTACATGCATTTGATGCTGCTAAAATTTCCGAAGGAAAAATCATCGTAGGTAAGCTTCCAAAGGATTCGAAGTTTGTGACTTTGGACGAAAAAGAGCGCAAGCTTTCTGGAGAGGAATTGATGATCAAAGACTCAAAAGGCGGACTTTGCATTGCTGGAGTTTTTGGTGGGGTGGATTCAGGTGTATCGGATAGCACGACTTCCATTTTCTTGGAATCGGCTTATTTTTCTCCAGATATCGTGAGAAAAGGAAGTCAATTTCATGGCTTGAAGACGGATGCTTCTTTCCGTTTCGAACGAGGAACTGATCCAAATATGCCGGTTTATGCTCTGAAAATGGCTGTTAAACTACTTCAGGAAATCGCTGGTGGAAAAGTGAGTTCTGAGCTGATTGATATCTATCCAGCCCCGATTGAAGACTTTGTGATTGATGTGAATTACGGTCATATAAATCGCCTCATTGGGAAGATAATTGAACCTTCACAGGTGAAGTCAATTTTGGAAAGCCTGGAAATTAAAGTTGAAAATGAAACTGCAGAAGGCTTTACAGCCACTGCAAAGCCATATAGAGTAGATGTGACGCGTGAAGCGGATATCATCGAGGAAGTTCTGAGGATTTACGGTTTTCACAACGTGGAGCTCTCTGAGAATCTTAGAACGGACTACCTTGCAGAGCATCCTGTGAAGGATCTGAATAAGTTGCAGTATCGTTTGACTGAGATCTTGACAGGTCAGGGTTACTACGAGATGATTACCAATAGCTTGACGAAGTCTACGTATGCTGAGAAATCTGGTTTCCTTGATCCAAAAGACAACGTAGTCATTTACAACAAGCTTAGTGAAGATCTTGACGTGATGCGTCAAAGTTTGCTTTACTCAGGGTTGGAAGTTTTGGCCAGAAATATAAACAGACGTCAGACCGATTTAAAATACTTCGAGTTTGGCACCGTTTATCATAAGGCTGAAGAAGGATATGCAGAAAGCAGAAGGTTGTCACTTTTCCTTACAGGTAAAAAGACCGCAGAAAGCTGGTTAGAGCCGACGAAGGGATTTGCCTTTGCGGATTTGTATTCAACAGTGGAAGCAATTCTAGAGAAGTTGAATGTACAGCCTGGAGATCTTTCAATGGTAGAGACTGCGCCCTATGCCTACGGCTTGAAGATCATGCATGGCCAGAAAGAATTGGCGACAATTGGTCTGCTGGACGATAAGATTTTGAAGCAAGCTGAAGTAAGGCAAGAAGTATGGTATGCTGATTTAACTTGGGATTTGCTTTGCAAAAAAGCTGCTGGTTTGAAGAAGTTTGAGGAGATTTCGAAATTCCCTGAGGTTCGTAGAGATCTTTCCTTGGTGATTGACAAAACAGTGAGTTACGATCAGGTAAAATCTGTAGCGACGAAATTTGGAGGAAAATTATTAAAAAGAATTGGAGTTTTTGATGTGTACCAAGGTGATAAAATTGATGCAAGCAAGAAGGCCTATGCATTAAGTTTTCACTTACAGGATCAGGAAAATACTTTGACTGATAAGGTAATTGACAAAACTATGAGTAAATTGATTCAAGCCTTTGAGAAAGAGGTAGGTGCTTTGATAAGAACATAGAAATGATTCAAGAAGAACTGCAAAAATTGGAGAAACTAGCATTAAGAGCTAGTAGTAAATTGCTGGAGATAAGTGAAGAAAACCAGCAATTGAAACAAAAATTATCCGAAGTGAGCACTGCTTTGGGTAAAAAAGAGCAGGAAATTGAACATTTTAAAAATAAAATTAAAATTAGTAACATTGTGGACAACCAACCGGTGAATCCGGAACAGTCAACTGAAATGAGTGACCTAATCAATAATTATATACAAGAAATCGATCATTTAATCACCTACTTATCTGAGTGATATGGAGACACTTGCCATCAGGTTAAAAATAGGGGATAGAGAATATCCCATGCGCGTGAAGATCGAGGACGAGTCCAAAATCCGTCATGCTGGCAAGCTGATTAATGAAAAATTAAGAAAGTATAAAGAGGAATTTGGACTGGACGACAATCAGGATTTGCTGGCTATGGTAGCTTTTGATTGCATGGTGGAATCATTGGAGACTAACCAAGTAAATACGGAAGATTCCGAGCATATAAAATCCAGTATTTCTCATATCAATGCCTTGCTTGCTAAGGCTTTGTAATTATTTATAACACAAAAATCAGAAGATTTTTCAGATTCCCCCAGGTTTAATTTATATCCAAAATACCTATGGGAGACATACTATATATTGTCCTCGCAGCCCTAATTGGGACTGGTGCAGGAGCTGCTATTGCTGGCGCATTAATTAAAAATAAAAATTCTAAACTAGAAGAAGAAACCCGCGAGCGTGTGAAATCCATGCTTCGTGAAGCTGAAATCAATGCAGAGTCTATCAAAAAAGACAGGATTCTGGAAGCTAAGGAAAAGTATCTCAAGCTTAAGTCTGAGTTTGATGAGGAGATGGGTAATAAGAAGAATATTATCATCACCAATGAGAATAAAGTTAAGCAAAGAGAGCAGCAGGTTTCAAAGGAATTAGAGCAGGTCAAAAGAAAAGAAGCTGAGCTAGATAGCAAATCAGAGAATTTAGCTGCGCAGTTACACTCAGTGAAAGTTAAAAAAGAGGAGCTAGATCGTGTAACTAACCAACGTATTGCCGACTTAGAAAAAGTAGCAAACCTTACCCGCGAAGAAGCACGTGATCAATTGGTAACTATGCTTACAGAGGAGGCTAATTCCAGAGCATCTTCACAAATCAAAGATATACTAGACGAAGCTAAACTTACCGCTACCAAGCAGGCCAAAAAGATCGTCTTGGATACTATTCAGCGTACAGCTACTGAACATGCGGTAGAAAACTGTGTCTCTGTATTCAACATCGAAAGTGACGATATCAAAGGTAAAATCATCGGTAGAGAAGGTAGAAATATACGTGCGCTGGAAGCAGCAACTGGAGTAGAAATCGTAGTAGATGATACACCTGAAGCAATCATCATCTCTGGTTTTGATCCAGTGAGAAGAGAAGTAGCAAGACTTTCACTTCATAGATTGGTGCAGGATGGACGTATTCACCCAGCTAGGATCGAAGAAGTTGTGGCCAAAACCGAAAAGAATATAGAAGAAGAGATCGTTGAGATCGGCGAGAGAACTTGTATAGATCTTGGTATTCATGGCCTACATCCTGAGTTGATCAGAATGGTAGGACGTATGAGATATAGATCTTCTTACGGCCAGAACTTACTTCAGCACTCTAGAGAAGTAGCCAAGCTTTGTGCTACTATGGCTGCTGAAATGGGTCTTAATGCTAAGATGGCTAAGCGTGCAGGTTTGCTTCATGATATCGGAAAAGTATGGCATGAAGAGCAAGAGCTTCCTCACGCTATTTTGGGTATGGAACTGGCTAAGCGATACAAGGAACATCCAGAGATCTGTAATGCGATCGGAGCTCACCACGATGAGATTGAGATGACTACCATGATCTCACCTATCGTTCAGGCTTCAGATGCGATTTCAGGAGCTAGACCAGGAGCTAGACGTGAAGTGATGGATAGTTACATCAAACGTCTGAAAGACCTTGAGGAGCTTGCATTAGGCTTTGACGGAGTAAATAAATGCTTTGCGATGCAAGCAGGTCGTGAACTTCGTGTTTTAGTAGATGCTGATAATGTTGATGATTCTACAGCGGGTAAGCTTTCTTTTGATATTTCTCAGAAAATAGAGAAGGAAATGCAGTATCCAGGACAGATCAAAATCACAGTAATTCGTGAAATGAGATCAGTAAATTACGCTAGATAACTTAAGAATTAATTCTTACTTTAAGGGCAGCTACTCATCGGTAGCTGTCTTTTTTTGCACTTATGTTTTTACTTCATTCGCTATTACTTGAGATTTACGAATGGCTCTATGATGGAGTTACCTATTTGAATAGGCGAAAAATCACGAGTTCGGAAAGAACAATTTTGGAAAATGCATTTCCATACTACCGGAGACTCAATCAAAAGCACCAAGATAAGTTTGTGCAAAAATTGGAAATGGTCTTAACAGGAAAATCATTTATAGGCAGGTCAGATATTAGAGTAGTTACTCCAGAGATGAAAGTGCTTATTGGGGCGACTATAGTGATGGTGACTTTTGGCTTGGATGATCTTCGATTACCACATTTCAATAAGATTTTGATTTATCCAGACACGTATTACAGCACTATTTCAAAGCACTATCATCGTGGCGAGGTCAATCCACGACTCGGGATTATCGTTGTTTCTTGGAGTTGTTTTTTAGATGGGATGCAGCATGAAAGTGACGGAGTGAATCTGGGTATCCACGAAATAGCCCATGCCTTGAAACTGGAAAATCAGATTTATAACAACGGAGAAAGTGAATTCTTCAATCCTAAAGTTTATAGGGACTTTCATGTCTTGGCGAGCCAAGAAATAGGAAGAATAAAAGCAGGGAACTTGACTGTCTTTAGGTCAAATGCCGGCTTAAATGAGGATGAATTCTTTGCGGTAGCTTTGGAGACCTTCTTTGAAAAGCCCCACGAGTTTTTTGAATATAATCAGATACTCTATGGGACTTTGGTACGCCTTATGCGCCAAGATCCGCGAGTGTGGATCCGGTAATAGGTGTTCTTTATTGATATAAAAGAGTCTGCTACGCTTCCATCAATTTCTTTAGAATCTTAATCGCGGCTTCTGAGAGAACAGTTCCAGGCCCAAAAACCTCCGATACTCCAGCATCAAAAAGGTATTGGTAGTCTTGAGTGGGAATCACGCCGCCAGCTACTACCATGATATCGGCTCTTCCCAATTTCTTCAAGGCTTCTATCAATTGCGGTACAAGTGTCTTATGGCCTGCGGCCAAAGAGGAAGCTCCGACGATATGCACATCATTCTCTATGGCTTGATGAGCAACTTCTTCCGGAGTTTGGAAAAGCGGCCCGATGTCCACGTCAAACCCCATGTCAGCAAAACCTGTGGCGATGATTTTAGCCCCACGATCGTGTCCGTCCTGACCCATTTTGGCAACCATGATTCTAGGTCGACGACCTTCCATTTCGGCGAATTCGTCAGATAGGGCAATGGCTTTTTGAAATGATTCCTGATTTTTCACTTCTGCTGCGTAAACTCCCGTGATAGATTTTGTTTGTGCTTGATGGCGGCCGAAATTCTCCTCCATTGCATCTGAGATTTCTCCCAAAGTAGCTCTTTTTCTCGCTGCATCGATAGCCAATTCAAGTAGATTTCCATCACCTGACTTAGCTGCCTGAGTAAGGACTTTCAGGCTTTTGGCTACTTCTTCCTGATTTCTTGAATCCTTCACGCCTTTGAGTCTTGCAAGCTGAGATTCTCTGACGGCTTGGTTGTCCACATCGCGAACTTCAATCTCAGACTTTTCATCTACCTGATAGCGATTAACACCAACAATGATGTCTCTGCCACTGTCGATCCTCGCTTGCTTTTTGGCGGCAGCCTCTTCAATTCTTAGCTTAGGTAAACCTGCTTCTATGGCTTTTGCCATTCCGCCCAGTTCTTCCACTTCTTCGATCAATGTCCAAGCACGCTGCACCAATTGATCTGTCAAGAACTCCACATAATGCGATCCTCCCCAAGGATCAACCACATTGGTGATGCCAGTTTCTTCCTGAAGGACTAGTTGTGTGTTTCTGGCAATCCTTGCAGAAAAATCTGTAGGCAAAGCAATGGCTTCATCCAGTGAATTCGTGTGAAGAGATTGTGTGTGTCCCATTACAGCAGCAAGTGCTTCGATGGCCGTTCGAGTCACATTATTATAAGGGTCTTGCTCGGTAAGTGACCAGCCAGAAGTTTGGCAGTGAGTTCTTAGAGCTAGGGATTTGTCAGATTTTGGATTGAACTGCTTGACGATTTTCGCCCATAGTAAGCGACCTGCCCGCATCTTGGCGATTTCCATAAAGTAATTCATGCCAACCGCCCAGAAGAATGAAAGCCTAGGCGCAAAATCGTCTATGTCCAATCCGGTTTTTACGCCTGTTCTCAAATACTCCAAACCATCTGCAAGTGTGTAAGCCAATTCAATGTCTGCCGTAGCTCCAGCTTCCTGCATGTGATAACCAGAAATGGAGATGGAATTGAAGCGAGGCATGCGCTCCGAAGTGAATTTGAATATGTCGGCGATGATCCGCATCGATGGCTGCGGTGGATAGATATAAGTGTTTCGCACCATAAACTCCTTCAGAATATCATTCTGAATAGTTCCATTTAGCTGCTCAGGTTTTACTCCTTGCTCTTCTGCTGCAACTATGTAAAAAGCCAAAATTGGAATCACCGCTCCATTCATGGTCATGGAGACAGACATCTGATCCAGAGGAATCTGGTCAAACAAGATCTTCATGTCTTCCACAGAATCGATTGCTACGCCTGCTTTTCCCACGTCTCCTACCACACGTGGATGATCTGAATCATATCCTCTGTGAGTAGCCAAATCAAAAGCAACGGAAAGTCCTTTCTGACCACCGGCTAGGTTTTTTCTGTAAAAAGAATTGGACTCTTCCGCAGTAGAAAAACCTGCGTACTGGCGAATTGTCCAAGCTCGCATGCGATACATCGTACTGTAAGGTCCTCTTAGATAAGGAGGGATTCCTGCTGCAAAATTCACATGTGAGAGCTGAGCGATTTGCTTTCCATCAAAAACTGATGGAATAGAAATCTGCTCTGGGGCTTCCCAGTTAGTTGTTTCTTCAATGATGGACGTCTGAATCTCTACAGATTTCCAATTTTTCAGGTCTGGTCTCATGCGTGATTCAGTATGTTTTGTTCTACAAAGTATGTCGCTCTGCTTGGAAGCAGTTCAAAGTCCTTTTCAGCTATTGGCTCAAATGCAAGGTGGTTTTCCAATTTACCTTTGGCTAAGTATTTATTCACACCAACTTTTATATCTGAATCGGCTAGAACTCTCTTCTGGGCCTTTTCTCGAGAATCTCGAATTTCAGCATGGAGTGTCCTGTCTTCGAAGCTTTTCAGCCAGCCGCCTTTTTCTTCCAAATCCTGAAGTCCTTCGATTACGGATTTTTCAATTTCCCGTTGAAGTGTTTCTAAGTAATATGATCCGGCGGCAGGGTCCATGACTTTATCCAAATAGCTCTCCTCATTAAGAATAGAAGAAACATTTCTCGCGATTCTCTTTTCCAGTACGGAGGCATCTTTTCCTTCAGTAGGTTTCACCCAAAGGGAATTTCCACCTCCAAGAATCCCTGCCATCGCTTCATAAGTCTGGCGAATGAGATTGGTGTTTTTGTCCAGAAGTGATTTGCTCCATTGGCTGGTGGAGGTAGTGATGTGAATATTCTCCATCTCGATCTGTACACCGTAGTTAGCGGCTAGTTCCACGATGAGCTTGCGCAAAGCCTTCACCTTAGCGATTTCTGCAAAGTGTGAATCACCGACAGCAGTATGGAAAGCTAAATTTTCAAACACTTGAGTTGGTGAAATCGCTCTTTTGGAAAGCACGTCTATTAACTCTATGACTTCTCCCAAACCAAAAATCAGTTCCTCGATCCCAGTAGCACCAGAATTTGTGTAGCGAGATAAATTTATTGTGATCGGATAAAATTCTCTAAACTCCTTGAAGTCATTTATCGCTTTAGCTGCTTGGTTGACTTCCAAATCAAAATTATCTCCACTTTGAAAGAGCTTGTCGCAAGGAGACCAGATAATTGATCCCCTTAGCATTCCTGGTTTTAGCGTTAGAGAATCTATCCATTCCTGTATTTGATGAAAAAACTGGGTCGTTTCTCCAGTAGGCAGGAAATTGGTGGATATAAACTCCGTGTGAACTGCTTTTAGAACTTGGTTTAGATTTTCTGTCCCTTCCAAATGCAGTATTAGTCCGTCTGCTCCGTTCTGAAGGGCATGGAGAACCTCTTCATTTGTCTCTTTTTCATTTTCTGGAAATACAGACACTACATTATTCCAGACACGTGGAGATGTACCAGGTATTTTAGCGTCTGGATGAAATTTATATTCGGCCGCTAAGCCATCAACATCTTCTGATGTGTAGAAGGGAGAGATCTTGACTTTATTCCAAAGTGAGGAGGTAAGTGTGTCCTCAAAATCTTTTCCTTTTAGGTCTCTTTTTACTTGCTCAATCCACTCATCTTTGCTGGAGGGAGGGAATGAATAGAAGTCCTGATTTGTCATAGTTGGGTTTACAATTGTACTTAATCTGTATTTCTACGAATAAAAACCATTTATTGATTAGTAGTGGTAGATCAAAATGGGCTTCATCAAAATTAGGAAAATGAGGGAGAAATAAAGAAGCTAAAGGATTGACTTTATTATTTCGATTTGTTTTGCAGATCTTTTCAAAAGCCTGAAAACTAGAATAGTTACTGTTTTTGAGCTAAATGCGACCCTATATCACTTTAAAATTGATGCATAAAACTGAAAAGTATTTTATCACCAAATTTCCTTTGGCAGGAAATAGGGAGTTGTCCAAAAACTCAATATTTCAAGAAGAAATCAATTTTTTATTTAAGTTAATTTTCATCAAATTTGACACCCTTGCACCTACCGCAAGATCATTGTTTTTCAGAAATCTTCTCTAATGAGTTCAGAAGCTAGCGCCGTTTGGAATGAATGTTTACGTGTTATTGAACAACACGTCAATGAGCAGAGCTTTTCAACTTGGTTTAAGCCCATTAATCCAGTAAAACTTGAAGGCACTTCGCTGACCATTCAGGTTCCAAGCCAATTCTTCTACGAGTGGCTGGAGGATAATTATGTGCAGGAATTAAAAATTGCCATCAAGACTACCTTGGGGCAAAGTGGAAGATTGGAATATGCTGTAGTAGTCGATAGAGGAAATTCTTCCAATCAACCCTATGTAGTTTCTTTTCCTCAGGGAAATGCTGGAAACAATAAAAAGTCTCAATTACCAGAAGAGCCGGACAAGACGCCTTTTGAGATGAAGTCGCTTAATGCTGAAGCATTGACGAATAGTAATCTTAATCCTACTTATACCTTCACTACTTATATAGAAGGAGATTGTAATAGACTGGCGAGATCTGCTGGTTTTGCCGTGGCGACCAAGCCTGGAATCACTTCCTTTAATCCGTTGATGGTGTATGGTGGAGTAGGTCTAGGTAAAACTCACTTGGTTCAGGCGATAGGGAATGAAATCAAAAATGGCCCGGATAATAAATTCGTGTTGTACGTTTCTTCCGAAAAATTTGTGAATCAATTCATGGACTCCATCAAGGATGGGAATGTGAAAAGCTTCACTAATTTCTACATGCAAGTAGATGTCTTGATCATTGATGATATTCAGTTTCTAGCAGGTAAGGATAGAACTCAAGAGATGTTCTTCCATATTTTCAATCACCTACATCAGAGCAAAAAGCAAATCATCATGACTTCAGATTGTCCGCCTAGGGATCTGAAAGGCTTGGAGGAGCGTCTGCTTTCCCGATTTAAATGGGGTTTGACAGCAGATTTGCAGATGCCAGATTTTGAGACCAGAGTAGCGATTATCCGTAGAAAAATGCAATCAGAAGGGATTATTATTCCTGATGACGTAGTAGAATATCTTGCTTACACAGTCGATACCAACGTCCGTGAGCTGGAAGGAATACTTATTTCCTTGATTGCCCATGCTTCCCTGAATCGTGTGGAGATCAGTTTGGAGCTAGGTAAGACGGTGATGAAAAATATCATCAAGGATATTGAGACTGAAGTCGGAGTTGACTTTATTCAGAAATCTGTGTCAGAATATTACGGTATAGCGCTTGATGACTTGAAAGCAAAAACCCGTAAAAAGGAGATTGTAACAGCTCGGCAGGTAGCGATGTATTTCTGTAAGGAATTCACCAATCACTCATTGAAGTCTATTGGCTATCACTTTGGAGGTAGAGATCACTCTACCGTAATTCATGCGGTGCAGACGGTGAATGATATCATGGAAACTGATAGTTCTTTCCGAAATGCTGTGCTGGAATTGAAGAAGAAATTCAAGATGAGATCTTATTAATAAGGACTTTTAGCCCTTTGACTTTTTACCTCTCGCAAAAGCTATAATTCACTCTAATTACGGAGCCTTACTCATTCAGCTTTTTGCCCATAGTTTCTTCAAAACGCTGCAAAAGTCTGATGTAGCGTTTTTGGATGTTTTCCAGAAAATTCTCCTGCGTATCGATGTCATAAATAGGGTTGTATTGAATACGGTCTATCACGATATCTAGCCAAGCCTTTCCATCATCTATTAAATCGGCATGAAAAGCCTCTACTGTCAAATCCCTAGATCCGGAAAATGGACCTTTACCGATTTGTCTGAAATACTGGGTGATGACATTAAGCGCTAGCTCATGAGTTTCTTCAAAATGCTTCAAAATATCTCTGGACTGTGACTCTGTTAGCTTGCCATTTTTTGCGCGTTTCGCATAATCTGTAAGGTCAGCCAATTCGGCACTGAATTCTTCTAAGCATTTGTCGCAGGATTTTATGACGGTTTTCATGGGAAGACGAGTTTTGGGATTGAATGCGTTTTGACTGAATAGAAAGTCTATTTAAAGTACTAAAATGATTCGATATAACTAAGTTATTTCGGTTGAAAAAAGCTGTTATCTCTCACATACTTTTGAAACTCGTCTTCCCATAATTTTACCTCACATTATAAGTTTGCATAAATGGCTGGCCATTAGAAGCGACTCCTTCAAGAAGTAACCTTCCACTGAATTTCTCCAAATATGCCCCTACTTTGTTCGGATCTTTAGCTGGGTCGCCATTGATCTGAGTAATAACAAAACCCTCTCTCAACCCGAGTTCTCTTAGATAGCCTCGTGTCAACCCAGTGATTTTAATTCCATATTCCACACCGAACTTGTCTTTCTCAATGGTATTGACAGCTTCTAGTCTTGCTCCCAAAACCGCAGAGTTATAAAACTCTCGCTTGATGACGCCATTGCCTCCTTCTAGATTCTGGAGATGAAGATTAGCATTTTTCGCGGACCCATTTCTGAGGTAGGTGACAGAAAGATCGTCACCAGGGTAATAGTAGGAGAGTGCTTCCTCGAAACTTCCTTTTCCTGTAATAGCTTGAGATCCGAGTTTAGTGATTACGTCATTTCGTTGAAGGCCAGATCTCTCTGCTGCACCATTTTTTATCACATGAGTCACAATCACGCCGTTAAGCGTTTCTATTTTCATCTCTTCAGCTAGCTCAGGAGTGATTTCCACTGCTTCAATTCCTGGAATGGCCTTTTGAACCTCTCCATATTGAATCAGATCATTCGACACTTTCATCGCGATGTCTACAGGTACTGCGAATCCATATCCTGTGTAGGAACCAGTTCTAGATAGGATAGCCGTATTTATCCCGACCAATTCTCCATTGATATTGACCAAAGCTCCACCAGAGTTTCCTGGGTTAATTGGAGCATCTGTTTGAATGAAGCTTTCCAACGGAAAATCTCCTCCAAGTATATTGATTTGTCGCTCTTTGGCAGAAACTATCCCTGCGGTAACGGTAGAAGTAAGGTTAAAAGGGTTTCCGACTGCAAGTACCCATTCGCCAATTTTTAAATCTCGGCTGCTGCCACGCTTGATGGCGGGAAGATTTGTTTCCTCGATTTTCAATACAGCGATATCCGTGTTTTTGTCCGTACCAACCAACGTAGCTTTGTATGTTCGTTTCTTGTGGACGACCTCAATCGTTTCTGCTCTGTCTATTACGTGGTTGTTAGTCACGATGTATCCATCTCCAGAGATAATTACTCCCGAGCCAGTGCTCACTTGCTGCGAAGGCGCACCTCCGCCACCAAAAAAATAGTCAAACATGCTATATCTCCTCGGATCCGTACCAGAGAAATTTTTGATAAAGACGACAGATTCTGTGCTGTTTTCTGAAGCTTCTACGAATGAAATAGGTGCATCAGTGGAAGGGTAGGAATTTACGGGCCTGTATTGAGATGCAAAGCTTACTTCTGTTTGATTACCTTGGGGGAAATCAGGGAATTGCTCTGGTTCATTAAAATCAATTGTGCTCCAAACTGCAGCTCCGGCTAAGCCTGCCAGAAAGGAAACTCCGGTTGTTTTGAATAGACTGTTCATAGGCGAATCATTTAACAATTTGACGAACGTGAAGATTTACAGTTCTATAAATTCACATTATTTAAGTTCCGAATTAGTGTGATCATTCACTTTTGACCTTTAAAATTATGCCATTTGGCAAAAACTGACGATTTGTACGAGGAAAAGTCTAAGCATCTTGTAATTTTGTCAGCTATTGAGAAAACTCTCCACATCATGAGAGTTTTAATTGCTCAACAATCCCAAACTGAATGACAGAACCCAAACGCGTAGCCATCCTGGGCAGCACCGGAAGCATTGGTACTCAAACCCTAGAGGTAATTCGTCAGCATCCCAAAGACTTTATAGTAGAGGTTCTTACCGCCCAAAATAATGCGGAATTACTGATAGCCCAGGCATTGGAATTTATTCCAAATGCGGTTGTCATCGGTAATGAGAGTCTTTATGCGCAAGTGCGTGATGCCTTGCAGCCAAAAGACATCAAGGTGTTTGCAGGTATCAAGGCGATTGCTCAAGTAGTCGAAATGGAAACTATCGATGTGGTATTGACTGCATTGGTTGGTTATTCAGGGCTGATTCCGACAGTAAATGCGATTAAAGCTGGTAAGCAAATAGCATTAGCAAATAAGGAGACCTTAGTGGTAGCAGGTGAGATAATCACTGCTTTGGCAAAGGAAAATCGAGTGAATATCTATCCAGTTGATTCGGAGCATTCGGCAATTTTTCAATGCCTCATCGGTGAGTTTCACAACCCAATTGAGAAAATTATCCTCACTGCATCCGGTGGGCCTTTCAGAGGAAAAGATAAAACTTTCCTAGAGACCGTTACCCGAGAGCAAGCGCTTAAGCATCCCAATTGGGATATGGGAGCAAAGATTACCATCGACTCGGCTTCTTTGATGAATAAGGGCTTGGAAGTGATAGAAGCAAAATGGTTGTTTGGCCTGAAAACCGAACAGATAGATGTAGTCGTACATCCACAGAGTATCATTCATTCGATGGTACAGTTTGAGGATGGATCGATCAAAGCACAACTCGGATTGCCGGATATGCGTATCCCAATTCAGTTTGCCCTGAGCTTTCCTGATCGATTGAAAAGTGATTTCGAGAGATTTGACTTTATGAATTACCCACAATTGACCTTCGAACAACCAGATTTAAAGACTTTCAAAAATCTTCAATTGGCTTATGATGCCCTTGCAAAAGGCGGTAATGCACCTTGTGTGCTGAATGCTGCCAATGAAATTGCGGTAGCTGCTTTCTTGAATAAAGAGGTGGGTTTTCTTGAAATGTCTGATTTGATTGGCGAAACTCTGGAAAAAGCTGAGTTTATTGCACATCCAAATTTGGAGGATTATGTGGAGACGGATAAGCGGGCAAGAGAAATTACTAAAGAACTAATAACGAATAAAGTATAATGGATACCTTAATAATGGTGGGCCAATTACTCCTGGGATTATCGATTCTAGTGGGTTTACACGAGTTGGGCCACTTGCTTACCGCCAAGATGTTTGGCATGAGAGTAGAGAAGTTTTCAATCGGATTTCCTCCAAAAATCGCTGGTTTCCAGTGGGGAGAAACTGAATATTCCATAGGAGCTATACCATTGGGAGGATTTGTGAAAATCTCCGGAATGGTGGATGAATCGATGGATGCTGATCAGATGGCTGGAGAACCGCAACCGTGGGAATTCAGGTCCAAACCAGCTTGGCAACGTCTAATTGTTATGCTAGGCGGGATTATTGTCAATGTCGTTACCGGTATTGTCATCTTCGTGATCTTGGTTTTCAATAATGGTGAAACCTATTTTTCTCGCGATCAAGTTGTACAAAATGGCATCGTAGCCTTGGAGATCGGTGAATCTATCGGTTTGCAAACCGGTGATAAGATTTTGGATATCAATGGTGAGACTTACCAATCAATCAATGATTTGACAGCTGGTTCTGCTTTGCTTAGCGAAAATGGCTACTACACTGTAGATCGTGGAGGAGAAATCTTACAAGTAGAGATCCCAAGAGGCTTTATCAATTCCTTCAACAGTCAGGATGCGATGAATAGCTTTGTAGATATCAGATATCCTTTTGAGCTAAAAGTAATAGACGAAGGTGGAGCCGCTGAGAAGGCTGGAATCACGGCTGAAGATAAAATTCTATCAGTAAATGGTCAGCCTGTGACCTATTTTGACGAGCTGCAATCTGTACTGGCGAAAGCCACAAGCCAGGAAGCAGATGTAGAGCTACTGACTAGTGCAAATGACACCATACACACGATGGTGGCAGTTACTGAGCGAGGCACGATTGATATAGCGGTAACTCCGATGATAGAAATGGTGCAGCGCAAATATGGTTTTGGAGAAGCACTTGCGAAAGGTACCAGTAAAGCATTTACAGTTGTGATCGTGAATGCGAAGGCGATGGGTAAGATGTTTACAGGTGAAGTTTCTACCAAGAACGTAAGTGGTCCAATCGGAATGGCAAAGATCTACGGAGATACTTGGGACTGGACGAAGTTCTGGACTATTACAGGTTTAATCTCTATGATTTTGGCCTTCATGAACCTTCTGCCGATCCCAGCATTGGATGGTGGTCATGTGATTTTCTTGCTCTATGAGATGATTTCCGGACGTGCTCCTTCAGATAGATTCTTGGAGAATGCGCAGAAGGTTGGTATGGTGATACTCTTAGGATTGATGGTATTCGCTATAGGGAACGATGTACTGAAGCTATTTACAGGGGAGGGTTAGCCCCACATAAATTAGAATTCTAAGCCGGGAGAAATCTCGGCTTTTTTTATTCCTAAATCCATATAATGCATACTGTTAGTTTGATTTTTTGTATCTATTTTTATAGGTGAAAAAAAATGTTAGTAATGAAATCAAGAACTTATAAATTACAGTGCTTACTTGGATTATTATTCCTTTCGTTTGCCTCTATCGCACAGGAGGAGAAAGTGATGGATTCCTATGTGATCCTCAATAGTGGGAAGGAAGTGAGGGGCAATATTGAGGGTAAGTTTGATGTGGAAACGTATCCTGAAATCATATTCATTGCCCATTCAGGAGAGCAATCAACTTATCGACCAGGTGAAATACTAGGTTTTGGACTAGGAAATGGTCGGTTTTTTAAATCTGAAACCATACCATTGCAGGATCAAGCTGTTTTTACGCAAGTACTAGTCTCAGGAAAGTTGGACCTATATAAGTGGGATAATAAATATTTTATCAATCGGGCAGGTACTGTTATAGAACTCAAAGTAAACCAATCCACTAGGACTGAAAACGGGAAACTAGTGAATGTCAATAGTAACCAATATGTTGGTGTGTTGACCTTGGCTATGAATGATGAGTGTGGGATTGGCCTTAAGAGAAGAATAGAAACAACAAGATTGACTGACAGAGATTTGATTGCATTGTTTTCAGAGTATTATACTTGCAATAGCCAGTCATTTGAAATTTATGCTACGGAGGTCCCATATTCTAAATTGGCTTTTAGACTACAAGGTGGGCTAGGTTTAATTGGTATGATGGAATATGAGTCAACCAAGAAGGATGTGAATTATAGTCTAGATAAGGCCAGCGCCTCTTATTTTGAATTAGGAGTAAGGTTCAGTGAATTTAGGAATGCACCGAGACTGTTGGTAGATCTAGGCTTAGGGTATATGTCAGAAAGCAATACATTACTTTTGGATGCTAGTTTGGTTTCTTTCGACCTATCGGGAAGTGAACAGTACAAATCATCTTCTTTCCTAGTCCCTATCCATTTGAGTTATATTGTATATAGGAAAAATAGGAGTGAGGTTTACACTGGAGTCGGATTGACTTTTTGGGCTTCGAAATTCGAGGCTGATATGGGTGCGCTCATTATTGATAATGGAGAACCGAAGACGAATGTGATCAATTCGATATTTGTTGATCGTAAGGAAATGGCTGTAAGCCCGAATTTAAAAGTAGGGTATAGACGTGCCTTGTCAGAGGAGACCGGTTTGTTTGCTGAGCTTAAAGGTGATTTCCTGATCAAAAACATGGATTTTTATCCACTTACTTATCATGCGGTTTATAATTATTTGGTTGGTACCCTGTCTGTGGGGATTGAATTGTAAAAGTTAATGCAGCAAGAAATATAGGTGGACTAACGGGCTATTTATGCAGCATTTCTATGGTAATCACTTTAGAGATTAGTATTAGGTTGTAGTTAGTGAAGCCGGGATAAATCGCGGCTTTTTTTGTTTTCTGTGGAGCTTTAAAATCTCCTAAATTTATTTTCAACTAATCTATTGTTGCGTATTACGAATCTTCTTATCTAGTGCGATAATTTGATTTTATATGGTTAAGATTTTAAGAGTGGTAGCTGTCTTGTTTTTGATGGGCTTGCCTTTTTTTTATGCCAATGCTCAGGGTGGATATGTGGAGGAAAGTGTCTGGTCCAATGTGAATACAGCAACTAACTCTTCATCGGACTTTATTATTACTACAGATGGGACCAAACTTTTTGGCGAGATAGTGAGAGACTTCGATTACACCGAATATGACCAAGTAGATTTTAAATATAATGGCAATGTGAAGGTTTACTTGCCGGCGGATCTCCAAGCTTTTGGTCTGGAAAATGGTCGATTTTTTATGAGTAAAAGGCTTCCGGATTCATCAGAATTGGAATTTGTCCAGATTCTATTTTCAGGGAACCTACAATTGGATTATAAGAAGGGGAAGTATTATATAGATAATGGTTTAGAAATTCAAGAGCTGAGGGCCTATTACGAAGATATCACAGTGGATGGTGACAAGCGCAGGCGTAGTATCAAATTATATATTTCTACACTGAAAATATTAACATCAGGAACTTGTGGATTTGAAATGCAAGATCTGATTGAAAAGTCCAGGCTAGATGAGCAGGATTTTATCAGGATTCTAACCCAATATCACGAATGTGAGGAATTACCCTATAAGCTTCATGTGGAGAAGATATCATTTGTGAAATTATCCCCCACTTTCTCTTTGGGATTTGGTGCAGATTTTACCTCAGCAAGCAATGTCCCAAATAAGTTTAATTACGCTTTTACCAACTCATCACGCTACGTTGCCTTCGCAGGATTTAGATTACATGATTTCAGAAGATTCCCAAAATCCTCATTAGATCTTAGGATAGGCTATGTAATGTATTCAGGTACTATTGACGCTAGTATTTATAAAGGGAATGACTTAGTTACTGCAAGTCAGACTTTTCGGGAGAATAGCATTGTTATTCCTTTTAGCTACAACTATAGTTTTGTCAAAAGAAAAGATTTTGATTTATATCTGGGTTTGGTATTATCTGGATGGTTCAGTTCCGGTATAACTGAATTGGGCATTTTAGAATTAACTGCTACTTATAAGCCCGGTGAGATTCAATTGGTTGAAGAGCAGATTATGCGAGTTTCAACAAATAAAGTTTTCCCTAGCTTGAAAACAGGGGCTAATTTCACAATTTCTGACAAGATGAAGGTTTTCACTGAACTGGGAGTGGAGTTTTTCAAAGACTATTATAATGTTCAGATTTTAGCTTCACCACTTATTAACCTTAACCGTACTTATGTTTCACTTCAAGTAGGGTTAGAATTTTAATACTATGAAAAAGAATTGGATAGTTCTTATTGCTTTAGTGGTGGTCTTTTCCTGTAACGAAAACGATGAAGTTGTACCAAGAACCAACCCACGTTTCAGCGTAGCCTACATACAGGAGGTGACTTCTACGGGGGCAGAATTCAGTGCAAATGTGTACGATTTTGGCTCCGATGAAATTTTGGAATACGGTTTTGTATACAGTAAAGATTTTGAACCTAGAGTGGGGGCTGGAGAGGTGATAAAATCAGAAGGTCGTCCTCAAAGTACTTTTAAGCTAGTCGGGGATCACTCAATGGTCAAAGGTCAAATTTATTATGTAGTGGCTTTTATCAAGACTAGCCAATCGATCGTGTATTCACAAACTGTTAATTTCAAGAGTCAAGGATCAGAGGGTTTTATTATTGACAAATTGGTTGGTGGTCCAGAAGTATATTTTGGAGATACGCTTACCGTTTATGGATCCAGATTTAGTACAGATGAGGCGAACTATGAGGTGCTTGTCAACAACGGAAAGGCTAACATAGTTGACATTAATAACGACAGCTTCAAGATAATTATCCCAGAAGAGTTGGGTTTTGGCTATCCGTATGATTACGATGGAAAGATTATAGTTAAAATTTCAATTTTAGATAAAACGTTGGAAATTAATACTGATATAAAGTTTTATGATCCAATTTTCTATGAGTCGGATAAGGAGTTTAGATACGAAGAAAGTTTTTACATAAAGGGTAAATACCTAAGAGATGGTAATATGTCCCTTAGCTACCCTAATTATAACATAGAGATAGTAAGTAACTCTGATACTTTAATTGTGTTCAAGCCATTTGCCTATTTTGAGACGCTCCAACCAGCATTCCAAGTTTACTTGCGTGGCAAAGGCTATGAGGTAAAAAACAGTATAAAAATAATGAGGACTGAAATTCTACCAGGGCAAACAGTAAAATCAGCGTCTATTTTTTCAAACTTGATAATCAAAGGGACCAACTTCAATTCTGTAAATCCATTTAGTAATTTTTTTGTTTCAGATGTAGAAGGACAGCAATTCGATGTTAATTATAATGTTACTCCAAATGAAATTAAAGTTTATGTGCAGAGTAATGCAGTACCAAATCCTCGATTCTTTAAGGTTTGGGCATTCAATGCAGGAGTGAAATCTACTAATTACGTTACGGTAGAGAATACTGATCCTTCATTGTCTTATATGTATACTCACAATTTCCCATTTACTGCCGCCAAACCTGGGAGATCTGTTACTTGGAGTGACAAGGGGATATGGTTGGTAGATGGGAAAATCACAGAAGTAGATCCAGAAAAGAAAACGGGTAGGATCTTGAAAACTGTTGATCTTAATCAGGGAAGTATTGCTTCTTCATTTGCTGTAATTCATGAGGACAAAATTTATTTCGCAGGAGAAAATGAAGTGATTGCAAATACTCCCGGAAGATTTTATAGTTATGATCTGGTCACAGGAATTCTGACTGAATTGCCCAAAATACCATCCAAAGCATCTACACCAAAAGCGTTGTTTGTTTCTGGAGGGTATTTGTATTTCGGTGGTGGATATTATAAAGATGAAATTGATATTCAAAAAGTGGTCGAGGGATACAAATTTAACCTGACTACAAAGACATGGAGTACTTGGGATAAGAAGTTTCCATCCTTAGATGTTTGGAACTTTGAGACGACTTTCACTTATCAGGGTGACGTGTATGGATTGGTGAATGAAGTTGTGAATTCAGATTTCCGAGCCACGAGATTAATGCGATTTGATAGTGCATCTGAAGATTGGGTGGAGCTTGCAAAATATCCTTTCTTAGGAATAGCTAATGGAAATGTAGTTATGCCAATAGGAGATTTTGCGTATGTGTTTATGGGGTCAGTTCTTCAGAGCATAAATATGCAATCTTATAGTAGGAAAGTAGTGCCTGGAGTAACTGTTAAAGGCAACCACTATGGGCAGCCACCTTATATATTTACCTCAAAGGATAAGATCTATACAAGTTCATACTTTGAAAATGTGATGTATCAAGTAGATCCATCATATTTTCAAAATTGATATCTGCCAATCTGACTACTTCAACCTTTGGCATGCACCTTGACCTTTTAGCAAGAACCTTCGTATTTTGAGGGTTCTTCTTTTATTTTAGCAAAAAACCGACAGCCTAGCTGTCATTCTGTCTATATGAGCCAATTCGAAAATTCTGTGTTTCAAAACTTAATGGTCGGTGAATTTTCCGGTGAGGGAGATCTGATCCAACTGATTACGGACGAAGAGGATGATGCACCCGGTAAGGAAATTCTTGAAGAAGAGATTCCTATCCTTTCAGTAAGAAATACAGTCCTTTTCCCAGGTGTCGTGATTCCTATCACTGTTGGAAGACAGAGATCTATCCGTCTGGTGAAAAAAGCCCAAAAAGGAAATAAATTGATTGGAGTTTGCGCTCAGATCAATCCAAATATCGATGATCCAGGATGGGAGGATATCTACCAAGTAGGTACGCTTGCCAAGATCATCAAAATGATCGTGCTTCCTGACGGGAATACTACGATCATTATTCAAGGGAAAAAGCGTTTTAAAATCAGTGAGCAAATCACTGATGATCCCTACTTCATGGCTAAAGCGGAGTATCTAGAGGAGAATTTCCCAAAAAGCTCCAAAAAGATTCAGGCGCTTGAGGAGTCCTTGAAGGAGTCCGCCACGCGCATTCTTCATTTGAATCCGGAGATTCCTCGTGAAGCTCAAGTTGCTTTGGACAACATTGATAATACGCCTTTTCTAACCCACTTTCTATCTTCAAATATCAACGCTCCGGTGGAAGCCAAGCAACGATTGTTGGAGATTAACGATGGTGTAGAGCGCGCGACACTTTTGCTTGAATTCATGATGAAGGATATCCAGATGCTGGAACTGAAATCTGAGATTCAGAAGAAAGTGCATACGGATATTGATCAGCAGCAACGAGATTATTTCCTTCGTCAGCAGATGAAAGTTCTGCAGGTTGAACTTGGTGACGAAGGTCCCGAAAAGGAAGTGGAAGATCTTGCCGCTCGTGGTGCTTTGAAAAATTGGCCTCCTGAAGTCAACAAGCATTTTCAGAAAGAACTAGATAAAATCCTTAGAATTAACCCTTCGGCGGCTGAATATCCTATTGCATTGAATTATGCAGAAACAATGGTGGAATTGCCGTGGAATGAGTTTACTCAGGATAATTTTGATCTTAACCATGCCAAGAAGGTGTTGGATGGAGATCACTTTGGCTTAGAAAAAGTTAAGGAAAGAATCATAGAATATCTTGCAGTTTTGAAGCTAAAGAATGACCTGAAAGGACCCATTCTCTGCCTTTATGGACCTCCAGGTGTAGGTAAAACTTCTCTAGGTAAGTCAGTAGCAGCAGCTTTAGGTAGAAAATATGTCAGAATGTCTCTGGGAGGCATGCACGACGAAGCGGAGATCCGTGGCCACCGTAAAACTTACGTTGGTGCAATGCCAGGTAAGATCATACAGAATATGAAAAAGGTGAAGATCTCAAACCCAGTTTATGTACTGGATGAGATTGATAAGCTATCCTCTGATTTCCGTGGCGATCCTTCTTCAGCCTTTTTGGAAGTGCTGGATCCAGAGCAAAACAATGCTTTCTTGGATAACTATCTGGAAGTAGAGTACGATTTGAGTAAGGTGCTTTTCATCGCTACAGCCAATTCTCTTGATACCATTCAGCCTGCTTTACGGGACAGAATGGAAATCATAGAGGTGACAGGCTATACGCAAGAAGAGAAGGTGGAAATTGCCAAGCGCCATTTAGTGCCTAAGCAGAGAAAAGAACATGGTCTGAAAGCCAAGCAGATTTCTTTTGACAAGGCTGCTTTGGTGAAATTAATAGAAGATTATACCAGAGAATCTGGAGTAAGAAGTCTGGAACGTGTAATAGGTAAAGTGGTGAGAAATATCGCCAAATCTATTGCGATGGAAGAAGAATATAATCCGAAAATTACTGCTGCCGTAGTGAGAAAGATCTTAGGTTCAGAGATTTTCGACAAGGAATCTTATACGGACAACAGCATAGCTGGAGTAGTGACAGGATTGGCTTGGACAAGTGTGGGTGGTGAGATTTTATTCATCGAAACAAGCCTAAGTAGAGGAAAGGGTAAACTTACGCTTTCTGGTCAGCTAGGTGACGTAATGAAAGAATCGGCCATGACTGCCTTATCTTATCTTAAATCCAAAGCTGAGACGCTAGGCATTGATCATAGAGTATTTGATCAGTATGATCTTCATATTCACGTGCCGGCAGGTGCTGTTCCTAAAGATGGACCTTCAGCCGGAATCACTATGCTGACAGCAATGGCATCCGTATTCACTCAGAGAAAAGTGAAAGCAAGAGTAGCTATGACTGGTGAGATCAGTTTGATAGGCAAGGTGATGCCTGTAGGCGGAATCAAGGAGAAAATCCTAGCCGCTAAAAGAGCTGGGATCAAAGAAATCATTCTTTGTAGCAAGAATAAGAGGGATATCGAGGAGATCGATGAACACTACGTAAAAGGCGTGGAGTTTCACTTTGTAAACAGAGTGGAGGAGGTATTGGAGATTGCTTTGCTTAAAACCAAAGTAGATAATCCAGTTCACTTCAATCTTCAGCCCGAAAACGGTAAAGACAATTAAAAGGAATACAAATGCTTTCTATTAGGAGGCATTTTTCCTTTAAATCATAAACTTATAAAGGCTCAGATCGAAAATAACCACATCGATCTGAGCATATTTTAACCTAACATCATGGAAAAGATACTTTCACTTACTCCGAGACAGATCGTCGCTGAGTTGGATAAATATATAATTGGGCAAAACGATGCCAAGCGTAACGTTGCCATAGCACTAAGGAATAGAATTCGTCGCTTGATGGTGAAGACGGATATTCAAAAGGATATCGTCCCAAATAACATCCTGATGATCGGTTCTACAGGTGTAGGTAAGACTGAGATCGCCAGAAGATTGGCGAAAGTAGCAAATGCACCATTTACCAAAGTGGAGGCTTCCAAGTTTACAGAAGTAGGCTACGTAGGGCGTGACGTAGAGAGCATGGTGAGAGACCTTGTGGAGCAATCAGTTGCTTTGGTGAGAGAGCAGAAAAATGAAGCAGTCAAAGTAAAAGCAGCGGAAGCGGTGGAAGAGATCATTTTAGATATCTTGATCCCTCCAGTGAAAAGCGCTGGCTTCACCCGAGCTATCCCTGTGGATACTGACGAGAATGCTGAGCCAAGTAACGATGCGGAACTGAATGAAAGAACGCGTGAGCGATTCAGAGAGAAACTTCGTGACGGAGAATTGGATGAGCGTAAAATTGAGATCAGCGTAAAAGCAGGTTCTTCGATGGGCGTCGGGATGATTGGAAATGGAATGATGGATGATGCCAGTATGGCAGGTCTTCAGGATATGATTTCCAATATGATGCCTAAAAAAGTCAAAAAGCGCAAAGTGAGTATTTCCGAAGCAAGGAAGATTTTGCTAGAAGAGGAAATGTCCAAGCTGGTTGATTTTGAAGAAGTAAAAGAAGAAGCGATCAAACTTGCAGAAAACAACGGAATCATCTTCATAGATGAAATCGATAAAATAGCTTCTAAATCCGGTAAGAATGGTGGTGGACCAGATGTGAGCCGCGAAGGTGTGCAGCGTGATTTACTTCCAATCGTGGAAGGGTCAGCAGTAAACACGAAATATGGTGTGATCAATACAGATCACGTACTATTCATTGCTGCGGGCGCATTTCACGTGGCCAAGCCATCTGATTTGATTCCTGAATTGCAGGGTAGATTCCCAATTCGTGTGGAGCTCCAAAGCTTGACCCAGGAAGATTTTTCAAGAATTTTGCGTGAGCCAAAGAATGCACTCACCAAACAGTATCAAGCGCTATTCGAATCAGAGGAAGTATACCTAGAATTCAATGACGAATCCATTGAGGAGATCGCTAGATTGGCGTTTCTGATCAATCAGGAAGTTGAGAATATTGGGGCAAGGAGACTTCATACAGTGATGAGTCATTTACTAAATGACTTCTTGTTTGATGTTCCCGATACAATCACTGCAAATTCTAAGATCATGGTAACCAAGGAGATGGTTGAGGAGAGGTTGAGTTCCCTTGTTCAAAACAGAGATTTGTCGCAGTATATCCTTTAATTACGGATTGAATTACAGCCAAATTACGTCATGAATAAATCACTTCTTATCCTTACAGGGCACAGTAAGGGGCTTGGTAGAGCAATCTTGGACACATATCTTCAAAAGGATGAGTTTGAAATTTTAGCTATTTCCAGAACCAAACTTGGATTGGATAATCCTAATTTAACCGAAATCAGTATTGATTTTGGTGAATTGGATGTTTTGGAAAATGAACTTTCGGGCTTATTCCCAAGTGGTGATTTTGAGGAAATTATCCTCATCAATAATGCTGGCTGGATAGGAGAGATCAAGCCAGTAGGAAGTCTGCAGGTGAAAAAGATGAGAACTCAGGTCAATGTTAATTTATTGACTCCGATTTATATGACGAATGCTTTTGTGTCAGCTTATAAAGATTCTAAAGCTAGAAAGATCATTTGCAATATAAGTTCTGGAGCAGCTTCCAAACCTGTAGAAGGATGGAGCGGGTATTGTAGCACAAAAGCTGCGATAGCAATGTTTACCAAGGTTGCCGCTAAAGAAAATAATGACTCTCAGTTTCGGTTTTTCAGTGTAGCACCAGGGATAGTAGATACCCAGATGCAGGAAGAAATACGACATACTGATGAGTTGGACTTCCCTCAAGTAGAACGCTTTAAAAGCTATAAGGAAAATGGTGATCTTTCCACGCCTGAATTGGTTGCGGCTAAGATTAGTTACTTGTTAGGCCATGAAAACGAGTTCCAAGACGTAATTCAGGATGTCAGGAATTTTGATTTGCCATGATGACTATTTAACAACTGTTGGCGCAGAGGTTAACGCAGAGGGTGCTGTTATTTAATAAATGAACCCCTTTGAGGCATGGATTGGTTTAAATTGTCAGACATTCTTAGTGATTCAGATTGCCCTCCGAGACTGAGCATTGTGACTGCTGCTAGCGCTAACAACTTCTTACTGTTGACCACTTCGTCATAGATCAGCCTTTCTTAGGGAAGTCGATAAACCAAGCCCTGCAGTTTTCTGGTCGTACCTGAAGCCAATGGTCAGTATCTACTAGCATACCATATTGCCCTGAGGTAGGAAGGTTATCTAAGTTTCCCCCAAAAAATTCAATAAAGTCATTCATTCCAGGATTGTGTCCTACCACGAAGATTAACTCATGGGAATCGTCTTGCCTCTGTATACATTTCAAAATCATAGCCGAAGAAGCGTGATACAAATATTTCTCGTAGGCTATTTTTGATTTGGGGATGTGAAGAACCTCTGCAAGTATTTCTGCAGTTTGAGAGGCTCGAGTAGCAGTGGAACTTAATATAAGATCAGGAAGAATTCCTTTTTCCTTTAATCTAAATCCCATTTCTGGGACATTATCTAGCCCACGATCAGCTAGGGGTCTATCGTGATCAGCTAAATTGGGGTTGTTCCAAGCTGATTTTCCGTGTCTCACCAAAATTATTTTCTTCATTTCTTGAAAATAAGAATGATTATTTTGTTTTTTTTAATTGAATATTTACTTTTAGCGCTCTTTCAATTCCAATTTATCACAAATTATTATGTTTACCGGAACAGTAAAATTTTACAATGAAGCCAAAGGGTTTGGATTTATCGTTGACGATGAGTCTCAAAGCGAAGTATTCGTACACGCAACCGGTTTGGTAGATCAAGTCGCACAGAACGACAAAGTAACGTATGACATCAAAGAAGGCAACAAAGGGCCAAATGCTGTCAATGTAAAAAGAGCTTAATCAAGATCTTTTTTGTTAGTGAAAATCAATCCTCTGAAGATTAGTCTTCAGAGGATTTTTTGTTTTCATCTGTAGAATTCTCCTCTGATCCAGAATCTAACGATTTCGGACTAATGTCTTCACCCGGTTTAGAAACTTTTTCTTGCCAGTTTGACGGAACAGATTTCAAGTATAGATCCCTTTTTGGGAATGGGATTTCTATGTTGTTTTCTGCAAATTTTTCAAAAATAGCAGACATCACTTCAGCACGTACTTCTATCCATATATCCATACTTTCTACCCAGAATAGCACACGGAAATCAACGGAGCTGTCGTTGAATGTCTGCATATAGACATGCGGATTTGGGGTTTTTAAGATTCTTTCATTAGTCAGAACTTCTTCCAGGACAGATTTCACAAGGGTCATATCCGAACCATATCCAACTCCAATAATTAATTCTATTCTACGCTTCTTGTCAGAAAGCGTCCAGTTGATCAGGCTTTGAGATAGTAAGTCTCCATTTGGCATGACGATCTCCGAACCATCATATCCTTGTATTTTACTAGCTCGAATGCCGACCTCTTTAACGGTGCCACTGGTAGTTCCTACCTGTATCTCGTCTCCGATTTGTATAGGTCGCTCAAAGGCCAGAATAATCCCGGAGACTAGGTTATTGATGATGGTTTGTAAACCAAAACCTATACCTACTGACAATGCTCCTAATACGATCGCGATTTTGTCAAAAGGAATTTTGGAAGCAGTCATACCAAGCAGAAAACCCACAAATAATACGGCAAGACGAATTAAGAGAACTGAGCTTCCAAGTCGCTGCTTTCTGGAAGAAGCATTTTTCTGGTCTTTTACAGACGCGAAATAAGCAATGTTGTTGGCCAAGAAAGTGGATACGTAGAGGATGGTAACGAAGAGAAGTATGCTTCCAAATTGGAACACAGTTTCTCCCAGTGTACGGTCTTGAAGAAGGAATTCTGAAATCCACTTATAGAAGTCGTCAAAATACCCAAGATGCCAAATAACCCCATATGCCCAAGTTGTACTAGCGAATACGTACAATAGGCCTTTCATACGCTTCTGCAAGTCCTGAAAATCAAAATAGGAAGTAAACCCGTCGCTTTCCTTTTTACTATTTTCAATGAATAAATAAATAGCCTCAAGGAATACATTGACAAATAGATATAATCCTATACCACGATAGAACAAGATCGCTCCAGTGACGGAGTAGGTTTTGGAGAGATTGAATCTGCCCGTGATGTTTGCGAAAAAAGCAAAGCCTTCTATAGCAATCATGAATATGGCTAGGTATTTCAAAAAAGAATCGTGCTTACTTTTTTGTGTAATAGCATACTTCAAAACGAGTATTCCCATCCCTATGAAGATTAAAGTGGATAGGAGTATATACCATCTTTCCTGATAGACGACTTTCCAGTTAAGGCTACTGAGTGCCAGTAGGAAATAGGGGATAATGAAGATGAACCAGATTTTATTGAAGTATTCCCCAAACTGTTCTTTGACCAGAAAGCATGACGCGATCACCATGGTAAAAGACAGGATTGAAATAAACACTAAGGGAGGCTTAGTGAAAATGATCAAAAAGATGGGAAGCAAAATAAGTACACTGGAAGAGAAAGTATGTCTTTTGAAATATTTGACTCGGTCAAGGATAAGAGATGCAAAATCTTTTTGATTGCCAATCTCTTCGATGGTTGATCGGATTTTCAGATATACTAGAATCAGGATACTGCTACAGATTAAGAAAATGTACCAAACCCGGTCTACATAAGCTGACATCAACTGAGTATTGAATTCCATTGACTCGGTGATGACGGTCGGTAGATTAGTTACTTTTGTGTAATTGGCTGGTTCCCAGAGATAATTGATTTCTTTGGTCCAATATTGCCTGTCAAGTCTCTTTTTATTTTGATTTAGGTATTGTTTCAATGACAGGAAAACTACTGCGTTTTCAGAAACTCTTGCTTGAAATCTCGCTGCGAGAATCTCTTGAGCTAGGTATATGCTATCCACAGATTTAAGAGATGCTTTTAGCATTCTAAGTTCACTATTGATAGCAGGAATCAAAGTGGTGTCACGCAGAGTCATGGCAAATAGTGAGTCAGACTTAATGGTATTTAGCTTGCTGCCTACTTGTGATAGCTTATCTACCCGCTCTTGAATATTCTTTTGGTATGATCTATTTAAGTCTTCTGCGGTCGAAACCAAATTCTCCATTCCCACGATGTATCGATGGCTCAGGTACTCTGAATCCGCTTCAGTTCTATTTTTAATCCTCTTTGCTAAAAGATTGATTTGTGGCAACATATCAGACATGTCTACCGTGTCCAAGGACTCAGAGAGCTCAAGGTTTAATTCACTTAGATCGAAAGCATAATGCTGGGCTTTGTTAATGACTTGAGCCAGTACGGAGCCTGCTGATTTCGTGTTCTTAGCGGGTAGGTCAGTTGTATCGGCAAAATTAAAAAGTGTGTCTATCGCTTTAATGGGGGTTTCTTTCTCTTGGGCTTCCGAGAATAAGGAGAGGGGGAGAATAAATACCAGTGTTAAAAAAAAGTGCTTCATAAAAACATAGTTGTGTTGACTATAGAGACTATAGAGAAAATCATTCCAAGTGCGTATTTCAGATTTACCAAAGCTAGACTGATTATAGTGATTAAAAAATTGAAGAACGATCCGCTGTTCTTAGGTATGCGTTCTATATAAACTGCTGATTTTTGGTCCATGAAAAACATCCGATCCTCCATTTTGTTAAAGAAGTGAGGAATTGGAAAATGGAGTAATCCTTAGATTTATTATTTTAAAGCTCCCAAAAGCGGTTAATTCATGTTAATTTGAACATGTAGATGCTTTTTCGGGTGTAATATTTGGATCTATTTACTCGTGATTCTGTTTAATTACTACTGAAAAATAAAACTTAAAAATATGAGCAAAAGACAATTCTTTCTGGGAATCCTTCTTGCCTCTTTAATCGGAGGCATCGTCGCCTTAGCAGGGCTTAGCTTTCTCGTACAACCACAAAATGCTACCAGCTTTGATGAAAAGCAGCAAGCCAGTTTCGTAAACTTACTTTCTGGTGAAGATTTTACCGTTCCTGATGGGATCAACTTTGTGGCTTCTGCGGAGGCTGTAGTGCCCGCCGTAGTCCATGTGAAAAGCCAGGTTTCGTATACCAGCAGAGGTAGAAGCCAGCGAGATCCAATTCAAGAGTATTTTGGGATACCTCCAAGAGATAATCAAGGAGGTGGAAGCCAACAAGGCCCAACGACTATGAGCTCGGGTTCTGGAGTTATCATTTCTCCTGATGGCTATATAGTGACAAACAATCATGTAGTAGAAAATGCTACTAGATTGGAGATTTCATTAGATAACAATAAGCGTTACACTGCCAAAGTTATTGGAACAGACCCTACGACTGATTTGGCATTGTTGAAGATCGATGCAGAGGGATTGCCATTTGTGAGATTTGGTGATTCTGATAAAACTAAAATAGGGGAATGGGTTCTTGCAGTAGGTAATCCATTTGATTTGAACTCTACAGTTACAGCTGGGATTATTTCTGCCAAAGCAAGAAATATAAGAATCTTAGATAATAACCTTGCAATTGAAGCCTTTTTGCAAACTGACGCAGTGGTCAATCCAGGTAATTCAGGTGGAGCACTAGTAAATCTTGCCGGCGAATTGATTGGAATCAACACGGCAATTGCGAGTAGTACGGGTACTTTCAGCGGATATTCATTTGCTGTCCCAAGTACGCTAGTGAAGAAAGTAATGGATGACCTTATGCAGTATGGTACTGCGCAGAGAGCATTGTTAGGTGTAAGTATTTTAAATGTTAGTCCTGAGCTTTCTGATCAGTTAGGCTATGAATTGCCAGTTGAGCAAGGAGTGTATATCGGAAGTGTAAATGAAAAAAGTGGAGGTGAAGAGGCAGGACTGAAGCAAGGTGATATCATCATAAGTTTGGATGGTAAAGTGACCAATAGTGTCGCTACTCTTCAAGAAATGGTGGCAAGGAAACGCCCAGGTGATAAAGTTGAAGTTGAGTATCTCCGTGATGGTAAAGCCAATAAAACCAAAGTGACACTTAAGAATTTCTCTGGTACCACAGATATTGTTAAAAAAGTAATTCCTAAAACCTATGCATTTCAAGGTGTGAATTTTGAAGAGGTGCCCGATACTGTAAAAGAGCAACTTAAGCTAAGTGGTGGAGCTTTGATCGCATCTGTTTCTGGAGAAAAATGGAGAAGGTCTGGAGCGCGCCCCGGATTTATTATTACCTCTATCATGACAGAAAGTGGTAGAAAGAAAATATCAGATGTCGAAAATCTCCTCGAAGTGTTGGAGGATACCGAAGGGGAAGATATCGTCGTTCTTGGCATGTTCCAAGATGGGACGGAATATTACTTTGAGATAGACTAATAGCATTCATTAATAAAAGTATATGCAGGCTGGTGAATTTTCATCAGCCTGTTTTTTTTGTCATTATGTGTAGCCGGATAGATTTTTGGGGCAGATTTACTACTTTACTTTTCAATCAAACCCAGGACCTATGAAAAAGTATTTTTCAATTTACAGTTATACTCTAGTACTGCTGTTTTTTACCAGTAACCTATTTGCCCAGACTCCCTCAACCAGTCTTGAGCTACAAGGAAAGCAGACTTTAAAAGGAATCTCATCTGAACGATTAGAAAGAATTGATCAAATGCTAGATCAGACATTGAGTGCCAATCAAGTTCCGGGATTAGTAGCTCTAATTGTAAAAGATGGGAAGATAGTCTACCATGAAGCCAAAGGACTTGCAGACGTGCCTTCAGGTACTAAAATGGCAAAAGATCAGATTTTTAGAATTGCATCCCAGTCCAAAGCAATTACTTCTAGTGCCGTGATGATGCTTTGGGAAGAAGGGAAGTTTAAGCTAGACGATCCGATTTCTAAATACATTCCTGAGTTTGCCAATCCACAGATTTTATCGGGATTCCGCTACGGAGACTCTTCCTATTCCACTAAGCCTTCACCACGTGAAATCACGATAAGACATCTACTGACGCACACTTCAGGACTTGGCTATGGAATGATCGATGGTAATGAGCAGATGAAAATGATTTATCAAAAAGCAGGGATTGTGGATCTGTTCACAACTGAGCCAGTTAAAATTGCTGATAACATTAAAAAACTCGCAAAGCTTCCGCTTCATCACGAACCAGGCTCGAAATATACTTACAGCCTAGGACTTGATGTAATGGGGTATTTTGTGGAAATCATCTCAGGAATGCCTTTTGACGAGTTTTTGCAAACGCGGATTTTTGATCCAATTGGGATGAAAAACACTGGCTTCTACTTGAATGAAGCTCAAGGGAAGAAGTTGGTGACAATTCACCGAAAGATAGATAATCAATGGGAATCATTCCCTGTGACTTTCTATAATCCGGATTACCCTAAAACTGGAGCAAAGACCTTCTTCTCTGGAGGAGCTGGACTTTCTTCGACAGCAGAGGATTATGCGAAATTCCTTCAGATGTATCTGAACGGAGGAGTTTACAATGGCACTAGATTATTGAGCCCGAGTACTATCACAGCCATTATGTCCAATCAAGTGGGTGATTTGTTAGGTAATGGAGGAAAGGACTATGGACTTGCCTTTGGACTAGTAGACGAAAATGGAGTCGCTCAGGGAGGAATCGGAAGCCTCGGTACGTTTGACTGGGGCGGTTATTTTAATACACAGTATTTCGCAGATCCAGTGACTAATACCATCGGGATATTGATGAAACAGACCCAAGGAGGAACGGGCGATGAGTCGGCTTGGAAGTTCCGGCAGATGGTATTTTCTGCTATTGAATAAAAAGAAGGCTGTCTCAAATTTTTTGAGACAGCCTCTTTTCTTTAATCGTTTGGATACGGTAAGTAAACGAAACTCGTAAACGCACCGTCCATCACAAATAGACAGCAAAACTCATCTGGGTCTTTATACGCTTTTTGGAAATCTTCCAATGATTCTTCCGCGATCAGTTTGCGCTGTACAAACTCATCTAAGTAAGTCATGAAGTAATTCCAGTCTAGATCTTTTTCGTCTTTCCCTACAAAGATTTTGCCTATAGGTTGCATGTCTTTGGAGATAGGGAAAATCGGATAATCAGAGAATTTCCGAGTTCTGATTTGATAAGAAGCCTCCTTGAGCGTGTCTGATATTTTTATAAAATCACTAGTGATTGTGCCCAGATATTTTCCGCTTAATTCTGGATCGTTGAAATCTGATATCATGATTTGAGCGTTAAGAGTACGACATTTTCTACGTGATACGTTTGTGGGAACATGTCCACTGGCTGTATCTTTTCCACTTTATATTTTTCACTCAAAAGAGCTACATCTCTAGCCTGCGTGGCAGGGTTACAGGATACGTATACGATCTTCGGAGCGTTCAATCTCAGCAGCATCTGCACTACTTTTTCATCCATTCCCGCACGCGGAGGATCGGTGATGATCAAGTCTGGCGCTGCATGATTTGCGATGAATTCATCGTTCAACATATCTTTCATATCGCCCGCATAGAAGAGTGTATTGTCGATCCCGTTGATCTGGGAATTGATTTTCGCATCTTCGATCGCAGCCGGCACATACTCGATACCGATTACCTGTTTGGCTTTTTTGGCTACGAAATTAGCAATGGTGCCAGTTCCGGTGTAGAGATCATAGACTACCTCATCACCCTGTAAATCCGCGAAATCACGGGCAACTTTATATAGTTCATATGCTTGTTCTGAATTGGTTTGGTAGAAGGATTTTGGCCCGATACGGAATCTCAAACCTTCCATTTCTTCCTCGATGAAGTCATTTCCTGAGAAAGTAACTAAGTCTAGATCATGGAAAGTCTCGTTTCCTTTGGTGTTAATCACATACAGCAAAGAGGTGATTTGAGGGAATTTCTCATTTAAGAATTCCATGACTTTCTGAATTCCTTCTGGATCATCTTCTCCGAATTGCACGATCACCATAGATTGCTCAGTGCTGGTGGTTCGGATGATGAGGTTGCGAAGTAGTCCAACTTGTCCTCTAATATCATAGAAGGTAAGTCCATTCGCTAGCGCAAAAGTTCTCAATTCATTTCTGACATCATTCGAGATATTTCCCTGTAGGTAACAGTGATCCACATCGACGATTTTATCAAACATCTTTGGGATATGAAATCCCAGAGCACTTCTGTCAAAATCTTCCCCTGATTGGATCTGCTCCACCGTCAACCACTTTTTGTTAGAAAAAGTGAAATCAAGCTTATTTCTATAGTAGCGGGTTTTTTCAGAACCTAAAGTGGGCATCACCTCTGGTATTTCTACTTTAGCGATTCGCTGAAACTGATCCAAAACCTGCTGCCGCTTGTAAGTTTTCTGCAGATCATAATTGATGTGTTGCCATTTACAACCACCACAAGTGCCAAAGTGAGAGCAAAAAGGATCAATTCTTTCTTTGGAATACTCGTGGAAATTTACTGGTTCTCCTTCCATAAAAGAGCTTTTTCCCTTGGTGATTCTTACATCTACCACATCTCCAGGCGCTACGCCCGTTACAAAAACCACTTTCTCCTCATGATGTCCCAAGCATTTTCCCTCCGAAGCGATACGCTCGATGAGTAGGTTGGTAATCACTTTGTTTTTCATTTTTCGCGACATGGGCGCAAAATTAGGAAAATTTGCCTTTAATAGTGAATTCCAGATCCAACAGATGATTTATATCGTTTTTAAAATTATTGACCAAGTGAAATATTATTCTTTTAGAAAACTTTAAAAAGGGTTTCTGGGTTAAAAAATGTTCGGTGTGCAATCTTAAATTTTGTTTGAGATATTAAAATGATTCAAGTTGGTTGTTTTTTTGATACTCGAACTCAAAATTTAGAAATGACAAATTCAGTATCTTTGTACGATCAATGAAACAAGATAGTCTTAAAGATAAAGTAGTTATTGTTACAGGTGCCACTTCTGGAATAGGAGAGTCCTGCGCAAGGATTTTTGGTAAAGCTGGCGCTAAAATCGCCATTACTGGCAGGAATCAAGATAAATTGGATGCTAGCAAGGCAAAACTTGCAGCAGAAGGTATTGCTGTGTTAGCGATTTTGGCTGATGCAAGTGTAGTTGCGGACAACGAACGGATGTCAGAGACTGTGCTGGCAGAATTTGGCAAAATAGATATCTTGATAAATAATGCAGGCATCTCTATGCGAGCACTATTTGAAAACCTTGATTTTGAAGTCTTTCATAAAGTGATGGACACTAATTTTTGGGGTACTGTCTATGCAACTAAATTTTGTCTTCCTTCCATCGTGGAAAACAAAGGAACTGTGATTGGGATTTCATCAATTAATGGCTTCCGTGGTACTCCCGCTCGTACAGCCTATACCGCAAGCAAGTATGCAATGAATGGTTTTTTTGAATCACTGAGAACCGAAGTGATGAAAAAGGGAGTTCATGTGTTGGTCGCATGTCCGGGGTTTACCGCGTCCAATATTCGTAAAAATGCGCTTACAGCTCATGGTGCTTTACAGGGGGAGTCTCCAAGAGACGAGTCAAAAATGATGAGTTCTGATGAGGTAGCCGAAGAAATATTGGGAGCTACATTGAAGAGAAAGCGCGATTTGGTATTGACTACCCAAGGTAAACTCTTGGTGTTTTTGAATAAATGGATGCCAGGTAGGTTAGATCATATTGTTTATAACCAAATGGCGAAGGAAAAAGACTCACCATTCCAATAAATGCCTGAATCAATCTTTCAGACTTACCGAAATCGTCTTGTTGACCTGTCTGCTAAAAACAGGTCGCTTTATTTGCCAAAAACAGAAGGATTCGGGATCGTTGATCTGAAAGAGCTAGATTTTTTGAATGGAGAAAATAGCTTTGAAATCATACGAAAGGCGATTTCTTCTAAGAAACCAATTCCATTAATTCCAGAATCTGACCCTAGAATTGGGAGTGTAAATACACTTTCCAAGACATTAGCTAGGCTTTCATTTCGAGACCAATTGACCCGGGAGGAGACAGGCGAGCAATCTCTGTTTCTAGGATATCCATTCGTAGAAGGGAAGTTAATGAACGGGCAGATCCTCCGAGCACCCTTATTACTATTGGGAGTAAAGTTGCAACTTGAAAAAGGGCAATGGATTCTTTCAAAAATCGATGATTGGCAATGGAATCCTGCTTTTCTGTTAGCTTATTCACGCGGATATGTGAAAGCATTTGATGTGGACGCTTTGAATCAAGCTTTGCAGGAATTAGCAACAGATGCAACTGAATTCCGTACTGGGTTCTCTAAATTACTCAATGATCACTTCTCGATTCAGCTAAGTTCATCGCTGTTTGAAGATCAGCTAACTCAGTTTCCAATTTCTCAATTGAGCGTTGAATCTACTAGTTTCCAAGATGGAAAGTTGGTTTTGAAAAGCTATGCACTTTTGGGTCAATTTGCTCAGAAGGGCAGTTTTCTGTTTACAGATTATGAAAATCTGGAAAATGAATTTGGCGAGTTGAGTTTGGAGGAAATGTTCACTCAGCATTTTGCAACTGATGACAATCAGCCTATTCCTAGAGAAGAGCAGCTTTTTCCTGTGTTTCCTTTAGATGCTTCACAGGAAAATGTGTTGGTTAAAGTTCGACAAGGAAAGAGCTTAGTAGTAGAAGGTCCTCCAGGTACAGGTAAATCCCAGTTGATCGCGAATCTAGTTTCGGATTATTGTGCTAGAGGAAAAAAAGTATTGGTAGTTTCTCAAAAGAGAGCGGCCTTGGATGTGGTATTTGAACGATTGGAAAATGCTGGTTTTGGTGGTTTCTTGGGTTTGGTACATGATTTCCGTACAGATCAAAAGGTCCTTTTTCAGAAAATCAAAGCTCAAATCGAAGGAATAGAGGCATATCAGGAGGAGAATAGAGGGATTGATTCTATACAACTCGAACGCGAGATCTTGCAGTATTCCAAGACTATAACCAGGCTTTCAGAGAAATTTGAAACGTTTAGAACTGCTCTTTTTGCCTCTGAGTCTGCTGGAATTCCTATCAAGGCAATGTATCTAAACGCAGATTTGAAAATGCCAATTTTTGAGCATTCGGATTTAGCTAAGCTGGATTTTCAGGGAGCGCAGGATTTTGAGAAGTCTTATAAAATTTACTTTTCTTATCAGTCTCAGTTCAAAGATAACTTTTGGGAAAGCCGAATTTCTTTTGCTCATTTTGAGCCTGCTGTTTTTCCAAGAATAGTCCAGAGTTTGAAGGAGATTTCTGTCTTTAGGGCTAATTTAACTATAGTAAATCCCGATATTTTAGCTCAGCTGATGTTAACGAAGAGCAATTTCGTTGATGAGTTGGATGGTTTGACAAATTCACTGAATCAGTTGGAGCGGCCTACTTTAGCTATTTCCGCAGCTTTCGATTCAATGTTTTTATCGAAAATCACCAAACTTCAGAAATGGATTTTGGTATCGATTGAAAAATTTCAGCATTTGCAACTAGGGATTGGGGCCAGTCCAGAAAACCTGTCAAATCTGGAAGCAGAACTAGATTTTCTGAAACTAAAAGCGAACTCATGGCTTGGGAAAATCCAAGTGAATTTGAGTAAAAGCAAATTTCCGCTGACTTTTGAAATTCTGGACAAAGCCAATTTGAAGTTTGATACAACGTCGATTTCCAGTATTCGTGCTGAACTTGAAGTGATCAAATCATTAAATTATGAGCTTTCTGAACTTCCCAAAATTGAAGGAGTGGAGGTGACTGAGCTCTCTGTCGAAGCATTAAGACGTCAGCTTGATTTACTTGACCCAATTCTAAATTGGGTAGAATTATGGAAGAACCAAGGTGATATTCGGTCTCTAACAAACTGGAATGTCAGTGAATTTAAGGTTCAGCTTGAGCAGCTAAATGAGTTGTCTAAGTCACTTCAGGTTAACTCTATAAAGTGGAAAGCCTATTTGAGTGATAAGCAAATTTTGGAGATTCTGAAAAATGGAATTCCTGAAACCGCTGCTGAACTACAGTTGAATCAGACTTTTTCCGAACTGGTTGCTTTTGATCGCTTCTTGGAAAGTTCAGACTCGATTACTATTTCACTTGCCAAAAAGGCGGAATCAGAATTCCCGAATTTAGACTTGCCCAATCAGCTTTCAGCTTTCTGGAATTCTTGGTATTTGGCTTGGATAGCTAGTTTGGAAGCGAAAAATCCTGTTTTGGCTGAAGCTGGCAGTTTGAAAATGGAACATGAGTTGGTTGAGTTGAAGGAAGCAATTCTTGAAAAAAGGAAAATTTCGCGACATATCGCTTTGCTAAGGCTTCGGGAGCAAGTTACTTCTGAACTTGAATTTAATCGGTTAGGGAATCGATTGACTTATCGGGATTTGCTTCATCAGGTGAGTAAGAAGCGGCAGCGTTGGCCGATTCGTAAATTAGTGGAAGAAATGGGGGAGGAAGTTTTTCGCTTGTTACCCTGTTGGTTTGCGAGCCCCGAGACTGTTTCTGCCTTGTTTCCACTTGATCAAGAATTCGATCTGGTGATTTTTGACGAGGCTTCACAATGTCAAGTTGAGCGAGGATTGCCGGCAATGCTTCGTGGAAAGCAGGTTGTCGTTGCTGGAGATTCCAAGCAGCTGAGGCCTTCGGATTTCTATCAAGTAAAATGGGAGTCTGATGAGGAAGGCTTGGAATACGAAGCAGAATCATTACTTGAATTGGCGGGTAATTTCTTTGAAAAATATCAACTGAAAGGTCATTATCGTTCTTCAGATCCGAATTTGATTCATTTTTCCAATCTGCATTTCTACGAAAATCAATTGGAATCCTTACCTGATTATGTGACTTCGATGGCTGGCCAGCCTGCATTTTCTTGGGAAAAAGTAGAAGGTATTTGGGCTAACCAAGTGAATAAAATGGAGGCTGATGCAGTCGTTTTGAAAGTTGCATCTATTCTAAGTTCCAGCCCAGCAGATACTATTGGGATTGTGACTGGAAATTATTTTCAGATGGAATTGATTCGCGAAAAGCTCTGGAAAGCTGGTTTTCAAGATTTAGGAATCAAGGTTCGTAATATCGAAAATGTGCAAGGAGACGAGTTCGATCAGGTTATTTTGTCCTTGGGCTATGCTCCAAATCTAGAAGGGAAGTTGGTGACTAACTTTGGTTTGCTAGGTAAGTTTGGAGCCGAAAATAGACTAAATGTGGCTATCACCCGAGCGCGGAAGATGATGCATGTGATTTCAAGTATTGAACCATCCGATTTTCGTCCTAGCCAACTTAAAAATGCAGGATTAGTTTTGCTCAGAGAGTTTTTGGCTTTTGCTCAAGAGCAAAGTAAATGTCCTTCCATTCCAGTTGCGAAGTCCAAAGCGAAAGGTTACGAGATTGAATGGAGCTTGAAGAATAAGCTGTTGGCTAGTGGTAATTCTTATACTTCAGAAACCCCGTCAGCAGTGATGGATATGATTTGGTGTGAATCAAATGGTGCTTTGAAGGCAGTGCTTACGGACGACCAGCGATTTTTTAGTGCAGCTAGTGCAAAAGCGGCTTTAGCTTATCATCCTATTTTGCTAGAGCAAAAAGGATGGAGGTTTGATTGGAAATGGAGTAGAGAGCTTCTTGTTAGCGTTAAATAGAGTTGTTTTGAATGATATTTCATTCGTTAAGTGGCTTTTTATTATTTAATGACTGATTTGTCATTCATTAATATTTTTAATCTTTTGTATTATAATTCATTCATTAAGAGGTATATTTATGGATAATGAATGATATTTAAGTCATGGATTACAATCAAATAAGCGATTTAGCAATTCTTCAAAAGCTGGGAGACTTTGTCAAGCATCATCGTATGGCTCAAAACAAATCTCAAGAGCAGTTGGCTACAGAGGCGGGTGTGAGTAGATCCACATTGAGCCTGCTAGAGCGTGGCGAAAAGGTTAATTTGATCACTTTGATTCAAGTGCTCCGTGTCCTTAATCAATTACAATGGTTGGACTCGTTTGAAGTAAAGCCCGTAATTAGTCCTATGACTTATATTAAGCTTCAAAAAAAGCATGAGCGTCAACGTATCCGCAATATGCATATAGCGGCAGAAGATCCACCCTTAGAATGGTAGTATCGGCTGAAATCTGGATATGGGATAAGTTTGCTGGGGCGATACTATGGGATGAGTCGGAGCAGATGGGCAGTTTTGAATTCAATCAAACTTTCCTTCGTTCGGGTCTTGATATTTCTCCTATCAAAATGCCTTTAAGTCAAGGTGATAGGGTTTATAAATTTCCTGAAATACGAAAGTCGCGTGACGATGTTTTCGACACGTTCAAAGGATTGCCTGGCTTACTGGCAGATATGCTACCGGACAAATATGGGAATCAATTGATCAATGCTTGGTTGATCCAAAATGGTAGAGGAGCAGATAGTCTCAATCCTGTAGAGCAACTTTGCTTTATTGGAAAGAGAGGGGTGGGAGCTTTGGAAATCAAGCCATCTCTTCGGGATGAGTCGATCAAAGCCAGTTCAATCGAAATAGATAGCCTAGTAAATATCGCAGGGAAAATCCTCAATTCCAGAGCCGATTTCCAGTCCAACTTAACAGACGAGGAACAGTCAGCGCTTTCTGATATTCTCAAGATCGGTACTTCCGCAGGTGGTGCGCGTGCAAAGGCAGTGATTGCTTTCAATCCTAAAACAGGTGCGGTGAAAAGTGGTCAGGTAAAGGCTCCAGCTGGATTCTCCTATTGGATCATCAAATTTGATGGTGTACATGATTCTCAATTTGGTGCTACAGTGGGTTTTGGAAGAGTAGAAATGGCCTATTATCTAATGGCTGTAGCTGCCGGGGTCGAGATGAGTGAGTGTAGATTGCTTGAGGAAAATGGCCGTGCCCACTTTATGACCAAGCGATTTGACCGACAGGATAATGGTCAAAAAATACATATGCAGAGCTTATGTGGTATCCGCCATTTTGATTTCAATCAAGTTGGTTTCTATAGTTATGAGCAGGTTTTTGAGACCATGAGAATGCTACGACTTTCGTATCCTGAAGCTGAGCAGATGTTCGTTCGAATGGTATTTAATGTGTTGGCGAGAAACTGTGATGATCACACCAAGAACTTCGCGTTTCTGATGGATCAAATTGGGAAATGGTCGCTGTCACCCGCTTACGATATTTGCTATGCTTATCGGCCTGGAAGTCTCTGGGTGAGTGCTCAGTCCTTGACTGTAAATGGTAAAAGAGAAGAAATCGTCGAAGCTGATTTCTTGGAAGTAGCCCGACAGATGAATATCAAAAAGCCTGAGGAAAAGATCGCTCAGGTGAAATCAGTAGTAAGTAGGTGGGGTGAATTTGCGGATGAAGTGAATGTTGAGAGTGGTTTACGAGATTCTATTCAAAGCACATTGTTGATATGATGTGAGTTGAGATACTAACATCGGCAGTGAAAAAGACTATAAACTGGCCATCCATCTAGCCAGCTGTACTTCATGTACAAGGTAATTTCCCTCGTCTTTGACTACCAATTCTAGTCTTTCCAAAGCTTTCAAAGCTGTGCTTACGGTACTTGCAGCGCCTAAATTATGCTTTGTAAGAAAATCTTTACTCAGTGGATTTTGAAGAGGTTCTTCTTTGGCGATGGCCCGAAATACAGTCCATTGAACTCGAGTAAGCATTTTTTGGAAATTCGCATAAATCGCCTGCTGCTGAACGAGTATTTGATTGAAGACGGTGTCCACATCGGCATCCGTTACTTTTTTATAATTCGCAAAAAGATGATTGCAGACTAACTGTACGGTATAGGTTTGACCGCGACTCCAAGTATAAATCTTCTCGATTGAAACGGGTTCGATGGTCTTTTTTGAATCCTGAAAATGTTGTGTGATAAAGTCAGTATAGGCTTCTAGCGTAATTGGCTGAAGGGATTCCAACATCGAACTCTGATAGAATGGTCTTTTCTTTTCGGTAAACATGGCTTCCATAAGTGCTCGGTGACTTCCGCTGAAGATGAATCTGACTTCAGGAATCTGCTGTACCCAAGCTCGAAAGATTGCTTCGGCGTTTGTTCCCTCGTAATCCGTTATTTGCTGAAACTCATCGATGGCAATCACAATTCTCTTTTTTCTGGATAATAGAAATTCGCCTAAAGCGCTCAGTGATTGGCTAGGTTGCTCGAATTTGTTTATGCCTAGCATGAGCTCGGGAGTTCCCGATATAGCATTGAAACTTATGGTTGCGCCGATTGAAGCGAGTAGTTTTTGGATACTTGCACTTAGTCCACTGCTTGTTTTGCCATACTTTTCATAAATCGAGGAAGAGATGGCCTGTATAGCTTCAGCTATATTTTGCGTAGCAAGAAGGTCAATATACAGCGTTTCGTAGTCCTTAGATGTTTCCAATTCATCAAAAAGTCGATGGATAAGTGCTGATTTACCTAGCCTTCTCCATGCATAAAGTACCACATTTCTATCATTTTCTATGTGAGAAATGAGAGTTTTAAGGTCATTTTCTCTGTCACAGAAATATTCTTTCCCCTGATAAGTATTGATTACGAATGGATTGAAAGGTTCTTTCATGATTTCTCTATTTCCTTATTACGCAAAGTGCGTTACGTAAAGCGCGTTACGTAAAGTACGTAATAAGAACAGAGAGTTACAAATCTTGAACATGATTTTTGATCTATAGGTAGCCCACCATTTTATATACCAAAATGCCAATCCACTCCTTTACCAGTTTGTGCCAGATAAAGATGGAATAAGGGTCAGGAAAAAATAAGGTTGGGATATCGTATTTGGTGTCGTTGCTATAATAATCTGCGGGAAAAGTTTCTGTCTGAAGCCCAGCTTTATCGAAGCAAGCTTTGGATCTTTTCATATGAAAAGCGGAAGTGATCAGTATGAATTCCTGATTAACGTCTATTCCTTTTTTTTCTAAAAAATCCTTGGTGAAAAGTGCATTTTCATACGTGTTTTTGGATTGATCTTCTATCATTACATCCTCAGAGGGAACTCCAGTCATCACAAGGAATCGTTGCAGAAGTTCGGCTTCTGACTGTGGATTTACAGGGTTGAGCCCTTGCCCGCCAGTGATCAATATTTTCTTGATTTTCCCCTCACGGTAAAGCTGCAAAGCATGAGTGATCCGATCTGCTCCCTTGTTAAAGAAGGTTCGATCATAAGCGGTCTTACTCAAATTCGTCACGCCAGTAAGCACTATGCCTATTTCGTGATTTCCCACCTCATTAAAGGCTTTAAAATCCGGCTCCCAGGCAAGCATGGCTTGATTTGCAATAAATGGGTTTGAGAAAAACCAGAGTAGAATTATTCCTGTCCATAGACTTCTTTTTCCCCATTTTCTTTGGATGAAAAAGGCTCCTAAGACAATCATACTGATCGTAATGGTAAGAGGTAAAGCAAGAAAACTTAGAAACTGGGAGAGGTAGAAGAACATGGAGGAGGTTTGATCAATTGCCAAAGAAAGGAGGGAAATGGGCAATTATCAAATTCAAGGTCCATTTCCATTTCAAGACCTTACTCAATCCAATTTTAAGTAACGCATTACCGCTTCATCTCCCTGAAGTGCATGGGCAGGAATGGGGTGAGAAGTATTGAAAACTTTTAATTCCTCAACTGAAAGTATGGTGACAAAACTTTCGTCATAGCCATCGTTATACGGCACTTTTCCAGGATTTATATCGAGATAATGCCCGAAGAAATTATAGGCTGCTGTTCTCTTGTTGTAGTTATAGTCATGTCTTTCATTGGGCAGATGCACATTGTCGGCCTTGCTTTCTGCATCATAAGCGGCATAGACTTTTTGTATGTAGGGAAATTCAATCCTAGGTGTATTTTTAGTCCAATCCCCTCCATCTGAAATTAGTAACATGGGTCTTGGAGCTGCCAAAGCTGCTATTTCCACATTATTGGTTTGATGGTGGACACTTTTATGGATAGGCATGCCACTTTCACACACGCAGCCTCCAAAAAAGTAGGCTGAGACCATTACAGCTGGAACAGAAACCGTAATTCTAGGATCTATTGCAGTAATTAGAATAGTTTGGGTGCCTCCTCCTGAGCCTCCCGTCACACCGATTTGAGTAGGATCTACATCGGCTCTCGAGGTCAAATAATCAAGGACCCGAATTGAATTATAAGTTTGAAGTGTCAAGGCAATGGGAATGGTATGGCTTGTCTGCTGGGAATCTGCATACCCAAGCATATCATAGACAAAAACCACCGCACCCATTCGTGCCAGTGAAGCAGCTCTGTACTGAACTACATCTTGGTAGCGTTTGTCTTTTCCATGGCCATGGGGGCTGAGGATGGCAGGACTTTTATGGAAAGGCTCGGGATCAAGTGGCCGATAAAGGTTGCCAGTGATGAAAAAGCCTCGAAAGCTCTCGATGGCGATGTTTTCAATAATATAGCCATCCATTTCTCTGGTACTGTGGATGATAGGATTGAATTCAGCAGTTCTCTCAGGCATTTGTTCTAATTTCATCCCATCTATAATTCCTTTTCGTATCACATCGGCCCTAGCTTCCCAATCTTTTTGGCTAGTCCACTCGCTAGCCCATTTTTTCAAGTAGGAATTGGCTTCATCCTCCTCCCAATAGGCTCCTTGGCACAACATGGGTTCCTGAGCCGATGCAGAAAATGAAAGTAGCAATAAGAAAATTACTTGGCTATAACGTAATAAAGTCTTCATGGGGAATTTGGTTTGTTAGGAATACTCAGGAGAATTCAATAGGATCAATTACAATTGCTTGATAGCTAGTATAGTAAATTTCTGCTTTTGAAGCATTATAATATTGTATTAGACTATCCGAACCCTCGTCTATTCCGATATTTTATCGGACAAGTGGATAGGGAGTTTTGGCTTAAAAATCTTTACTGTTTATGCCTGGCAGTGGAGGCTCTTTGTAAAACCTGTTGAAAGCTTTAAAAATCCCATGAAACATTTGAACAGAAAAGCTATTTTTGAGCATGAGTTCAAACCAACCTAACCTATTGCCTTTGCTTCAAGAATTTTCCACTCAACTGGAAGGAACTTTGCAACTGGATGCGCTTACCAAAACACTTTATGCCACTGATGCTTCCGTTTATAGGGAGATTCCATTGGCAGTAGCTTTTCCAAAAAGCGAGGCAGATATCCAGAAACTGATACTTTTTGCTTCCAAAAATGGCACTTCACTGATTCCAAGAACTGCGGGTACCTCACTTTCGGGTCAGTGCGTAGGTAATGGGATTGTGGTGGATGTGTCCAAACATTTTACCAAAATACTGGAATTGAATGTAGCCGAGCGCTGGGTTCGAGTGCAGCCAGGAGTGGTGCGTGATGAGCTTAATCGCTACTTGAAACCTCATGGACTTTTCTTTAGTCCTATTACTTCCACTGCCAACCGTGCGATGATTGGTGGTATGGTGGGGAATAATTCATCTGGTACCACCTCGATTGTCTATGGAGTAACGCGTGATAAAGTCATTTCTCTTGATACTATTTTGAGCGATGGGAATCTCGTGAAATTCGAAGATCTTTCAAAAGATGAGTTTGAGCAGAAGACCAAGCTTCAATCGCTTGAAGGTGATATTTATAGAAAAGTAGCTGAGGAGTTAGGAGACGAAGAAGCTCGGCAAGAGATTCATGCTCAATTTCCAAAGAAGTCTATTCACCGTAGAAATACGGGTTATGCTGTAGATGAATTGCTGAAGGCAGATGTGTTTGATGGAGATGAAAAATTCAATTTCTGTAAGCTTTTGAGTGGTTCCGAGGGAACTTTGGCTTTCACTACTGAAATAAAAATCAGTCTCGATCCACTTCCTGAACCTATTGAAATCGTAGTTGCTGCGCATTTCGAGACGATTCATCAAAGTATGGTTTCTGCCCAGACGGCTATGAAGCATCCAGCAACTGCGGTGGAGTTGATGGATAAAATCATTTTGGATTGTACTAAAGAAAGCATTGAATATAGTAAAAATCGCTACTTCGTAGAAGGTGATCCTGAGGCGATTTTGATGGTGGAGTTTCGCGGTCAAACGCTGGAGGAAGCCATGGCTAAAGGCAAGGCTCTGGTGGATGACTTGATAGCTACAGGACTTGGCTATGCGTATCCTATCATTGAGCCAGCGATGGTGTCAACTGCTTGGGCTCTGCGCTCAGCGGGATTGGGCCTGTTGGCAAATATACCTGGTGATGCGAAGGCTGTGGCATGTATTGAAGATACCGCTGTGGATATCGAAGATCTCGCCAACTACATTGATGAAGTAGATGAAATGATGGCCGGTTTCAAGCAGAAACCTGTTCATTATGCTCACGCTGGTGCTGGAGAGATACATTTGCGACCGATTTTGGATTTGAAAAAATCTGAGGATGTGGAGGAGTTCTATCAGATTTCTAAAGCTTCCGCCGAATTGGTGAAAAAGTATCAGGGTTCATTAAGTGGGGAACATGGAGATGGTCGGGTACGTGCTGCATTCATTCCGCTGATGGTTGGGGAAAAGAATTACGAGCTTTTCCGCAGGATCAAATTCTCTTGGGATCCTCAGAATATTTTCAATCCAGGCAAGATCGTGGATGCCGCTCCGATGAATAAATTTCTGCGCTATGAGCCAGATATGGAGACTCCAACTCATGATACGTTATTGGATTTCTCCAATGTGGGCGGGATTCTTCGTTTGGCAGAAAAGTGTAACGGGTCAGGTGACTGTCGCAAACTTCCAGGTTCTGGAGGCACAATGTGCCCGAGCTACATGGCTACTCGAAATGAAAAGGATACTACTCGTGGTCGCGCCAATACGCTTCGCGAGTTTCTCACGATGGATAATAAGGAAAATGCTTTCAACCATCCTGAAATCAAGGAAGCGATGGATTTGTGTCTTTCCTGCAAAGGCTGTACAGCCGAGTGCCCTTCTAATGTGGACATGTCCAGCATGAAAGCTGAATTCCTCTATCAATATCAAAAGACAAATGGAATACCATTTCGTTCCAGAGCTTTTGCTTACATCAATGAGTTGAATGAGCTGGGTTCAAAAACCGGTGGTTTGGCTAATTTCATGTTGGGAAATAGTCTGACTGGCGGAATGGTGAAGTCTATTTTGGGCGTAGCCTCAAAAAGAAATCTACCTGAGATCAGTAAAGTCAGCTTGCGTAAATGGTATAAAAGGAATTACGATGCGCTTCCAGCTGCAGCAATGCAGATTAAATCAGTTTACTTTTTTGTGGATGAATTCACCAATCACAATGATACTGAGATTGGTATTAAGGCGATTTCACTGTTGAAAAAGCTAGGTTATGATGTGAAAGTCGTAGATCATGAGGAAAGTGGTCGTTCTGCTCTTTCTAAGGGTTTATTGCCTAAAGCTAAAAAACATGCTGAGGCGAATGTGAAAGTTTTTGAGAAGCTGATTGATGGGAATACTCCTTTAATTGGTTTGGAGCCTTCGGCTATTTTGAGTTTCCGAGATGAATATCCTCGAATTGTTAAGAAAGAATTGACGGAAGCAGCAAAGAAATTGAAATTTCATGTGAAGCTAATTGATGAGTTTTTGGCTCAGGAAATTGCCGCAGGAAACATCAAAGCTGATTCTTTTACTACCAATAGTAAGAGGATTAAACTTCACGGACATTGTCATCAGAAGGCACTTTCTTCCATGACTTGGACGCAGAAATTACTGTCTCTGCCTACAAATTACTCCGTAGAAACTATTCCAAGTGGATGCTGTGGAATGGCAGGAAGTTTTGGTTATGAAGCTGAGCATTATGAAGTTTCTCAGCAAGTGGGAGAGTTGGTGTTATTTCCAGCTGTAAGAAATGCTGATTCTGAAACTGTCATCGCTGCGCCGGGCACCTCTTGCAGGCATCAGATTGCGGACGGAACAGGCCGAAAAGCTAAGCATCCTGTGGAGATCTTGTGGGAGGCGCTTAATGAGGTATAAAATTAAGTTTACAGAAAAAAAAAGGCTGGATATAAAATCCAGCCTTTAGTGTTTATAAAAGTTTGTCTAAGCTACCACTATGAATAATCCAGCTATAGTCAATACTTCTTCCGTGGTTAATGGCTCATCAAATCCTTCTGTAATCCCATCTGCCCCGATTGTGGTGACGGTGGTTACATTTACTCCTCCTTGGATTAAATTATCTTCACCATTATAGACTGCTTGAGTTACTTCAGGCATACCTTCTCCTCTTTCCGCTTGAGTAATCCATCCTTTCAACCCTCTCAACCTTCTAACTTCAGATGCATGTCTAGCTTCCACCGAATGGATCTGTAGAGCAGCTGTGAGAGCAGAGTTTTCTGCGATCAAATTCCCAGCCTGCCCCTTGTAGGCACGTACCCCAGTGTCTTCAAAAGCCTGTGCTAAAATTAGAAATTGTTCGTAGTCTGAGAATGGCGTAAAGTTACCTCCAGCTGTAAAATCAAAGGTTGGTTTTTCTACAGGTGTTCCACCATAACTCATTATTGCTGACTTCAAAAAGGCAACATGATCTACCTCATGTTTTTCGATTGTTTGGAAAATAGCCATGTCTTTGCCAGGAGGAATCAGTCCCGGAGAATTGATTCCTGTTGTATAAAATTCACCTTCTAGGTATTCCAAAGTGAGCGCAAAGTTGAGCACATTGAGCACAGTAGGAATATGTGCAGCAGAAGCTTTTTGAGTGCTTCCAACGACCAGACCAACAGGAATAGCTGCAAATGCGATGTTTTTCCCAAAACTAGCCAGTTTTCTAAAAGCTTCACGTCTTGAGGTAAACGTATCAAGCTCATCTGTCTTGATATCATATTTATTGAGGACTTCTAATATTTTCATGTTGTGACTTTTTAAGGTTAGGAAGTAGGAAGTTGATTTGCGATGATTTTGTTAGTAATAAATGGTGCAGCAGCTTCCAGTACCATACTAGGAGAAAAAGCCCTGTCCAAACCATTTGAATCAATTATATCATCTCCGGCAAAAGAAGTGAAGTCATTGTCAAAAATACTTCTAATTGCCGCTGCATGACGTGCTTCAACAGAGACGATTTTCCCTGCAATTAATAGGTAATCAGCACTTTCTAGAAGTTGTCCTGCGCCATTATAGGCTGCCACTCCTAGGTCTTCAAATGTTTTTGCAGTAGCCAAAACACTTGACCTGTTGTTAAAATCAACACTGCTGAAATCGAAGGTAAGGTCGATAATGGCATTTTTTCCTAAGGCAGCTTTTAGAAAATCTCTGTGCGCAACTTCATGATTTTTGATGTCTTCCATCATTACCATTTCCGAATCGCTAATTCCAGCGTACATATTGGCCACCACTTTTAAGTAAAAAGCTGCCTCCAATTGCTCTAATGCGTATGCATAATTCAGAATACCAATATCTCCCTTTCCCAGAGGGACTGCTTGCATTACTGGCCCTTTAGGAGATTGTCTTTGATTTGGAAGTGCTTCGAATACTTCCTGACAGCCTGATAGTAAAATCCCCGTAGTAGCGATGCTTACTCCGGTGAATTTGAGGAAACTTCTGCGATTGCCTTTGTTTTGGCTTAATACAGAAGTTGACTCGTCTGTTAAAGTTTGTTTGGACATGATGATTGTTTTAAATGGTTAAAATTGTTTGAACAATCAGAGCACCTCAACTCAGCTAATAAACTGGTAGTATTTAATCCAAGAAAGAATAAAATATATACTAAACTACTCTGATTGCTACCTGAAAAGATTAAAAAAACAGTACCATTTAAAGCCAATAAGTGTTTTTCACGAATTTCATTTTTATTATAAAATGACTTTTAAGGCTTTTAAACACGTCTTTTTTATATACGAAGTAGATGTTGTGGTTGGATTGAGCAGTGTAAATAAAAAAATCCCTTTTAAGCGATGAACTTAAAAGGGATTAAAATGACTTAGTTGAAAAGAGTGAAAGAATTCTTCACTTGTTTTCATAAATATGGAAGAGACAGAGTTGAATAATAGGAGTTCATCTAACTATAAACTTTTCCTGATGTGTACTAATTATAGATTTAGATCTTGTGTGGTTAGTAGTATGCTATTCATCATTAATTTTTTCCAATCTAATGGTTATCTCAATACCTTCCTTGCGACATATTCAGCACATCTTGCTGCTAATCTAGCGGTTGCCTGATCGTGGTCGAAAGCGGGATTGAGCTCTACGACATCCATTGAGATAAGCTTTTTACTGGAAGAAAGTAGTTCGAATACTTTAAACGCAAACTCAGGTCTGAATCCCATCGGTGATGGTGCTGATACGCCTGGGGCAAATGCTGAGGAAAAACCATCCATATCTACGCTTAGGTAGATTTTGTCAACTGAGTCTAAGAACCATAGAATTTTCTCTTGAATTACTTCCCAGTTATTCAATCTAAAATCTTCCATGACCATCCATTTTGCCCCTACTTTATCTGCGGTTTCAAAAAGTGATTTTGGATTTACAGAACGCTGAACTCCTAAGCATAGGTATTTGAAAGCGTCCTGATTTTCCTGAGCCAGTTGAAGAAATGGAGAGCCAGAGTGTCCTTTTCCATCTATAGTCGGCCGTAAATCAAAATGCGCATCCATGTTAATGATGCCTAGAGTCTGATTTTTGGAGGCTAGATGCTTGTAGACTCCCCGTCCATGTGCCAAAGCCAAGTCATGCCCCCCACCCAACAGGATAGGGAAATGCTTCGTCTCCAGTAGATTGAAAACAGTGTCAGTTATTAGTTCGTGGCTTGATTCTAAATCTGAGTTTTCTGTATAAACATCGCCATAATCGAAGATTCTGCTTGTTTCAGGCAAGTGGAATGCCAAGCTGCCAAGACTTTTTCTTATTGCATTTGGCCCTTCTGCAGTGCCCAATCTTCCCTGATTTCTTTTGACACCCTCTTCGCCTGCATATCCTAAGATTCCAACCTTCGGATACTCTTGAGTTTCATCCACTTTGAGGTCTTTTATTGAGATAGCAGCCTGGTGCCAATATTCGATTGTTTCAGATTTCCTGCCTGACCAAAGTGATGGATTCGGGTTTTGATGGAGCATATTGAGTTTTGAATTATTTTGTACTAACTTAAAAATTACACTTTGATATTCTAAATATCAGAAACAATGTATTCGGTTTTTAGGTAAAATTCAAAAGTTCAACTGGGTTCAAATCATTTGGCTATGAAATAGAGCCTGCCTGAGGCAGTCAGGCATGACTCAAAAGTCACACACGGGAATGATTATACCCTGCGAGATTCCCCGTCCGACTGGGATCAGACCGGCGGGCATATGGCCATTGAAAATCAGATTTTAATCACATGAAAGAATATAGGATTCCCCAGAAAGAGAATATTGACTTGGATGCGTTCAACGAACCTGATGGTCAGTCTAAAAGCTATACTTATGCGGATTATCTCAAGTGGGATTTTGAGGAAATTGTAGAATTAATCAAAGGAAAAATATTTGCTAAAGCTGCTGCTCCTAATCGCCGACACCAAGAGGTATCTGGGGATTTGTTTTTTGAAATCTTCAGTTTCCTGAAAAAACATCCCTGCAAAGTCTATTCAGCTCCTTTTGATGTAAGGTTTTCAAGTGATCCAGCTTATTCAAAAATAGACTCCGTAGTTCAGCCAGATATTTCTGTGATTTGCGATCTCTCAAAATTGGACGATAAAGGGTGCTTTGGTGCGCCAGACTTGGTGGTAGAGGTGCTTTCCCTAGGAAATAGCCGGGTGGAACTACAAAATAAATATGAGCTATATGAAGAATTTGGAGTGAGAGAATATTGGATAGTTCATCCAACAGATTGCACCGTTTTGATTTACACCTTGGTTGAAGGGAAATTCGTTCCTTCTAGGCTTTTTACCTCTGGAGATGTGATTACGTCCACTGTTCTTCCAGGTTTTGTGCTTGATTTGGAGGGAGTTTTTTCGCAGGATTGATTGAGCTCCCAGTTTTTCCATAGTTTGAAATTTTGGGAAAACTGGTTTTTTAGAAAATTTCGTTCAAAATCACCTCATCTACCAAATTAGGAATAGTCACTTTCAAACCTGGACTTCGATCCATTTCCCGCTGAATAGCTTCCAAAGAACCTGAGTTTCTAGCCCAAGCACGTCGAGCGATCCCATTATTCACATCGTAGAAAAGCATGGATTTCAGCTTCCTTTCAGCCTCTTGGCTACCGTCAAGCAGCATTCCAAAACCTCCATTCATCACTTCTCCCCAGCCTACACCGCCTCCATTGTGGATAGAAACCCAAGTAGCACCTCGGAAACTGTCGCCAATTACATTGTGAATGGCCATGTCAGCTGTGAACTTACTACCATCGTAAATATTGCTGGTTTCCCGGAAAGGTGAATCCGTGCCGCTTACGTCATGATGATCTCGACCAAGGACGATTGGAGCAGTGATTTCTCCTGCTGAAATAGCATTGTTGAATGCTTGAGCAATCTTCGCCCTACCTTCTGCATCTGCATAGAGAATACGAGCTTGAGAACCCACTACAAGTTTGTTCTTTTCAGCTTCTTCGATCCAGGTGATGTTATCCTGCATTTGCTGCTGGATGGAAGCAGGGGAGTTCTGCATGATTTCTTTCAAAACCTGTGCAGCAATTTGATCTGATTTCCTCAAATCTTCTGCTTTCCCCGAAGTACAAACCCAGCGGAAAGGCCCAAATCCATAGTCAAAACACATAGGTCCCAAAATATCTTGCACGTATGAAGGGTAGCGGAAGTCAATTCCGTTTTCTGCCATCACATCGGCTCCGGCTCGTGATGCTTCTAGCAAAAAAGCATTTCCATAATCGAAAAAGTAGGTGCCTTTTGCCACATGTTTATTGATGGAGTTCGCATGACGACGAAGCGTCTCCTGCACTTTTGATTTGAACTTCTCAGGATTCCCAGCTATTAACTCATTGGATTCTTCAAAGGTAAGCCCAACGGGATAATAGCCTCCTGCCCAAGGATTGTGAAGTGAGGTCTGATCTGAACCTAATTCTATGAAAATATTTTCGGCATCAAAGCGCTCCCAAACATCGACGATATTGCCTATGTACGCGATAGAGACTATTTCTTCATTGCGTTTTGCAAGTTGAGTTCGGAGCACTAATTCATCCAAGTTTTCGATCAATTCATCGACCCAACCTTGCTCATGTCGCTTCTTGGCAGCAGCTGGATTTACTTCTGCGCAAATGGTAATACAACCTGCGATATTTCCTGCTTTTGGCTGAGCACCACTCATTCCACCAAGACCTGCGGTCAAAAATATTTTCCCTGCTGGCTTTTCTCCTGCTTTTAATTTCATGCGAAACGCATTCATTACCGTAATTGTCGTGCCATGAACAATCCCTTGCGGCCCGATATACATAAACGATCCAGCAGTCATCTGCCCATATTGCGTCACACCAAGTGCATTGAACTTCTCCCAATCATCTGGTTTGGAATAATTTGGAATCATCATGCCGTTGGTGACTACCACACGCGGTGCTTCTGGGGAAGAAGGGAAAAGTCCCATTGGGTGACCAGAGTATATGTGAAGTGTTTGATTTTCTGTCATTTCAGACAAATACTTCATCACTAAAAGGTATTGTGCCCAGTTTTGGAAAACTGCACCGTTTCCACCGTACGTAATCAATTCTTCGGGATGCTGAGCAACTTCTGGATCCAAGTTATTTTGAATCATCAGCATGATAGCTGCTGCCTGCTGAGATTTTGCAGGGTAATCTTGAATTGGTCTCGCATGCATCGCATATTCAGGCTGAAATCTATACATGTAGATTCTGCCAAAGTTCTTCAATTCGGCTAAAAATTCGATTACTAATTCAGCATGCCATTCCTTTGGGAAATAGCGTAAGGCATTTCGGAGAGCCAGTTTTTTCTCTTCAGTTATTAATATATCCTTTCGCTTTGGAGCATGACTCACAGTTGTACTTCTATATTTTTTGGGAGGGAGCTGTGAAGGTATGCCTTGGGATATTTGATCTTGAAAAACCATGGGATTTACGATTTACGATTGGTGATTTACGAGGTTGGTGTGAACCTCGAGCGTTATTCTTTGAATCTTACTTCTTGGATCTTTATTCTAATGCCTTCAATCCTAAATCTTCAAGCCACTTTTCCACACCTGTTCAGGCTTCAATTTCCCTTGTTGGTAAAGAATCTCTTGAAAATTAGCCGTTGGAAACAAGGTAAAGTCTGCCAGTAATCCTTTTTTTAAAATCCCGCGATCTTCTAATCCTAATGCTGCTGCTGCTCGGAAAGTGAGTGCTGCTAGAACTTCGGCTGTGCTGAGTTTTTCGAAAGTCGCCAAAATTGAAGCCTGAGCCACCAAATCTCCCATTGGAGCAGAACCGGGGTTCCAGTCACTTCCAATTGCTAAAGAACCTCCCTGATCGAGGATTTTTCTAGCAGGAGTAAATGCACAGCCTAAGCCTATCGAAGCTCCCGGGAGTGCGACAGCAACTGTGTTTGATTTTGCTAAAAGCGCTATTTCTAAATCTGTTGAAGCTTCAAGATGATCCGCTGATTTGGCTACGAATTTCACCGCTACTTCAGATCCTCCGGTAGTAAATTGGTCTGCATGTACAGTAAGGTCAAAGCCTAAATCGCTTGCCTTTTGATAATAGCTTTCAATTTCCGCTGGTGAAAAAGCACTTTGCTCAATAAATGAATCGATCCGATTCGTGAGATTTTCTGACTTCAGAATAGGGAAAAGCTGCTCGCTGATTTGCTGAAGGTATTCTTCCTTGGAGCCTTTGAAATCTCGTGGTTTCATGTGAGCAGCAAGGCAAGTAGGGATCAAATCTGCTTTTGTTCGCGAATTGGCATCTTGGATAGCGCGAAGCATTTTGAGCTCTTCGGATACATTCAGTCCGTAGCCACTTTTCACTTCAATGGTCGTTACGCCTTCAACCAGATGTCGATTTGCATTTGTAACGGTTCTTTCAGCAAGTTCGGCCTGACTGAGATTGCGCGTTTGAGTGACTGTATCCCAAATTCCACCACCGGCTTCTGCGATTTCCAAATAGGATTTTCCGGCATTTCGCATCGCGAAATCCTGTGCTCGGCTGCCTCCAAAACAAATATGCGTATGACAATCTATCCATCCTGGCAGTGCCACAAAGTCACCTTTCAGCTCAATGACCTCGGTATTCTGAGATTCTGCTTTTGCTAGTAAATCAGTGAAATTACCAACTTCTAGAATCTTATCATCCTCAATTAGAAATCCCGCATTCTCAAGAATTTCTAATTGCTCATCCTTCAAAGCTCCTTTTAATGAAAGCTTGTCAAGTGTAAGCAATTGAGTTATTGGGCCGATTAGTTTTTTCATGAGGTTTATGTTTCAAACAGTTTCCCGTAGTTCCCGCAGATTGACGCTGATAAGGTCGCAGCTGAAGACGCAGAATATTTTAATTGAGGTACGTGGTTATTTTTGACCTTACTTGTTTTAACAATCGAATAATTTACTCCACTCAGTTGCAAAAGGTAAGTTTTCCTCCTTTGCTACTTGATTTGCGATTTCGACCAACTCACCACTTTGGATCATCTCAATCGCTGCTTCCATATCCTCAGTCATCACTCGATCATTTATTACAGGAGCAATACTCTTTCTTACGTGGGCATGAATCGCTGTCATTACCTTCCCAGATTTCAAAGGAGCGTGGAAATCCATCGCTTGTGCAGCATAAAATAGCTCTATTCCTAGAATTTTCTCCACATTCCCGATGACTTGCAAGGCCTTTCGCGCACCTATCGAGCCCATACTTACGTGATCTTCTTGGCCTAAGGAAGTTGGAATGCTATCTGCAGAAGAAGGGAAGCAAAGCCCTTTATTCTCTGAAGCTAAAGCCGCAGTGGTGTATTGGGGGATCATTAAACCGGAATTCAAACCAGTTTCCTTCAAAAGCAATTTGGGCACTCCTGGAGTATCACCCTCTAGGGAAAGATAGATTCTTCGATCTGAAATATTACCCAATTCTGAAGCTGCGAGACAAGCGTAATCCAATGGCAACGCAATAGGCTGTCCGTGGAAGCTGCCTCCCGAAATCGTATGATCTTCGCTGAACACAACTGGATTGTCAGTCACCGAATTTATTTCAGTTTCAATGGCATCTTTGAGGTGCAGCCAAGCATTTCGCGAAGCGCCGTGAACCTGTGGCATACAGCGTAAGGAATAGGGGTCCTGAACTCGCGCGCAATTCAAATGCGAATTGATAATTTCGGATTCATGTAACAAATTCAGGATTGTCTGAGCAACGTGTTTATTTCCTACAAATGGCCTCAATTGATGCAATTCAGGAGAGAAAGGTTTGATCGAACCCATCAGTCCTTCGATCATCATGGCTCCGGTAATGTCTGCATGAACGAGCAAATTATGCAAGCGATCCACGACTTTCACACCATAAGCTGCCATGAATTGAGTGCCGTTGATCAGTGCTAAACCTTCTTTAGGGCCAAGGTGAAGCGCAGTGATTTCTAGCTTCCCAAAAAGTTCTGAGGTTTTTACAATGCTGCCATCATAATGTACTTTACCCAAGCCCAATAAAGGCAGAAACAAATGCGAAAGTGGAGCCAAATCTCCAGACGCACCAACTGAACCTTGGATAGGAACGACGGGAATGACGTCGTTCTCCAACATCCAAATCATTCTCTCTAGTGTTTCGAGTTTTATTCCCGAAAATCCTTGAGCCAAAGCCTGAAGTTTCAGCACGAGCATCAGTTTGGATATTTCAACTGGAACGGGTTCTCCCAAGCCAACAGCATGACTCTTCAGGAGGTTTTCCTGAAGAGTCTGCGTATCAGCTGCTGAAATCTTGCTCGTGCAAAGTGGCCCGAAACCTGTGTTAATTCCATAAACAGCTTTTTCACCTTTGGCTATGTTAGCCACAGCAAGCGCAGATGCTTGAACTTTGTCACGAGTATCAGAGCTTAATTCTCCTTTGATCTCTTTTCTAGCGAGTTGCAAAGCAGTGCCCACCGTTAGTTGATCTTGGCCGTATTGGAATGTATTCATACTATTTGGGTCTCAATTCTAGCGTATTGACAAAGATACCGAGCATTAATGATAAGTTTTGATATCAATATTGTCATGATTTGATACCTTTAAGGCATCATGGAGTTAAGACATTTGAGTTATTTCAAAGCAGTTGCAGAGGAGTTGAATTTCCGAAAGGCAGCTGAGCGCTTATTTATTTCCCAACCAGGTTTGAGTAGACAAATCAAACAATTGGAGGAAATGCTGGAGGTTAAACTCTTTGAGCGTGATCAAAAGCATGTGGAATTGACTGCAGCTGGAGCATTTTTCAAAAATGAAGTTGACTTCGTGTTGAACCATCTGGATCTTACCAAAAGCCAATTGAAATTAATCGCGGCGGGAAAAATAGGAGAATTGAGGATAGGTTTCTTGGGTTCGGCATCCAATCAGGTTTTACCGGATTTACTTGCTAAGTTGAATGCCGAGCAACCTTTGATCAGCACCAGTTTGGAAGAATTGAGCAATTCTGTTCAAGTGGAAATGATAGAAAAGGATAAGTTGGATTTGGGGTTTGTCCGGCTGGCTTCCGTGCCAAGCGACCTAGAAATGAAGGTTGTTTTGCGGGATAGTTTCTCATTGGTAGTGTCCAAAAACCATCCGCTTCATGAACAAGCTTTTACTTCGGTAAACCAGTTTAAGGATGAATCTTTCGTCCTTTTTTCCTCTGATTATAGCAACCTCTATTATGAGCAAATCATTGGAATTTGTAGAGATGCAGGTTTTTCTCCAAAGATCAGGCATAAGTCTGTCCATGCGCTGACGATCTTCAAATTGGTGGAAAATGGGATGGGGGTGGCGATAGTTCCGACTTCTTTAAAGCATGGCTATGAGCTGAACGTGCGATTTATGGAGATCCCGAATATTTTTCAGTTCACAGAACTTTCTGCCATCTGGAAAGCAGAGAATCGGAATCCTGCTTTGAAGCAGGTTTTGCCATTGCTGTAGAAAAATGAAATTAGTGTTTCCCTAAGTAATAATTTTAGCAAATTCGACAATGCAGGGAGTTCAAAACAAGTAGAATGGGAAAGATTGAAAAAAGTGCTGACAGGCAGACAAAGTCTTTACTGCTTATTTATTTGATTGTCTTGGGTTGGATCATTTTGCTTAAGCTAGGTGTACAGTTTTCTTACATGGAGGAGAGAAAAATAAATCTGATCCCTTTTGCAAATGGCTACTATAGCATGATGGAAACCATTTTGAATGTGGTGATTTTTATTCCGCTTGGAATTTATGCGAGAATATTATTTAGAGATAGAGCTTTTGGCTTTAATCTACTTTTCTTTTTTCTGACAAGTTTGATGTTAGAAGGACTGCAGTTTGTATTCAAATTTGGGACATTTGATATCACAGATTTACTTACCAATACGACTGGTGGTATCATTGGCTACCTGCTATTTTGGGCACTGCAAAAATTTATTGGCAACCATCTAAAGGCGCAGAAGTACATTAATAGTATTGCAGCTATTGGTACCTTCCTTATTGTTTTGCTCCTCGTCCTTCTCAAATTGAATCTGTTGCCAATCAGTTATCAATGAGGGAGCAGAATATTACTAGATCATTCAAGGCGTTCCAGAGTTTACGGCTGAAAGACCTATAGATCCGGAGGTTTATTTTTCAAGTTGAATTAACCCAAAAGCCTTAATTTGATCTCTAAATCCAAATGTCGGGTAAAAGTCGGGTCAAAACCGAGCCTATTTCGCCTTAAGTCACAATCCAATCAGAGAAATTGCCATGGTAAATCAAAATGTACACACAATGAAACAACCAGAACTAGGCAAGCGAATCTCTGAAATGAGAAGGGCAAAAGGATTGACTCAAGAGGAGTTGGTCGAACTATGCAACCTGAATGTGCGGACTATCCAGCGCATCGAAGCAGGGGAGGTGACTCCGAGAAGTTATACGATCAAGGCTTTGTTTGAGGCGTTGGGTGCAACGTGGCAAAATTCTGAACAGGAAGTAAATGAATCTGAGTCTAAACCAGTTTTGACTTGGTTATATGTTGGGTTTGGTTCGGGATTAATCTATTTCTTTTTGAGCTATTTTGAGATTAGTATGGAGATTGAGTGGATGGAAGGAAGTTTCGGAAATCCTTTAAATTTTGGATTGGTGAAGGCAGGCGTCCTGATCACATTCTCTTTATTTATTTTTGGACTGATCAAAATGACTTCAGCTTTTCCAAACAAGATTCTACAGATAGCACTTTGGGTGATGCTGATTGCAAATGGAATCTGGTATTCAATTGACTTGATTTCTCTAGCGACTTCTATATTTAAAATGGAGGATTATTATTTTGTCAAGCTGGCCACTTTTGGCTTGGCTTACGGATTTATGGGAGCGGGCTTTCTTTGTTATAAAAATCTATGGTCAAACATCCCGCAGATCTTGGGAGCATTGGGGATTGTATCTGGGATATTGATCTTTTCTGTTGCTGGAGCACTATTCGGATTGATTCCGCTTACTTTATTTGAATTGGGTGAGCTTGGTCTATTGATTTGGGCTATCAACAAAATCGGGAGAACTTCTTCTCCCGATTCCACTTTCAGTTCTCAAGTGACAGCTTAATTTTTCCTTTCACCGACTTCAAAATCTCAGCATTGTCTGGACTTGAAGTTTCGATTTCCAAGATTTTGGGATGAAGTGAATCTTTATAAAAGTCCTCTAGCGAAGCTTCTAATTCTTCCTGATTTACGACTTTTGAATAGAAAAATCCATACTCAGTTGCCAAATGCTGGGCTGTGAGTTTTTGCTTAGTCTCGAAATATTCCTCTAGCTCGGGTTGATTTTTTGGTCCATCAATTAGCCTGAATATTCCCCCTGCATGGTTGTTTAGCAAAATAATCCGAAGATTAGGAATGGCGTAATTATGCCAAAAAGCATTGCGATCATAGAAGAATGCCATGTCGCCAGTAATAAGCGTGACGGTATCCTTGGTTGTAAAGGTGCAACCAACAGCAGTGGAATTTGATCCATCGATACCTGAGGTTCCTCGGTTACAGCTTACTTCTTGGTCTCTTTTTCCCAGTAAATTCAAGTATCGCACTGCCATACTATTAGCCACATGGATTTTGGAAAGTAAAGGAGTTTTGCTCAGACAAAATGCCAAAGCAGAATATTCCCCGAATTCAGTTATTTCGAATACTTTACCCAGCGCAGCCTTAGCCTTTTGTTCCAGATCTATCCAGTTATTTTGAAAGTCTTGATTCTGTGGTTTAAGAGTTATTGCAAGCCAATTGAAAAATGAAGATGGGCTACTTGGTATTGTTCGAGATAATCGCTGAAAGGTGTCTTTTGCTTTCCCGTCTTCCTGCACATGCCAGTGTGACGCTTGAGTCTTTCGTAGGAATAGTTTCAGTGATTTTGAAATCACAGACTTCCCAAAGGAAATAATAAGTTCAGGCTCCAGTTCTTGCCTCAGGGAGGAGTTTCCAAGCCAGTGATCGTGCAGCGAAATAGTCTGTTCGGATTGCAAATTGCTGATGGTATCAGTGATGATAACCACTTTTTTCTCTTTCGAAAGCTGATCTAAAACAGCCTGTAGTGCTGAGTTGGGATACTGCTGCCCTGCGACGATCAGAATCTTGCTAAAGGATTGGAGTCTATTAGAAAGCCTTTTCAAACTTTCCTCAGAAAGCTGAACTGAATAATGTTCCTGATTGAAAACTCTCGGATTCGCAGGGAATTCAATTTTTTCATCATGCTCAGGATAGAACGGCTCACGAAGTGGGATGTTAATATGAACCGGTCCAGCAGGAAATTGCTTAGCTAGGTTTATTGCTTCGTTTACAATACGTGAAGAATGCCAAAGCTGATCCGAATTGCTCGTGGAATCAGGCAATTGAAAGCTGCCTTTCACATGTTTTCCGTACACATCTGGCTGGAAAATAGTTTGTCCGTCATATTGATCGATCCATTCCGCAGGTCTGTCTGCAGTTAAAATCAATAGAGGTATTTGTTGGAAAAATGCCTCAGCGACAGCTGGGTAGTAATTCAAAGCTGCAGATCCACTCGTGCAAGCCAAGGCCACAGGTTCCTCCAATTGCTGAGCCATACCCAAGGCTATGAAAGCAGCCGAACGCTCGTCAGAGATAGTTCTGGAGTGAATCTGTGGATGTCTAGCAAAAGCAAGCGTAAGTGGAGCACAACGTGAGCCAGGAGAAAGAATGGCGTTTTGGATGCCCTTTTTGGCGCAAATCGCCACTAAATCAACAACTGATTGAAGTATCAAGCGCTTGGATTTTGAATGAATTTACCGATGATTTCACACTTGAGTTCTGTTTCTTCCCACTCTTTTTCAGGGTCAGAATCCTCAGTCACTCCCGCGCCCGCGTAAAGTGTTGCTTGGTTGTCATGAAGACTTGCAGTCCTTAAATTGACATAAATAGAAGTGCTTCCCTGGATATTCACAGGACCTAAAAATCCTGAGAAAAATGAACGGTCAAAGCCTTCATATTCCTGAAGAAAGTCATGTGCTTCGCGCCTAGGCATTCCACAAACTGCAGAGGTTGGATGAAGAAGACCGAGCATGATAGATCCAAGTTCTGGAAATCCAGTTTCATTCATGTTGATTCTGAAATCAGAACGTAAATGAAGAAGATTGCCAGCAAGAACTGTCTTTGGACCATGCTCCTCGTATTCTCGAAGGCGTATTTTTTTAAAGCAGGAAACGATATACCTACTAACTAATGCTTGTTCTTCTATTTCTTTTTGAGTCCAAGCTACCGACTTGAGCGGATTATCTCCAGTTGCTTTTTGCGTACCAGCTAGAGACATGGTGTAAAAAATATCACCTTTGGTCTCAATCAAAGTCTCTGGTGAAGCGCCAATCCAAGTGCCCACGTGGGGCAAATGGAAGAAGTTGATAAAGGCATTTGGGTATGCCTCCATTAAACTCAAAAGAGTACAGCTCAAATTGAAACTTGAAGGAATAGAGATCGTCTTTGTCCGTGCAGGAACTACCTTCTCCAGTTTATCTTCTTGGATTGCTTTAATGCCTTCTTTGACTAACTGAGTAAAGTGATCCTTGTCTTCACTTAGTTTAGAGTTTTGTACTTTGCTCACTAAAGTTTGATTAATCAATAATTCCCTGATTTCTTCTGGGGAAAGCCTATTCTGATTATTCAATTGAACTTTAGCCCACTCAGGAAGTTCATCGCTGTCCAGTGGTCTGTCAATCTCAAAGGAAAAGTACTTGTTAGCTTTGATGAAGTAGGCTTTTTTATCTGCTTGATCAGCAAAAGGATGAACGATAAACCCTGGATCAAGGCCTTCAATAGATAAACCAACTTTAACCGGTTCCGTTGTATCGTCTAAAACAATTTCTACGGTATTGGATTTTGGCTTTCGCCAGATGGCAAATGAACCGCCAGAAGTCAAACCTAGTTGAAGTAGGAGTTGAAGAATTTCTGTTTTAGTATGATTAGTAGCTACGTTGGTATGCATTACTTTTTGTCTAAAATCGCCATGGTGATTCTACTGATACAGCAAAGTTGACCTTGCTCATTCGTAATTTTTATTTCCCAGACCTGCGTACTTTTACCAATATGTATTGGTGTGGTGACACCTGTGACAATGCCTGATTTTACACCTTTAAGGTGATTTGCATTGATTTCAAGGCCAACGCAAATTTGTTTTTCCAGGTCAATCGTAAGTGATGACGCCACGCTACCAAGTGTCTCAGCAAGCACAACATTTGCTCCTCCGTGTAACAAACCCATTGGCTGTTTTGTTCTCTCGTCTACAGGCATCGTTGCGGTAAGATGATTATCACCGATTTTTGTGAACAGAATTCCCAGATGTTCAGTCATTGTGTTTCTTCCGCTCTGGTTAATTTGATCCAATGAAGGCTTTTGGGAGAATACCATGAAGTTTAAAGTAAATGAGTTTTCTTTGGGGTGCAGACAAAAATAGATAATCTTGAATCGAAAAAAAATTTACTTAGTTAGGCACGGACAAACTGACTATAATCTCAAAGGAGTAGTGCAAGGAAGTGGGATCGATGCGCCGATCAACGCGAACGGGAGAAAGCAAGCTGATGCATTTTTTGAAGCTTACAAAAGCATTCCATTTGATCATGCGTATTATACTGGTCTTCAGCGTACTAAACAATCAATTCAGTCTTTTTTGGACTTAGGTATTCCTGCCGTTTCCACTACTGACCTTAACGAGATTTCTTGGGGAGATTACGAAGGATTGCCGATGTCACATGAAGAAAATCAATATTATCAGCATATGTTGGAGCAATGGAAACTGGGTAATCTAGATTATTGCATTGCGGGTGGGGAAAGCCCTAATATAGTAGCTAAGCGTATGCAGCGAGGTATAGATGCGATTATATCAGGACCTGGAAATACGATATTGGTTTGCATGCACGGACGAGCAATGCGCATTTTCTTGAGTTTGATTATGAAGCAAGATTTATGTCACATGGATATGTTTGAGCATAAAAATCTATGCCTATATCTACTCGAGCAAAAAGAAGATGGTGCTTTTGAGTTGTTAAAAAGAAACGATACCGAGCATCTTAAGGAGCTGGGGTAGGGCGTTTATCGTTTTTCTTCTTTTGTTGATTTGCTTCAAAAGCGATTAAGTAGTTGTCCAAGAACTTTTTGTTGGCGGTCATATCCACTAATCGGAAGGCGATCTCCTGAAGTTTCATCTCTTCACCTTTTTCTAGTGAGACTAGAAATTGACCTAGAAAGCAAGCATCGAATTCGCATTCTGGGATGTTGATAATCATCGCAAGCTCAGAATTACCAGCATAAGATCTTACTTTGAAAGCAGAAGAAAATTGGGATTGGATGTCTTTCAATGAGGTATTAAGCGATTTTAATTCCTTTGATTTGAATAAGACCAAAAAAGTTTTGGATTCAGTCTCTCCTGCAAAAGCAGAAAGAGAGAGAAATAGGATTATAGTTAGAATTCCAAGACTTTTCATAGCTCTCAATATATAAAATTTAATACGTTGAAAGCAAAAAAGTTATAAAAAGAAACCCCGAACTGAAAGTCCGGGGTTTCTTTTTGTATATAAAATCGTATGATCTTCTATCCTTAAGCTTTGGTGGCTTTAGTAGCCTTAGTTGCTCTTTTTTTCTTTGGAGCTACTTCTTCTACTACCTCATCTTCAACTCCAGCGAGGATTCTACCGCAATGCTCACAAACGATCAATTTTTTCTTCTCACGAATATCAGCCTGTCTTTGTGGCGGAACTGTGTTAAAGCATCCACCGCAAGCACCTCTTTTAACCATTACCACTGCTAGGCCATTTTTGGCGTTCGCTCTGATTTTAGTGTATGATTTCAGAAGACGTTCGTCAACTTTCTTATTGGCTTTTTCACGATCAGTGCTAAGTTTCGCTTCATCAGATTCGCTTTCAGAAACAATCGAAGTTAATTCGCTGTTTTTCTGATCCAAATCTTTTTGACGATCTTTTTTCACGGCACTTAATTCCTCCAAGTCCACTTTTTTGGTATCTATTCGATATCCAGCTTCAGTGATCTTTTTCTTCGCAACCTGAATCTCTAGATCCTGAAGTTCAAGCTCCTTGGTAATAGCATCGTATTCGCGGTTATTGCGAACATTCATCTGCTGCTCCTGGTACTTTTTGATCAGTTTCTCAGAGTCCTTGATGCTTTCTTTAAGCGCCTTTATTTCGTTATCAAAAGAATCTATTTCACTTTGAAATTTCTCCAATCGAGTTTCATAACCAGCAATTTCATCTTCTAAGTCCTGAACCTCTTCTGGAAGAGCTCCGCGAACCTTGATGATGGCGTCTAGTTTTGAATCTAAAAGTTGAAGGTTGTGAATAGCTTCGAGTTTCTGTGCTACTGTACTTTCCATGTACTATCGGTAGGATGAGGGATTTGTAACTACTTTTGTCAAATAGAGTGCAATATTAGGAAAATTTTGTGACAATAACTCTTGGAGTAATTCTTTTGTGAAAATTTCGCTCTCATAATGTCCGATGTCACAGAGAATTAATGCTCCGTCCGCATCAAAAAACTCATGGTATTTCACATCTGCAGTGACGAAAACGTCTGCACCGGCACGAATAGCGTCTCTGAGTAGAAAAATGCCTGCTCCACCGCAGACTGCGACTTTCGAGATTTTCCTAGAAATTACTTGCGTGTGCTTGATTACGTCGAGGTTCATTTTGGCTTTGAGGTAATCCAAAAACTCTTCGCCTTCCATTTCTTGAGTTAGCGTTCCTATCATTCCTGCACCAACTTCTTGATTTTCATTTTCAAGACTTTGCACATAGTAGGCCACCTCCTCGTAAGAATGGGCTTCACGCATTTTACGCAATACTTTTGGGAGTGCATGGTTAGAAACCAAAACCTCCACGCGGATCTCTTGTTCTTTTTGAGCTTTTCCGCGCTCTCCGATAGTTGGGTTAGCTTTTGCCGAAGGTGTATAGGTTCCTGTACCTTTTACCTGAAAAGAACAATCAGCGTATTCCCCGATCTTGCCTGCTCCCGCAGCATAAACTGCTTTTAGGACTTTATCTTTCTCCGGCTCAGGAACGTAAAAAACGAGTTTGCTTAGTACTTGACTTTTTGGCTTTAAGATTTTAGTGTCTAGAAGATCCAATCGATCTGAAATCCGCTTATTTACTCCGTGAGCTACATGGTCTAGATTAGTGTGAATGGCATAGATGGCAATGTCATTTTTGATCGCTTTGATGATCGTTCTCTCTACGTAATTCTTTCCCGTGAGGCTTTTCAATCCTTTGAAAACGATAGGGTGATGAGCCACGATCATATTGGCGCCCAGTTCTATAGCTTCTTCGACGGTAGATTCTATGCAGTCAAGTGAGCAAACAATTCCCGTCACTTCGGAATTGCTGTCTCCTGTGATCAAAGTAGCGTTGTCGTACGACTCCTGATAGGATGGAGGGGCGATTTGCTCCAAGTAGGAAATCACATCGCTAATCTTGTATCCCATAATTTTTCTGTTTATTTGATCAAAAATAGTAATTCTGGAATGCGCTGGTACGCTTTTTTACTTTATCCTTTTGCTTTATTGTATGATTTGGTCACCCTACTTCGAAATTGGTTTTTCGATTTGGGCTGGCTGAAAAGTATGTCATCTACGATACCAAGTATCCTAGTCGGAAATCTGAGTGTAGGAGGGACAGGGAAAACTCCCATGGTGGAATATTTGATTCGGATGCTGCACAAAGAGTATCGTGTGGCCACGCTGAGTAGAGGATATGGTCGAAAAACCAAAGGATTTTTAGAAGCTGATCCACAGGTTTTTCCCGACCAGATAGGTGATGAGCCATTTCAGATTTATCAAAAATTTGGTCAAGAGATTTCTGTGTTTGTAGGAGAAGATCGGGTGAATGCACTAGAGAAGATAGCTCAAATGTCAGATGTGCCAGAGCTAATTATCTTAGATGATGCCTTTCAGCATCGCTACGTGACCGCTGATTTGAATATTCTTTTGTCAACATACCAGAGTCCTTTTTTCTCTGATTTTCTTTTGCCCATGGGCCGACTCAGAGAAAATAGAGCTGGCGCAATAAGAGCTGATGTAGTGGTCATTACTAAATGCCCCGAAAATCTGAATACAGCCGAAAGATCTAGATTGGAAAGAGAGGTAGTTACTTACAGTAAAGCCAATACACCCGTGTTGTTTTCATCTATTTCTTATGGTATGCCAACCCCATTGGTTGATTCGTTTTCTTTTTCGTCTAAAATAATACTGCTTACAGGCCTCGCAAACGATCAACCGCTGATTGATTTTGTAAGTGAAAAATTTGAGCTAGTAGAGGTGATGAGTTATGCGGATCATCATGAGTATTCTGAGACTGATTTCGATAGAGTACGGAGTGCAATGAAGCAACATGCATCGCAGAATCCCGTTGTTGTTACGACCGAAAAAGATGCTGTGAAAGTTAAATCCAACGCGCCCAAAGGATTTCTGGAAGAAATTCCGATTTTTGTGCTTGCTATAGAAGTGAAGTTTTCACCAGCTGACGAGTTAGCTTTGGCACTATTAATCAATCAAAAGGTCTTCAAAAAGGACAATATCTAAGTGAATAAACGGTTTCTCGGTTTCTTATTTTTCCTCACGATTGCGAGTGTCCAATTCGCATTTGCACAGCGTACTATTCCCAGAACTGGACAGAATACAAATCAGCAAGGAAATAGAGAGGTAACTGATCCAGATGAAGAGGAGGAAGGCATAGTGGGGAGAAGATCTTTATTAGATGATAGTACGAAGATGGTTTATGGGCCTAAAACCAGTTTGTATTTTTATGAGAAAGATATCAAACGAAACAACCTGATTCTTTATCCTCAGGATACTGCTCTGACTAATTTCCACAACTATGATCCAGTTGGAAAAAGCAATTGGAAATATCAGGATTTGGGAAATATAGGAAGTGCTACTAAGTCAATTTATTATGAAATACCTGATGTAATCGGGGCTAGATCTGGATTCTCCGCGTACGATTTGTATTATCATGCACCGGAGAATAACAAGTATTTCGATACCAAATCCCCATTCACTGAAATGTCAGCGTTCTTCGGTGGAGGACAACGAAACATGCTGGATTTGGCGTTTGCAAGAAATATTAATTCTCGATGGAATGTAGGGTTTGATTTGCATACGATAAGAGCGAGAAAGACATTGAATCCAGTGGCAAGGGATGATAATATGGTATCACAAACTTCCTATTCCCTTCATACTAATTATCGCTCGGAAAATGGGAAGTATTGGTTTTTGGGCAACTTTTCCAGGATGCTCCACAAGGTCAACGAAATAGGAGGTATTATTCCTCCGGGGATTGATACCACTTCGGTCTATTTTACCTACGAAGATGCTAAAGTGTGGCTGAGTAATACGCAAGCGAGTGATTTGAGACAAGAGTATAGGTTCTATCACGAGTATAGTGTCAGGGATGAGTTGCAGATCTATCATGTTTTTGATCAAAAAAATAAGGACTTCACTTTAACTGCGGCCTTGACTGGAAGTGATTCCCTTTTCTATCCAAGTACTCGCCTCAATGCAACGTTGGAGAACACTCAGTCGGATACGACGAGGAACTATAGTGATTTCAAAGAGTGGGGCAATGAAGTCGGCTTTAAAGGCAGCTTCAAGGGATTCTATTATAATGCTCACGCAAAATTTAGGGCAGGCAGGATGAAAAGCACTTTTTATCCTGATAAAAATAACTTCAATGAGGTTTATTTGGGTGGAGAGTTGATAGGTAAGATTTCTGATAAATGGTCTATCAGTGCCGATGGGGAATATTTGATTCCTGGAGCATTCAAGTTACATGGATTGTTTATTTCTCCTTGGCTTGAGGTGGATTATACCAAGGCTGTTTATAAACCTACTTCCATGCAACAGATGTATTACGGGAATCACTACCAATGGGAAAATGATTTCGGTAATGTAGGAGTAGATCAGATTCGTGGAGTTTTTAAGTTGGATTTTGATAAAATCCAACTTCGGCCTTCTGTGACAATTAATAGAGTAAATAACTACGTTTATTTCAATGAAGACCGTAAAGCTGAGCAAGCTAGTGGAGAAGCATTTATGTTGATTCCAGGGTTGAAAGCTAAAGTGCGTATCGGTCGGAAATTTCAGTGGGATACTGAGGTGATATACACTCAGATTTCTGGTGAAGCGAGCGATAAATTTAGAATTCCTAAATTCTACGGAAACACCAAGTTTTACTTCGATAGTCCAATGTTCAACGACAATGTTTATGTTCAACTTGGACTGGACATCCGCTATCATTCCGATTATTTTGCGGAAGCTTATTTCCCATCTACTCAGCAGTTTTACCTTCAGAATAGCTTCAATGTCTATGCTTATCCTGTAGCAGATGTTTTCCTAGATTTCCGTATTAATCGAACTCGTGTTTTGCTCAAATACAATCACCTCAATAGTGGTTTGATGAACAAGGAAGGATATTTTATAACTCCAGATTATACAGGCTACAAGTCATTTATTGATCTGGGAATCACCTGGTATTTATTTGATTAATGATGAGTTGGGAGGAAAGTACAAGACAGAAGATGTTGCATTTGAAGCTGCCAACCGACCCACGGTGGGCCAGTATAGCAGAGATGCAATTGGGGGATGTGTTGACCGATCATGCTTACTGCGAGCAAAAAGCAGCCTCGTCCTGTATTAGCATCATTGTGAGATTCAATGATAAAGAGGAGGTAGTGAATACGCTTACACCAATTGTTGCAGAAGAGTGGGGGCATTTTGAGCGGGTGCTTGAGCAGATGCGCAAGCGAGGCTTGAAGCTTGGATTTGTTAGAAGAGATGAATATGCCCTTCAACTTAAGAATTTTTCAAAGAAGGGCGGAAGCAGAATCCAGCAGCTGACAGAACAATTGTTGATGAATGCCTTGATTGAAGCAAGAAGTTGTGAGCGATTTAAGTTGCTCTCAACTCAATTGGAAGATCCAGAGCTACAAAAGTTTTACTATGAATTGATGGTTTCTGAGGCTGGACATTTCGTGACTTTTATAGAGCTGGCTAAAAAATATGAAGATCCTCAGGTAGTGAATGAGAGATGGCAGGAATGGCTTGATTTTGAAGCTGAAGTGATGAGGAACCTTGAAGTTCGAGGTGATAGAATTCATTAAGGGAATCTTAAATTTTCTTACTGAATAGTCATTTCCCCTGTAATTATTTATACTTGACTTATCTAGCCGCGATTGCGCAAGAAAGTCGTTCTAATATGAACACACTATGAATTTGATCGAAAATGTACGGGAAGCTGTCCGCTCCGTAAAAGTAAATTTATTGAGAACAATCCTGACGGGTGCCATCATTGCAATTGGTATCTCATCCCTTGTAGGTATGCTGACTGCCATAGATGGAATTAAAGCTCAAATAGCAGATAGCTTCTCGGGTTTGGGGGCAAACTCATTCGATATAAGAAATAAAGGATTTAGTGGCGGTAGAGCAATTCAGGATGGTAAGTCAGAGAAAACTTATCCTAAACTTACTTTTCGTGAAGTGATGAACTTCAAAGAGAAGTACAATAGTGTTGGGATTTCCACTGTCTACGTTTCCGTAACGGGGAATGCTGAGATCAAGCGAGGCTCTAAAACTACCAATCCAAATGTTCGTGTTCGTGGTGGTGATGATAACTATTTGAACATTAAAGCGATGAAGCTTGAGTCAGGTAGGAATTTCAGTAGTATGGAAATTCAAAATGGTTATAACGTTTGCATCATCGGGAAAGAACTTGGAACAACACTTTTTGAAGCAAGTGAAGATCCTTTAAATCAAAAAATCACTGTTTTAGGGAGACCATATACTATTGTAGGAATACTTGAAGAGCAAGGAGGAGTAGGGCAGGATTCTGGCGCGGACAGACAGATTTTGGTTCCAATTGAAAATGCCAGTCGTTTGGACAAAAGAGGGAATTTTAATTATAGCATTACCGGTGTAGCCTCAGGACCTGAGCGGATAGATTATGAAATGGGACAGGCCATAGGAATGATGAGAGAAATCCGTCAAGATCGAGTGGCACAAGATGATTCATTTGATTTGACCAAAAGTGAGTCTGTAGCAGAAAGTTTGGAGGAGGTAGCAGGATATCTTAGAATGGGAGGTTTTGGTATAGGGTTTATTACGCTGCTAGGAGCTTCCATTGGTTTGATGAACATTATGCTAGTTTCCGTAACTGAACGTACTAGAGAGATCGGCATCCGCAAGGCACTAGGAGCTACACCGCTTAGAATCAGGCAGCAGTTTCTTATGGAAGCCATTATGATCTGTATTATAGGTGGGGCTATGGGAGTGCTCTTGGGTATTTCCATTGGAAATATTATAGCACTTGTCATCGGAGTAGGCGGTTTCCTAATTCCTTGGCTTTGGATGATAATAGCCTTTGCGATTTGCATAGTAGTAGGCCTGATGTCTGGATATTTTCCAGCATACAAAGCATCCAAGTTAGACCCGATCGAATCCTTGAGATACGAGTAATTATAGAACTTTTGTAAAAATTGAAAAGCCAGAGATTCATGAATCTCTGGCTTTTTTGGTGTTCGAGGAGTTGGGAAATTGCATGCTAGCTGACTATAATAAGCTCCATCCCTTTGGATTAATTAGTCAATTTTTCCCAGGAAGAAGAACCCATTATTTCATCTCTTCCGGAGTAGATAGGGCGAATTGAATCTGTTGTGATCCACCATGATCGAGTTTTTGGTAGTTTCATTCCTGCGATTTCGATCAATCCATTAGTACGGATTTCTTCTGCTTTGGACTCAAAATTCTTATTGAAAGCAAAGCCCACAAGATGATAATCTGCTTTCGAGAAATAGAAGTGCCATTTTTCCTTTTCAAAATCAACAGCTACTCTATAGGATGCTTCATCATGAAAAGTCATTGGTTCAACTGATTCTTGAATGATCCCTTCATCGTTTTGAAGGGTCATGGGTAAACCCAAGATAAAGTGGTAGAAATTCTTTGTCCACGTAGTTTGCTCACATGATTTGGTACCCAATATTACCACACAGGTCGTGTCTGTAAAATCCACACGTTGTGCTAAAGTTTCGTTTGAGTAGGATACTTGCTTGTTTGGATTGTCTAGTCCGATGAGAAGGTTATAGAGAGCAGTTTCAGGATAGATAAAATCACTTTGGAGACTGAACCTTTCCTGCAAACTATTCCAATTGCTATTTGGGTCGTGGAATTCTATGCTCTTTTTCAAAACCTGCTTTCCAGAAGGATTTGTGCTGCATGCAGAAATAAGGAAGACTAGGTAAAGGTATTTTGTCATTTATAGCTGTTCGAGCACGGCTTAGATTTTTGCCTTAATTTTTCTCCAGCACCAACACAGTTCTATTCGGAACATATAGTTTGATGCACTGATGCTCATCTGTGAAATAGTGTACTTTACTATCTAATCTTTCAAACCCACTGAATTTATTTTCATCTGAGTTGAGAAGAATTTTGTACTCTCCAGCATCTTTGACATGAATTGGTAGCCCAAAAAATGATTCAGTAGGATGGAAGGAGAACACGAAAATCAATCCGCTTCTTTCGTATGCCAAAATCTTTTTATCAGGATCCAGTTGGAGTTGCACAGCAGGAGCAGAGGCCAAAAGTTGGTAGTCTGTTGCCAGTTTGATGATTGCTTTGTCCCAAGCATCCAGCTGTCCGTAGCGAAGTAAAGGATCATCGACTAGTGACCATTGCCTTCGAGCATATTGATGGCTCCAATCATTTCCTTCTCTAGGAAAATCCACCCAGTCAGGATGACCAAATTCATTTCCTATAAAATTCAAATAGCCTTCACCTCCCAGCGTGAGTGTGATCAATCTGATCAATTTATGCAGCGCAATCCCGCGGTCTACCACCAAATTTTGCTGAAGGAGAGACATGGAGAAATACATGTCTTCTTTCATCAGGCGAAATGCTAGTGTTTGATCACCTACTAAGGCTTGATCGTGACTTTCTGCATAACCTATAGACCTTTCAGCTTGAGGGCGATTAGTTAATTGATGCCAAAGCTCGAACATGTCCCACTCTTCGTCTTGCTTATGTTTAAGGGTTTTAATCCAAAAATCAGGCACTCCCATCGCCATGCGGAAGTCAAACCCAATTCCGCCATCCGCTATCGGTCTGGCAAGGCCCGGCATCCCACTCATATCTTCTGCTATAGAAATATTCTGAGGATTGAGGTTATGAATTAATGTGTTTGCTAGCTGCAGGTATAGTACAGCATCTTCATCTACGTTTTCATCAAAATACAGATCGACTGAGTCAAAATCCATGAATAACCCATGATGATGATACATAATAGAAGTAACGCCATCGAAACGAAATCCATCAAAGTGGAATTCTTCCAACCAATAGCGAATATTTGAAAGCAAAAATTGCTGCACTTCTCGCTTGGCATAATCGAAAACTTTAGAGTCCCATGCTTCATGATATCCTTTATCTCCAGGATGGAAATATTGGTTTTCGCTGCCATCAAACTCATTTAGTCCTTCGTTTACATTTTTGATGGCATGCGAGTGTACAATGTCCATTACCACTGCGATACCCATCTCATGCGCTTTATTGATCATGGACTTGAGCTCTTCTGGAGTGCCAAATCGTGAGGTTGGTGCAAAGAAATTAGAGACATGATAACCGAATGAGCCATAATATGGATGCTCCATTACAGCCATCAGTTGGATGGTATTATATCCAGCAGCTTTGATTCTAGGAAGTGTTAGTTCTTCAAATTCTTGATAAGTGCCAACTCCCAGTTTCTCCTGAGACATCCCCACGTGGCACTCATAGATTAGAGGTTGCTTGAGGCTGTTCTTCGTGGTGAAAGAATGATCAGTCCATTTAAAACTCTCTGCAAACCAAAGTTGCCCAGCGACATCATGTGTTATTTCGTCCTGAATTACTCGTCTGATATAAGCCGGGATTCTGTCCAAAGCGCCGTTTTCGGCGATAACATGAACTTTCACCTTACTGCCATGGGTGAAACTGTCTTTGTATTGTTCAAAAGGCAAGAAAATCTCCCAGTCGCCACGACCACTTTTTTTCATGGGATGTGCGCTTCGGTCCCAGTCGTTGAAATCACCAAAAAAATAGAGTTGTTTGGCCGCTGGTGCCCATTCCCTATATACCCAGCCTTTTCTCCATGCTTCGTAGTGTACCCCGTAAAAATTGTGGACGGAGGCATATTCGAGAATGTTTCCACTGAAATCATCGATTTCTCGAATTGCTTCCTGATACCGATCAAACCTACGTTGAATTTGTGGTTCGTATTGGGCAAGCCAAGTTTCTTCTCGAATTAAAGCGATTTTTTGTGAATTTTCCACCTATTGTTTTTTTAGCTGATTTGAATTTAGAAAAATCTGAGTACCCGCAATCATGCATGTTAAATTTATTCAGGCTAATCCTGTGCAGATACTCGTCCATAGACTAAAGTCCATAGCCCCTTAAATTGAGCATCGAATCAAATTCCCACCTGTTGTCTGCAAGATGTCGAATAAGCACTTATAAAGTTTAGTAGGTAATTAGCATTCTTAGACTTTTGAAGATTTAGTCTTTTGTCTCCAAAAACAAACAGCCCGAAGAAGTATCTCTCCGGGCTGTTTGTAGTTTACTATATAGTAGTGTTTTAGTGCTTTTCGAACACAAATTCTGGCTCCAGCACTTCTACATTTCCTTTGTCATTGATCTGATCTAGGGTGACTTGCTTCAATTCATTGATCAGCATTGGATCATACTTGGCAGCTACACGGATGTAATTTTCAGTAAAGCCATGGATTTTACCATCCTCTACATCTTCCTCGAAGAGGACAGTAAAGGTTTGGCCGAGATTCTCTGTGTAGAATTTTCTTCTCTTTTTCTCCGAAAGAATACGAAGCATTTTGGAACGTTCGTTTCTCTTTTTCATTGGAACGACCTCATCCATTTCTGCTGCTCGGGTATTTGCTCGCTCTGAATAGGTAAATACGTGTAGATACGAAATGTCAAGTTCATTCAAGAAATTATAGGTTTCGAGGAAAAGCTCATCCGTCTCACCTGGGAATCCGACGATCACATCTACTCCTATACATGCATGAGGCATGAGTGTTTTGATCTTGGTGACACGGTCCACATAAAGTTCGCGAAGGTATCTTCTGCCCATTTTTCTCAAAATGGTGTTGGAACCTGATTGCAGCGGTACGTGAAAATGCGGAACAAAGCGTTTGGATTGGGCTGCAAAGCTGATGATCTCGTTGGTTAGCAAGTTCGGCTCGATAGAAGATATTCTCAGTCGATTGATGCCTTCTACTTCGTCTAAAGCATATACTAAGTCTGCGAATCTTTCATTTCTCTTACCATCAACAATACCGAAGTCGCCGATATTTACACCAGTAAGAACGATTTCTTTCACGCCAGTAGCGGCAATCTCGTGGGCGGATTGTACTACACTTTCTATAGTATTACTTCTGCTTTTACCTCTGGCAAGTGGAATAGTACAAAATGCGCAACCGTAATTACATCCATCCTGAACTTTCAGAAAAGTACGTGTACGGTCATTAATAGAATAGGCGTTATTAAATACCGTAGCTTCCTGAATCTCCGAGGCCAAGACTTTTGTTTCCTGAGCTTTTGCAAAATCATCCAAAAGCTCAATTAGACGGAATTTCTCTGCAGCGCCAAGTACGGCATCTACTCCTTCGATTTCGGAAATCTCCTGTGGCTTCAACTGAGCATAGCATCCAATAATGGTGACGTATGAATTAGGGGATATTTTTTTAGCCTCCTTTACAATCTTCTTACACTTCTTATCTGCATTCTCGGTTACTGAGCAGGTGTTGATGATGAAAATGTCGGGGTTTTCCTGAAAATCGACTTTCAGATAGCCTTTTTCTTCAAACTGGCGACTGATAGTGGAGGTTTCGGAGAAATTTAGCTTACATCCTAGTGTATAAAAGGCTACTTTTTTCACAATTACGCTTCTGACAATGAGATTGCAAAGGTAATTAATCTTCGCATGTTTTCAATTTCCCAATTTTCCTTCGGTATTCACCTCGTTTTTCTGAGAATGGTCCGTTTTTACGATGAATTATTGAAAAAAGTGTAATTTTTTAGAAAATTGAGGTCAAAAATGACTCAAAAGCATTTTCGAATACATATTTTTCTATTTTTGTGAGTATAAATTTAAACCACATATTGTAGAAATGGCAACACTTAGACAACAAGCCCTAGCAATGGTGCAGACGAGACAGCGAGTAACTGTCACCGCACCATCCAACAAAATCTCAGACTTTTTTGGTGTAAACACTTTTGGGACAGCTCAAATGAGAGTGTCTTTGGCTCCTTCAGCTTACAAAAGAGTGATGGAAGCTATTGATAAAGGAAGCAAGATTGACAGTTCAACTGCAGAAGAAGTAGCTTCAGCTGTAAAAACTTGGGCTTTGTCCAAAGGAGTTACACATTATACTCACTGGTTTCAGCCACTCACTGGATCTACTGCCGAGAAGCATGATTCGTTTTTCGATGCCTTCAGTGGTTTAGAGAAATTCAAAGGAAGTGCACTTGTACAGCAAGAACCAGATGCATCTTCTTTCCCTAATGGTGGTATCCGCTCAACATTTGAGGCAAGAGGATATACTGCGTGGGATCCGACATCTCCGATATTTATATTTGAAAATACCCTTTGTATCCCAACTATATTTGTGTCTTACACTGGTGAGGCGTTGGATTACAAGACTCCTTTGTTGAAATCTGTCGAAGCAATCAATGAAGCAGCGGTAGCTATCTGTCAATTATTTGATAGAAATGTTAGAAAAATAACTCCTTCTCTAGGTATAGAGCAAGAATATTTTGTGATTGACAAAGCACTTTTCACAGCAAGACCAGATTTGGTAATGGGTGGAAGAACTGTTTTCGGTCACAGCCCTGCAAGAGGTCAGCAATTGGATGATCACTATTTCGGATCAATTCCTACAAGAGTAAAGGATTTCATGGTTGACTTCGAAAACGAAGCACTTCAATTGGGAATTCCTGTAATGACAAGACATAATGAAGTAGCTCCTGGTCAATTTGAAGTTGCTCCTTTGTTCGAAGAAATAAACAAAGCAACGGATCACAATCAATTGTTGATGGACGTGATGGATAAAGTTGCCGAAAGACATGACTTGAAAGTACTTCTTCATGAGAAGCCATTTGCAGGTGTTAACGGTAGTGGAAAACATAACAACTGGTCGTTGATTACTGACACAGGGGTTAACTTATTCCAGCCAAGCAATTCTGCAAGAGAAAACCTTCAATTCCTTACTTTCTTAGTAGCAACTGTAAAAGCTGTTTACGATAATGCAGATCTATTGAGAGCTAGTATTGCCTCGGCGGGCAATGATCACCGTCTTGGTGCTAACGAAGCTCCTCCTGCTATTATCTCTGTATTCTTAGGTGCTACGCTTACTGAGGTTCTGAATGAGCTTGAGAAAAATGGTAACATCAAAATCGAGAAAGGTGATAACATGTATATGAAATTGGGTATCTCTAAGATTCCTGAAATCATCCTTGACAATACTGATAGAAATAGAACTTCTCCTTTTGCCTTCACAGGTAACAAATTTGAGTTCCGTGCAGTAGGTTCTCAGGCGAATGTGGCTGGGCCAATGACGGTATTGAATGTAATTGTTGCAGATGTTTTAGTTGAAATGGCTAAGGACATCGAGAAAGAAATGACTGCAGGTAAGGAGAAGAAGATTGCAATTGTAAATGTATTGAGAAAGTACATCAAGGATAGCAAGAAAGTAAGATTCGAAGGTGATGGCTATTCTGATGAGTGGGCTGCAGAAGCTGAGAAAAGAGGCTTGTCAAACTTGAAGTCTACTCCATCGGCATTGGACGTTTATTCTACTAAAGCTACAAAAGAGCTTTTTGAAAGACATAATGTAATGAATGGGATTGAAGTTCATGCACGTCACGAAATCATGCTTGAGAGCTTCATGAAGAAGATTCAGATCGAAGGTCGTGTGATGGGAGATTTGGCATTGAACCATATTATTCCAACTGCTATTCTTTACCAAAACAAAATCATCCAAAATGCGAATGGCTTGAAAGGTCTAGGTTTGGATAATACTGCTGCAGTAGAGACGATCAAAGAAGTGTCTAAGCATATTGAATCTTTGAAATCTAACATCACTGCGATGGTAGAAGCACGTAAGAAACTCAACAAAGAGGAAGATATTGTGAAAATGGCGAAAGGCTACCAGACTGATGTCAAAGAAGCTTACTTCGATAAAATCCGTTATGCAGTTGATAAATTGGAGCTTTTGGTAGACGATGAATCTTGGCCATTAGTGAAATACAGAGAAATGCTTTTCCTTAGATAGGAATTTCTAACTCATATTATTGAAAGCCGTCCCGTTTGGGGCGGCTTTTTTTGTTATTATAAAATCTTAAATACTTATAATAAGCATTCAATAAACATTGTCTTAGTTATAAATGAGTATATAATTATTAGGACTTTTGCTCTAAATCTGTATTCGAAATTAAATGTTAAAATCCTCTCACTTGGAGGACTTTATTTGTTCTGTCCAAAAGTTCTTCAAAATCTAGTAAAGGTTTAATAATCATGATCTAATATGGACTCTCGGTCCAATTACTTAACAAAAAAAATATGATAAGATTGTGATAGTTTGAGAAAAAATACTTTATGAATTTTGATAGAGATTTGTTTTACATAGCTTTATACCCGTAAAGCACTTTGTGTGTTTATTTGACACAATAACTGACGCGTTAACTGAAACGAGCGTCATTATATGCCCCAGCTAGCACATGTTATAGAACAACCTTTACCGATGATTCAATACAAGGATCGGGGTATGACGCTTGGCGTTAGATTTAGTTTATTGTTAACCTTAAATTACCAGCTATGAAAAAAGTTTTATCAATTGCTTTTGCTCTGGGTTTTATGCTATGTGCAGTGCACTTAGTACAAGGTCAGAGTAGAGTCTTGAAAGGAGTAGTGACGGCAGCACCAGATGGATTGCCTATGCCGGGTGTCACCATCCTTGACAAGAGTAGTAAGACAGGTACTACCACCAATGTGGAGGGAGAGTATTCTCTGTCAGTAGGTCCAAATTCAGTTTTGGTTTTTTCTTTTATTGGTTACTCTTCTCAGCAGATTGAAGTAGGGAATCGTACCGAATTAAATGTATTGTTAGAAGAAGATGCTAGTGAGCTTTCCGAAGTTGTAGTGACTGCTTTAGGTATTAGCAAGGATAAAGAGACCTTAGGTTACTCGGTGACTCAAGTAGATAGTGAATCCCTTACTACTGCACGTGAGACTAACGTTGCTAACTCTCTAGCTGGCCGAGTTGCTGGTTTGGTAGTTAAAGGAACCAATAGTGGTCCAGGCGGAACTTCAAAGATCACATTGAGAGGTTTGCCAAGTATCAGTGGTACTGGATCTCCTCTTTATGTAATTAATGGTATTCCTATGGATAATACGCAAAGAGGTTCAGCCGGTCAGTGGGGTGGAGCAGATGCCGGTGATGGTATTGGTAACCTTAGTCCAGATGATATCGAAACAATGACTGTGTTGAAAGGCCAGGCTGCTTCGGCGCTTTATGGATCCAGAGCTTCCAATGGTGTTATTTTGATTACTACCAAAAAAGGAGCTAAAGGTGGCGATTGGTCTTTGACCTATACTATGAACGTAATGGCTGAAAATCCAGTGGATTTCACAGATTTTCAAAATGTATATGGTCAGGGCGTTGGAGGTGTAAAACCAACTACAGCGACTGATGCTCAGACATCAGGTCGTTTAGCTTGGGGTTCCAAGATGGATGGTAGCTCAGTTATTGGTTTTGATGGAAATCAGTATCCTTATTCTCCTTCTAATGATCGTTACATTGACTTCTACAGAACAGGAACGAACTTCACCAACACAGTATCTATCTCTAAGGGATTAGGTAGTGATGGATCTTTCAGAATGTCTGTTTCTAATCTTGATGCGAAATCAATCGTTCCAAACAGTGGAGTAGATAGATTGTCGATAAATTTGAACGTAGAGCAGAACATTACAGATAAGTTCACTGTGACTGCGATGGTTAATTACACGGATCAGCAATCTACCAATGTTCCGAACTTAAGTGATGGACCTAAAAATCCAAATAACTTTTTATTACTAGCTCCAAACATTCAACAAAGTATTTTTGCTCCTGGTTATAATCCGGACAATGGTGCTGAGACGGTGTTTAGTGATGATATCTATGTGACTAACCCTTATTTTATATCAAATCAAGGAGTAAACGATATCGGAAGAAAGCGTACTATTTCTGCTATATCAACTAAGTATAGCTTTACGAAAGATATCTACGCGATGATCCGAATGGGTAATGACGCTTCCAATGATGACTTTTTTGGTGTGGATCCTTCAGGACTTGCTTATTCTGCAAACTTACAAGGCGGTCTTGGTGGAAGAGGTCAATCTACTAGATCAGAAACAAACATAGACGGAATTTTAGGTGCTAACTTTGATTTAACAAGTAAGTTGAATCTGGATCTATTGGCTGGTGCGAATAGAAGAAACAATAAGTATGAGTCAGTAGGAGTGGGTGGAAGCCGATTTGTGATTCCTTACTTGTATTCTCCTTTCAACGTAGAGAATTTCTCAAGATCTTATGATTACAATGAAAGAGAAGTTCAATCTGCATACTACTCAGTTGGTATCGGTTATAACAACATCTTAACTTTGACCACAACGGGTAGATATGATGTCTACAGCACCTTACCTACGGACAACAATAGTATTTTCTCTCCCTCAGTGGCAGCAGCATTTGTTTTTGATCAGTTGATAGATATGCCGGCACTTGATTTTGGTAAGTTTAGAGCTTCTTACGCTGTGACCAGTGGTGAGCCATTTGATGCATATCAAAGTACGTTCTACTACAATTCTGCAAACTCTTACAATGGAGTACCAGCAGGGTCTTCTCCTACATCTCTTCCTAATCTGAACTTAAAGCCGTTCACTACAAGTGAGCTTGAATTAGGTTTGGATCTTAGTTTCTTCAATAACCGTTTAGGTTTTGATATAGCTTACTATGAGAAAGAGACGCATAATGAGATCATGAATGCCAATTTGAGTATTACTTCAGGTTTCAATAGCTCAGTAGTTGCAACTGGTTCTACAAGTAACAAAGGACTTGAAGTGTTGGTAACTGGTACTCCAGTTCAAATGCCAAACTTCTTCTGGAAGACTTCATTCAACTTGTCAAAAGTGAAAAATGAAATCCTAAGCACTGATCCTAATAATAACCCGATCAATTTGGGACAAAATAGAGGAACGCTTGGTAATGCAATTACTGCTTACGTGGTAGGTGAATCAGGTCCTCAGATCAGAGCATATGATTATGCTTATAATACGGATGGAAGCATCCAGGTGAATGAGGCCGGACTTCCTGTTCGTGGTGAATTGATCAACATGGGTACAGTATTACCTACACTATATGGTGGATGGAATAACGAATTCAACTACAAAGGTGTTTCTTTCTCATTCTTGATAGATTACAACTATGGTAATAAGGTCCTTTCTGCAACTGAGTTCTACTCCATTTTCAGAGGACTAAATCAAGTTACTCTTGAAGGAAGAGAATCCGGTGTGACAACTGGTGGTGTAACTGCACCTGCACAAGCCTATTACCAAGCTTTGGCACAAAATGTAACAAGCACAAGTGTTGTTGATGGTGATTTTATTAAGTTAAGACAGTTGACTTTGGGCTATACTTTCCCTGCAAAATGGTTTGGTAATACTCCGATCTTGAAAGGTTTGAGTGCATCTCTTGTCGGTAGAAATCTTGGTTTTATAATGCGTAAAGCTAAAAATATTGACCCTGAAGCTAATTTTGGTTCTAACATTAACTACACAGGTATTGAAGGTGGTAACCTTCCTAGCACTAGATCTTTTGGTTTCAACCTTAATTTCAAATTGAATTAATATGAAAAAATATATAAGCATATTTCTTACGGGCATTTTATTAGCCGTATCCAGCTGTGACGGGGATTTCGCCGATATCAATACGGACCCAAATCGTGCGTCTGGGGATGTCTTTGATCCTAATTTGATTTTGCCTACAGTTTCCCATAACTACGGAAACATGATGACCGGCTACACGGGAGCTATTCTATTCCAAAGTATGTGGGTACAAGTAATGGCTTCTACTTCAACAGGAGGAGCAAATTACTATTCCAATGCAGATAAGTATGTAGCGTCTGGAAGTACAAACAGTTATATCCAAAGTGTTTGGAATGACGGATATTCTACTGCATCTAGAGTTTATCAAATGCAAGCTCTTGCTGAGAAAAAAGGCTTCACCAACTTAATTGCGGTGGGTCAAATCTGGAAGGTACTTACTCTTTCCTTCGTATCTGATGTCTATGGAGATCTTCCTTATAGCGAAGCATTGAAGGCAGAAGCTGGGATTACTCAGCCAAAATACGATTCTCAGTCTGAAGCCTATATGGCTATGCTTGCTGATCTAGAAAGCGCTCTTAGCTCTATCAATACTTCAGGAGATCCAATCAAGAATGATGTGCTCTACGGTGGTGATTTAGCTAAATGGAAGAAGTTAGGCTATTCTATTATGTTGCGTATGGCAATGAGATTGGTGGATGTAGATGCAAGTACTTCGAAATCATATGTACAAAAAGCTATCGCAGGTGGTGTATTTGCTTCGCCAGCAGATGAGGCAGTTTTGGTTTCAGATCAAAGTAATGGCTACGCCAATTCAAGTGCGAACGCGCTGAATGTAGTTGATGATGTGTACGAAGTTCGTTGGTCAAAGAAATTGATTGACTTCTTAAAATCTAACAATGATCCACGTCTGTCTATTATAGCTGAAGTACCTCCTGCAGGCCTTGCTGCGAATAAAAGTGGTAGTGTTGTAGGTAACAATGATCCAATGGTTCAAATTGGTTTGCCAAATGGTTATGATTTGAAAGGCGGAGCTACTGATGTAACTAAAGAGCCTAATTATCCAGGTCCAACTGGCGCTGGTGTAGATGTTGCTCCGATCGGAGCATATTCTAGACCAACAGCTGTTTACAGAGATAGAAATGCTCCTGTGTTTATCCTTACTTATGCAGAGATTCAGTTATTGCTAGCTGATGCTGCTGCTAGAGGTTATTCTGTGCCAAGTTCTGCTTCAGCTTATTATGCTGCAGGTTTGGAAGGTGCTTTGACTACTATAGGTAAATTTGGTGGAGCGAGTGTCTCTGCAGCTGTAGCTGCTGATTTTGCGGCAGCTAATCCGTTGGATACTAGCAGTCCTGCTGCATCATTGAAAATGATAAATGAGCAAATCTGGGCTACTACTGGTACACTTGCAAACTTTGTAGAGTCTTGGAACAACTGGAAGAGATCAGGTTATCCACAATTAACTCCAGTTAATTATTCTGGTAACTTCTCTTCAGGTCAGATTCCTAGAAGACAACTTTATCCATCTGGTGAAAGCACTACCAACCCACAGGGATTGGCTAATGCAATTTCTAATATGGGTGGAGATACTTGGGTGAAGAATGTGTGGTGGGATAAGTAATATTCCTTCACTAGATTAAACTATAGAAAGAGGTTTCGATTAAGTTCGAAGCCTCTTTTTTTATGTCCAATTGCCAAGTTCAGGTAGTGAATGGAATCGTATTATTAGGACTTTATTATTCTATGAACTGAGTATAAAGACCACTAGGGCGTAGGACATCAAGTATCATTGGAATTGACACTAAATCTTTGATGAGATTGAAAGTGACAGTTCCATCCTTCTCTTATTAAATTTAGGTATGCTTTACCTATAGACGCAAAGGAATGATTGCTCCTTTTACCTGAAACGGATCATTAAAGAGTAAACGCGTCCTATAGATAGCTGTAAGGTTGAGTGTACTTTTTATCAGGTTATTTCCCAACTTTCTCCCATATCATATCACCAATCTTTTCTCCTTGCTTAACACCTTCTTCTATGGCATCCCGAAAATGAATTCCTCCGTAAAGCCTGGAAATAGCAGCTTCTTCTGAAGCATATAGAAAGGAAGGAAAAGGTCTTTCTGGTAAACCGAAATAGGTTTCTGAGCTATCAATAAATTCAAAATTGTCGCCAAAGTATCCCGTTAAGATAACTGCCGAAGCTCGGCTGATCACCGAGTGCCCTGAGGTGTATTCTGGAAATGGTGGAGTTTGTAACAAAGGTCTCCAACGCTGGTCCATTTTCTGATTGATTACAGTCTCAGGACGGATTCTGTCAGTTTCGTATTTGGCTTTCCAGCAGGAAATAAATGCATCGTGAAGCGTCATTCCCACCAACGCATGGATAAAAGCTGTTTCTTGAAAAGATAGTTTTGCTTTTTGCGCAGCAATTCCGGTAATGCCAATCCAATGACCTCCAGGGGATATTTTCTTTACTCCTATGGCCATATGGCCTGAGAATTCCACTTTAAAAGGATTGCAATCCCAGAAGTTGGCTATCAACTTTTGCTCATCACTCAATTCATTTGTCGTAGTATAGACTTCCATCAATTGATTGTGAAAGGAGCTCCCATCCGTCATATCAAAAGGAGCCATAGGTGCTGGTGAGTAGTTAGTCAGGTTGGTGATGAAAAAAGGCTTAATGGTCTTCCATTCAGGTTCTACAGCAGCAATGTATGCTGGAGGAGTCGGATACCAGAAACCTTCACCTTCTTGAGGGGAATAGCGCGTAAGAGTGGATAGCTGTAAGTAGCCGTCTTTTTTGGCAATGTCCATTACTTTGGAAGCAACTGCTTCAGCGAAAGCTATGTGGGCTTGGACTTCCTTTTTAGAAATCACTTTCTGTTTTGTGGCAATTTTTATCCATTCTGCCTGCTTTTCTTTCAAAAGATAACCAGAAGGCATAATAGCTTCTCCGACTTTTAGCATAGCGTAAATAGCAGCAAATTCTGGTGAGCTAATCCTTGTTTCAGATATGTCCCAATTCTGTTTTGCCAAATAGCTTTGATCCAAGATGTCGTTGTATTTAAAACCCTTTCCAGATTCTTTTGTGATCAAATAGGCAGCTAGATTGGAGTAAGCATAAATTCTGGCGGCAACGGGTGGGCTAGCCACATCTGTGACCATCACTTCGGTAATATGAAAAAGTTGCTCCGAATAGACCTTGGGCCAGTTGTTATCCTTTGGTTTAGCCAAAGAAGTTTGCATGAAAGTGCAAATAAGAAGTAGTGACGTGACGTATGTCTTTAAGTGTTGACTCATCTTATTGTATAGCTTTCGAGCTTTTGTTGATTGATTCCAAAAAGTAGTTGGATTCCTGAAGCTGTTCTTATCGGTAGAATAGATTTGATATCGCCTTTGATGGCCAGGCCAGATTCCGAAGGGCTGAGCGGGCTAAAATTACCTTTACCATCGCCTATAAGTACTAGACCGAGACCTGCATCCATCAATCCAATTCGAATTCGTGTGTAAGCTTGGTTTCCGCCGAGTATCAAATCCATGTTACCATCCCTATTCAGATCGATTGGTAGAATACTATATACAGGAAATGACTGAGCCAGTCTAGGAAGTGGCCTAGCTATAAAACCGTCTTCGGTGTTTTCTAGCACCATTGACTCCAACGTGTTCGCTTCCAGAATCTGTGATTTCTCCAATTCTGGGAAAGAGAAAAGGTCGGTCATGGTAGCTTTCGAGTAGGAAGCATAATCGGTGAATCGACTTCTCATACTTGCCATCTGATCTAGCAGTTCATCGCGGCTTGGGTAAGGATACATTTTGTCCCCCACGAAGCATTCCAGGATCGGGTCGATTGATCCATTTTGATCAAAATCTGCCGCATAGAGCCGAAGTTTTTTATTCTCATTGGCTTCAAATTGGGAATTGAGGCCGAAATTTCCAACGATCAGATCTAAGTCACCGTCACCATCTATATCCGATTTTTCCATAGTATTCCACCAGCCTGAAAGCTGGGAATTGAAATAAACGGAGGTTTTGTCTGTTAACGATGAACCGGTGTTGATCAAGGCTGTGATCGGCATATATTCGCCTGCTAGTACTAGATCCATCTTCCCATCTGCATTCAAATCAATAAGTTCAGAGGAAGTAATCAAGCCTATTTTTCCAGCCTTAGGTAAATAAGTGCTTGTCTGATCTGTGAAATTCCCCTTCCCGTCATTAATCAAAAGTTTGCTTTCTGGGATTATAGGATAACGTCCAGGTATCAATCTAGCTCCAACAAACAGATCAAGGTATCCATCTCCATTTACATCAAAAGCTTCTGCAGTACCAGTACTGAATTTGTAATCTGGAAATGATGATTGTCGTGTTAGTTTGCCTGTACCATCATTTAAATAGAGCCTGTCCTGAAGGGATTCATCGGAACCTAGATAATCGTGGTATCCACCGCTTCCTACAAATAAATCCTGCTTTCCATCTCCATTGAAATCTTCGAAAATCGCGATTGCATCAGTAAACTCTTTGGAGGATCTAAAACCTAGGTAGTCCTGCCAGCTTTCATTTTCAAACGACACTATTTTTCCAGTTTGCCCTTTTGAACCTCCTATAAAGACTTCTGGATTTCCATCTCCATCCAAATCTCCTTGAGATAAAATCGGACTGATGTAGCTCGGCATGGTAAGCATCAGAGGCTGGCGCTTAAAGTCATTAAATTGATTAGCGATAGGAGAGAAATCTGGGGCGAAATTACTTTTGTTCAGTAAAGGGATTGGTTTCGATGTAGCTAGCGAGCCTTCTGAACTGTCTTTTTGGATTGTGAGGTGTTGATTTGCAGGAATGTTTTCGAGGAATTGAATAGTGCCGTCGGGCCAGATAACTTGAATCGAAGGAACTACTGAAATGTCATTCAGACCAAATTGAAGTCTGGGGCTTACCGAAGATTGAAAACCTCTAACTGGTTGTGCTTCTAGCGTTTGATTTTCCTCGCCAGTAAACACTTCAACTTTTGCTCCAACGGCAAAGGAGTTTTTGGATTCCTCTTTGAGTGTGATTTGTAGCCAATTCTTTTTAGCGCTTACATTTTTATAAATAGAAGCCGGTTCATTCAAGTTATTGACCACCAAATCAAGATCACCGTCATTATCCAAATCCGCATAGGCTGCACCGCTGGAAAATCCTTTTTCGTCAAAGCCCCATTCGATGGATCTGTCTATAAAATCAAGGTTTCCCGTGTTTTCATAAATGTAATTGTGAATCGGGGTCGATGTCATGGTAGTCACTAGATGAAGGGTGTCCGCTTTTTCGTTGGCAATTGCCTGCTTGAAATAATAGTCCCCTTTATACTTTAGAAAATCCCGGTTAGTATAGTCCCGATAGTAGCCATTTGAGATGAAAAGATCCTTCTTTCCATTATTTGTTGCATCAAAAAACAAAGCCGACCAACTCCAGTCACTATTGGAAATATTTGCAAGTTGACCTACTTCTGAGAAAAGCCCATCACCTTGATTTAATTGAAGCATATTTCTCATACTTTGATGATGAAAGCCTTCTTTGATCATCAAGGCATATTGCTCGTAATTCTCCGGCCCATAGAGAAGCTTTTGTCGCTCGTTGTCCTCCGGAAGCATATCCAATGTATAGATGTCGGGCTTGCCGTCATTATTCACGTCTGAGATATCAGCACCCATTGAAAAGTGAGAAATGTGCTGAAAATACTCCTTCATGCGATCCGTAAATGTACCGTCGCCATTATTGATATAGAGATAATCAGGCTCTATGTAGTCATTGGTGATTAAGATATCTGGCCATCCATCTTGATTGATATCTGCTGAAACTATGCCTAAACCAAATCCCAAAGCAGAGCCTAAAATGCCTGCTTCTTCGCTGATGTCGGTGAATTTCCCGCCATCATTCCTGAAAAGTTTATCACCAGCATAAGGATGTCTGATTTTTTTCACTTCATTAAACTCAAGCTCATTAATGGCCTGAATATGATGATTGAGCAAGTACATGTCTAGGTCTCCATCCTTATCAAAATCAAAAAATAAGCCCTGTGTGCTATTGGAAGGATCAGCTAAGCCGTATTGTTTTGCTTCATCTTTGAAGATGAAGTCTCCCTGATTGATCCATAATTCATTCGTTCGTAAGTTTGGTTCACCTTTACCTGAATAGCAAACGTAGATGTCCAACAATCCATCACCGTTTACATCGGCCATGCTTACGCCGGTAGTCCAGACGTCTTTCCCGCTTACACCTGCCGATTTGGTTTTGTCTTCAAACTTGAAGTCCCCCAGATTCTTATAAACTCTATTGGAGCTCATGTTTCCGGTGAAAAATACATCTTCCAGCCCATCATTGTCCAAGTCTCCAACGGCTACACCACCTCCATTATAGAAGTATTCATAGCGTAGGATATTGTTTTTCTCATCTTCTTTCAGCTGGTTTTTAAAAGGAATCCCTGATTTTTTATTTGAGATTTTTTCAAAATTTCCAGAGGAAGATTGTGCTACAAGAGTGTTTTCCTGATGAAGAAATATGAGAGATCCTAAAAACAGTAGTATTGCTGTTTTGGATTTGATAAGGTAACACATGGACTTATATAAAGCTGAGATTTACCCCAGTCGATTGATTACATCTTCGAAGAGCTGTTCGTTTACAACGGCGAC